>Ga0099822_1008821_pt1 | contig 12842 bp, 9 predicted proteins | sample CowpeawhiteBW_FD_76839 | JGI IMG/M metagenome (GOLD analysis project Ga0099822, IMG submission 76839) | Root nodule microbial communities of legume samples collected from California USA - Cow pea white BW | ecosystem: Host-associated > Plants > Roots > Nodule | place: USA: California | collected... | reverse complement strand
TTTTTTTTTTTTTTTTTTTATCATTGTGTAAAATAAGTTTAAAATTTTAAAAAGCAGAGAAATTAATTAGCATCAGGTGAACAATGCCAGCCAAAAAGCAATTTGAAAAGGGATTATGCAACAAAAAGTTTCTTTGATGGTTTGATGGATTAACACAACCCCACATGCATATTAAAATATCACACTCATGAAAGAAAAAGAATACAACAAACTTAATTAGTGAAATGCTACCTACACAAGAGACCAAGAATAAGATAAGAAAAACAATCTTTTCACACTAAAACATAACTAGTTTCATTAGGACTAATATAATAAACAAAAAGAATAAATTTTTTTAATTATATAAAAAAAAATCAGAGGTAAGAATTATTGGGTGAAAGAAGTCATGAATGTAAACATAACATAAGAGAATGAAAAAACAATCACAAGTACATATACTCACCATTTTACACATGTATACAAGCAGAGATAGAAGAATAAGAGCCATAGCAAAACTTGAAGCAGAAGCTACATATTTATATTCTTTCCTTACAAATACATGACTAAAACTTCAACATTTCAGTGTCAAATCCCAGAAAAAGCTAGAATAATTGGCAACAAAAAGAAACTTGCATGAGACGATTTATTCTAAGTCATGCAATTATTTACACTACAAGACACTGATAACCCATTAATTAGCAACAGCATATATAGATAATGAGATACATATTCAATATCCTATTTTTCTCCTTCACACTTGTTCATTTGTGTCTTCATGCCTCCAAATAGCATTCAGTGGCTTGCCATTGGTCCAATCCCTGAGCTTAAGAAGCACAAAAACAATCATCCCACACAGAAAACCAAGAGCAGCACTGGAACCCACCAAAGAAACTGCAGTACAAATGAGCATAACAAAGGAATCTTCTTTGGTGTTCATGTCCCTAGAAGCCATGGCTAGTTCAATCCCAGCAAACAATAGCAACACCCCTAATATCCCCACAGGAAACTGGTTGAAAAAATGAGCCAATGAACTCCCCAACACAAACCCCAACACCAATTTGGCTGCACCAAGAAGTGCCACACACCCACCACTTCTCCCTCCAAACTTGTATTGCCCTGCAAGCCCACCTGCCCCATGGCAACATGGCATTGCCCCAAACCACCCTCCCACAAGGTTCATCAACCCCACAGTTACAGACAGCGATGTCACTGAGAAATCCTTACCCGGAAACAAGTCTGATGAAAGCTTACAAACAGCTATCACAGAGTTCAAAATTGACAATGGGAGTTGAGGAATAGTACCCTTTATAAATCCTTGCCTCCATGCATGTTTAGACATTTTCACCACCTCTATGGAAGAGGGTCCAAATCTAAACTCATGCATAACCCTTGGCCTTCTTACAAAAGCCAAAACCACACCCAGCACAAACACCAGAAAAGCAGAAGGAAGGGAGAAAAAAACCCTTCTCACCTTCCTCATTTTGCTTCTAACTTGGGTTTCACGCCTCAATTCTTCTTGACCTTGATCCTGGCGGTGACAACCATGGTCCTCGTCAGCACCGTTTATAGTGACAATAAAACAAACACATAGTGTGGCGAGAATCAACCCGTCAAACCCAAGCCAGTGCCTGTTCTCCAAAGATTTGGATTTGGGGAGGTCTTGCACTTTCCTCACGTATTTGACCGCGGTCAACGCGAAGGACAAGCCCTGCGCGAGCTGAATTCCCCTCACGACGCATAAAGGAATGAGCTTGTAAGCTAGCTGCATGAGTCCGGTGACGCCGAGCACCAAGAGAGTGGCTCCGGTGAGGATCCCGGAGGCCATGATCTCGGGAACGGAGAAGGTGGGGTCGGCGAGGGCGACGGCGGCGATTGATTTCATGGGCTGGACGGGCATGGGGACGCCGTAGATGGCTCCGGTGACGATGTTGTAGAAGCCGGTGAAGATCAATGTGGTGCCGAGGTTGAGTTGTTTTGCTAGGGTTAGGGACAAGACTATGGGTATGTAGGTGCCTAGGTCGCCCATGGCGCCGTTTAGTTCGGCCCAGGTGGAACGCATGACGAGGTTGCGTTTTACTTTCTGCACGGTGGAGGAACTTGAGTCTGGGGTTGGAGAGGGTTGTGCCATGGAAATGGAGTGAGAGTTAAGCTCTGAAGAATGGAGCATGAGAAGAAGAGTGAAAGGGAACTCTGCTTTTATACTGTTCAAACAAGTGTCACTGTCGAAAACATGTTTGCATTTCAAATCAATGTTTTTCTGCCATTGATTTGTTAAGAGAGTTTTCGGAAGAAAGAAAAATATTTCATATATTAATACATAAGAGTTTAAATCAAACCTTCCATAAAAACAAGTATCTAATTTTTTTAAAGTATGTTTGATAAATTAAATATTTTAATGTAACTCATTTTATCTATAAATTTTATGTTTAATTAGTAATTTGATGTTATATGTAACGTTCCAATTTAGTAGAATAATTCTAATCAATAAAATGTTATAGGGTTATGGTATAAAATGAAGCACCAACAGAAAACATATAAGAATAATCCTAAAGTTATCAATAATATTATTAGAGGAAGAGTACTAAGGCACAAAACATTGGTCATGAGCTTAACTTGAGTGTTCACAGAGCAAGGAGTTGCAAAAAAATAAAAATAAAATAAATAAATAAATAAAACGGTATGACAAAAGTTGCTCAAAAGAGCTCCAGCTGCCATGCCTAAAACAAGACAACAACATCTCTATCATCCCAACGATCTTCAAAATCTGCACGTCTGCTCACACCACGTCTGCTCACACCATGGATTTGGTGATCATCGCAAAAAGAAACACCACATAAGAAAAACACAATCAAAAGGATAAGCTAGAGATAAAATATTTAACATGTTATTGAGCAACCATATTATAAAACAGGTTATAGACAAGCAAAGCAGTAAGCACCCAAAACATGTGAAAGCAAACAATTGAAGGACTCAATGATCATACTCATACTCTTGATATATAATTCTAAACGAAGTATGCACATGTGTTGGTTTCTAAACTCTGCAGAGTCTAGACGCAAGGGGTTATCACCCAACCACACACAAGGTTAATCCTTTAATTTCTTGGGCCCAATATGTCCCAAGACTAGGACCTCCTACCACTCTCACCCGCATAAATTATTCTACTCTATGTGAGCGTGAATAATTTTTAGAGTTCAGGATACTTCCTTTATCTAGACATTTTTAGAGTTCAGGATACTTCCTTTATCTAGACATCTCCTATATATATCAAGATATACACTAACCACCATCACTAAGAGTTTCCCTTGAAACTCTTTTACCAACAATTTCCACATGTCATCTCAATCATTCAAGTCTCATGCCAAACCACCACCAATCAAACAAGTCATGTTTTCCACTTCATACTCAAACATAACAAGATTTCATTTAATCTCATACTTTATAAATGCATACCATGACATACATATATCACAAAATAGTATTCATCCTAAATAAATGAGTGCCAACATTTAAGTGCCTACAATTCCATACAATAAAACATAACGCACAACCATAATTCTTACACCAAAATTCCTAAGTAAATTTATTATCACAAAACCAAAATTACTGCAGTAATGCATGACACATTTCTTGAGTTACACACATCTAATCGACGATCCAACCGGTCAAACCATAAAATAGCATGTTACGAACCAAATGTCAAAATTTGAGCTCAATCCAACGGTTAATGAGTCAGAAAAGTCAATTTTATTAAAACTGCGTATATCAGAGAAAAATACACAGTCGCCCAGCGACTGTGCGACGCATCAGAATACAAGAAATGACGTCAAACATCACAGTTTCATGAATATTTGAACCCCTAACTCAGAAATATACCAAAACTAACGTTTTCCAATCATTTAAGCATGAAACAGAAACCAAAACAAACCACATATTTCAAAAACGCGAAAAAGAACCTAGCTTCCCTTACCTGGAAAAAGAAGGCTAAAGGAAACGATAGCCCTAACAGAAGCTCACCACAGCTCAACAACAGCTTAGGAAACTGAAATAAGAGACATAAAAGTACGAAAATAACTTAGACTTATAGAGATTGATGTGAGACTAGAGCTTAGGAACTGAAAACGAAAGGAACCAAGAGGAGGGATCAACTTACGTGGTAGAAGGAGAGTTCAACTTTTGAAATCGGGAAGTTCGTTCAAGTCCTAGCAGAGCTTTCAGCACAGGAGACACAGGAGGGAACTGTTTATGTGAAATGAGGTAGAATAGAGAAGTGAGTGACTGAAAGCGGTCTTGAGGTGCCAAAGTGGGCTGAACTTGGGCCCTCGAAAAGGTCAGGCCCAACCCTTTTTACAGAATAGGAGTGTAAAAGAGAAAGGGGTCTCACATTATATTTAATATTTACTTTAGTATATGTATTTCTTTTTATTTAATTAAGTTTTAATATGTTTTAAATAAACCTAATTTGATTCTTTTCAGTAAATTTACGTTAAAATTATAAATTATATGGGATGTAATGATAGAAAAATAAGTCGAGGGATAAAAAAGTTTTAAAATATTTTAAAAATTAATTAAGAAAAAATAAAATATAAATACATATTATATTTTCTTAAAACTTTAAATGAAAATGTTATAATTTACTAATTATTCAATTTGAACAAGTAATTTATTTCACGTTTCATAATTTTCATCCCACATCCATACAATATGGGAATTTCTTGTATCATTTTCTCTATCCCTGCATGCGCTTTCAAACTTTTATTCCAGATACTTTAATTTATTGTAACACCTGATACTTAGACTATTAAATATATTTCAAAATAAATTTCAAAATTAAATATATATCATATTATATTTCAAAATAAGTTTATTATGTTTCAAAATTAAATATATATCATATTACAGGACATCTATTATAATTAAAATTAAACATGTTTTGAATTATTTGTATTCTTAAACTCGATATAGTGCATATAAATATGTTTACAGATAAATTATTTATAATATAACAAATGAGCATGCTTATGTATTAGTTAATGCGTAACAAACAAGAAAAGTTAAGAGTCAATAAAACATATCCATATTTAAAAAAAAAAAAAAACAATTTAAAAAATAAAAAAAAAAAAAAAATAAAAATAAAAAAAAAAAAACAATAATTAAAAAAAAAAAAAAACTATTTAAAGAATAACACAAAAAAACAACAACTGTGAACTAGTTGATAGTTGGGAATGATATTAAATCTGATATGCATTTGCATAAAAAATTAAAATATATTGTGATAACTTTTACACTTTTTTTTTACATCCATTGTACCACCCTTATTATTATGCAGATGAAAATAACATATTTTAAAAAGTCTCACATCGTTTAAAATAATTGAAGAAGTGAATATTATTAACTATATAATGGATTCTAAGTTCATGATATTTTTTGTCCCAAGTCTAAGACTAAGTCACTTTGAGTTAATATTTGACTTTTCCTATCCTTTCTTGTAAAGTATTGTAAGATGTAATTAAATTTTTCTTGGGAGAGAGTGTACTTAAAGTCAAAGGATTGAGAATGTTTTATCTGTATATAAATTTACACATAATAATTATTTTTTGAGTTAATAATTTTTCTCCAATTTTAGAATTTTCACGTTGTTATATTTTTGTGTTACTTGTTTTTTATCTTATTTTTCTATTTAATAGTAAGAAGCCAACCTGGCGATGGGTCACAGGAGCATTGTTTTTTCTGCCCATAATTTGCCCAACAACGCAAATTTGAAAACCTTATTACTTTATACACACCCACAAATACTAATTGCATTTACCCACAAATAGAAAAAGTTTAAACTACCTTTTACCATTGTACCACACCATCATTGCGTTGTTGCTTCTTCCATCATCATCGTCGTTGTTATAATTGTGAAATATATAATTCGAAAGTCACTTTTCTGAAAGATAAAATTGTGATTTTGAAATTTTTGGATATATAAATTGTGGTAATGCTCAAGGAAAGTCCAGGAGTGCAAAAGTAGAGGCCATTTCAAAACTTTACATCTTTTCTCTCAAATGACATTGGAGTACATGGTTTCTAGTTTGGAGGTTTTCATAATTGTATATTCTCCTCAATTGAGATCGTTGAATTTTACGATATGAAAGTTGGAAAAAGTCTTTCATATTACACAAATTTGAAAGTAAACTTTTAACACTAAATTGTGTGATTCAGAATATATATATATATGGATTTAACTTTTATATTTCATATTTTAGAAAAATGTAGTATTATATTTTTCCTTAGTTCACACTTAAGTACAATTAATTATAATACAATATCAAAGTGTTACATTCATTTGTAATCACGTTTATGACTCTTTAACTGCCGATTATTTTCTACGTAAATAAAATTTAAATTATAGAGTAAAATAGTATGTAAAGTTGATATATCACCTACGGCATTTGAAGCAATAATTTGGTCGAGGAGATTTTATTGAAGTTTTTACAATAAATAAGTGAAATATATTATTATTTGTGAAAAAGTAATAACAAGATATTTTACAACGAGATGTATAAGGCATTCCTCGTCAACACATTTAATAAAAACCTTCAATATTGAATAATTCAATTAAAAAAAGCTAGATTGTACAGTCTAAAAGTTTTATTTTATATGAATATAATTTTCAAATCATAATTTTTAAAATATATATATTTTTTAAATTACATAATTTATTAACTTTTTTAATGTAAATAAGCACTTTCGGATCCCAAAATTTGGAATACATCTTTCACGGATTCTGCATTTCCAGAGTCACTTCTTATCCTCGAAGTTTTATACGAATTGCATAAACCATAAGTGTTTTTCATACTAAAAACAAAAATGGTTTTTGAACCCTACATTTCAAAATTTCATATTACACAATTTTATCTTTAACGTACACATGGGTGCAAAAAGCAATTATCGCCATGCAAACGGAATTAGAAGGCCCATTTCAACTAGAATCATAGTTTCGTTTGTGCTTGATCTTTGTTGTCTCTATTCGATCGAAGACTTCTCTCACTCGCTGAATTCTACTTCTCGTTGATCCCAAAACATTGCATCCACTTCGTTGACGCGAATGCGACCAAGGTAAACCGAATTTTCCCGTCAAGAATTTTTACTATTAATGTTACAAGAATTCTTTCGGTTTAATTGTGGAGAATGGGGATGATATGATTCATTAATTGGAATTGGAAATGGGTGATATTTTGAGTTGTTGATTTTGTTTGGGGAATGTTAGATGCCGAGAATGGAGGACATTCTGAACCTTCCTGTGCAAGATCCTCTTTGTACAGAGTTTTCTGCTGCTCACATAAATTGGGTTAGATTGGAAGGTGGTCGCCAAGGTGGTGATGATATTGCTCTCATACCTTTTGCCAGAGTTGATGATTTTGTCAAAGGGGAATCTTCCAATCCCGAATGCCCTGCGAGTTTTCGCATAGAATCAAGAAGGAAGCGACCTGAAGGAAGCATTGCCAAACCAAGGGTTGATGGTTACCTTGAATACACTCTGTAAGATTAGTTTTCTTTCAATTCAAACTTACAGTTACGAAAATATACTTAACTATTTTCTAGTTTAATTTCAATGTATGGTTGGTGTAGAGGTAAAATTGGGTTTAATTTTTCAACAGATATGGATTTTAAGATAGATATTATAGAGATCAACAAACTTATCATAGAGGCCACATGAGATTGAATGACAATATGGGTCTGTTCGGAGAAAGTTCTCTATAAACACTTATTGGTTTGTTTATTAAGCTAAAATCCGTAAGGCAATTTGTAGAAGCTATCTCATATAGTTTCTCTTTTTTTAACTTGTGCATTAGCTAATTTTTGCTTATGGAAAAACTTATTTTATTTTTGCTCTTGGAAGTTCTTATAAAAATACTCTCTCTATATAAACTATTTATTCATTTCTCCTTCAAATTGTGGATCTTTTTGTTTTTATGGTTTTGTGATTCAAGCCTCAGTTGACTTAAAATATGAACAGATTTGGCTAATAGGCAATGTGAAACTATGCATTGATATTTAGATACTGGTGTTCTTATGGTCCCGAAGACTACAGAGACACTGACTCAGGCGTAGGGGATGGTATGAGCTCCAAGCCTGCTTCAGGGAAGGGGAGCAGGCCCGGGCGGCGTCACATGATGAGAGGGTGCCTTTGCCATTTCACTATTAAAAGACTGTACACCAGACCTCTCCTTGCACTTATCATATATAACCAAAAAAGGCACGTAGATAAATCAGGGTCACCATGTCATGGATTGCTTGACAGGGATGCGGTGGGGACGAGAGCTATGTATGCTCCACGAATTTCAGATGAGTTACGCCAGAAAGTGATGTCTTTGCTTTATGTTGGAATATCTTTGGATAAGATAGTACAGCACCATTCAGAGGAGATGCAGAAGCTAGGTGGGCCCCAAAACCGTGATGATTTTCTCACTCGAAATGATGTGCGTAATATGGAAAGGACTATTCGTAATTCTTCACATGAGCTACACGAAAATGATGAACGCAGTGTAAAGATATGGGTTCAGAGGCATCAGAAGCATGTTTTCTATTTTCAAGATAAGTCAGTTTCAGAACCATTTGTGTTGGGTATACAGACAGATTGGCAGCTGGAACAAATGCTCCGTTATGGAAATAATAGTTTAATTTCGCTTCATTCAGGTTTTGGCTTGAAAAAGCTCAAGGTATTGCACAATGCTCTTGTGTTTACCTTTTCGACCGAGAACTTACATTTTATTACTTAGTTATGCATGAAGTCAGGACTGGGTAAAGGCTATGATTTTTAGTTTGTTTAGATGGGAAAAGGGCATGTTTAGAAGAAACGTATATAGTACATCCTGAATCTGCCTTGGCCATTAGTAGTTAGTAGTTAGTAATCAATTTCATCAATATAATCATGAATAATACACATGCACACACACCCAGGCCTTCTTTTGTTACGAGGAAAAATTAGTTACGTCAGCAGAATATTGCAGGACTTTAGAATGTCTCATACGTTTTTTCTTTATTGTCATTGACAGTATCCTCTATGTTCTTTACTTGTTTTCAATTCATCCCAAAATGCAATTCCGGTTGCCTGGATCATCACCTCTTCTTTTGTTGGTAAATCTATTCATAAGTGGATTGTATCGCTATCTGAAAGATTACGATCAAAGGATCCCAGATGGAGGCCGAATGCTATTTTGTTGGATGATCCATCTTTGCAATTTTCTATCATAAGGTAAAGAGACTAGTGTGGTTCTTTAGTTTCGTTAAACTTTTTTGTATTTGTAAGAGACCCACCTGAATAGCAAATGGAGTGTGATCTTGCTCGTTGCAGAGAGGCTTTCCAGTGTCGCATCCTGTTATGTGCCTGGCATGTTCGCCGTGCTTTGGTTAAAAAACTCCTCAAAAAATGCTGCAACTTTGAGGTGCAACGCGAGATGTTTATGCATTTGGAATGGATTCTGTACTGTACAAAATGTGGGCCAAATGCTATGGATTCTCTTGAAGAGTTTATGCAAATTTTTGTTGACCAGTGTGCCTTTATGGACTATTTCAAGAACCATTGGCAATCTAGAATAGGTATTGGTCAATTGATGATTAATTTTGTATTCATTGAAGAAATATCTGCTTTTTGCTGCTGTAGCCACACATCATAATTAGTTTTGATCTGAAACACTCTGATTCAGATTTTATATCCAAATTCATTTCATTCTCAGTCTCACCTCCAGATTGCTGCCTTAAGTTTTGTTGGGCAATAGTTGCGTTAGTGTTTCCACAACTGACTGATTATTTTCATTATAATTAGTGGAGTATCCAGTCGTTTGAGTATTTTTAGAATTAATACTGGTTCTTGAATATCGTTGCTCTGTGCTTTCTCATGCAGATATGTGGATTGATGCCATAAAATCATTCCCGGTGACAAACCCTGAGCCCCATGCTGCAATAGAATCCTATCATCTAACATTAAAATCTATGCTTCTGAAGGAGGATTATGGTAATTTCTGGCTAAGAGTTGACTGGTTAATCCATGCTTTAACTACTGAATTTCACTCGTCATACTGGTTGACTCAGTACAGTTTAGAGACAGGATATTTTGAGAATCTAAGGGACAATTCTTTCTCCTCTAATGCTTGGAATCATGCTCTTCGTATTCCTGATGTTGATGTGATGCTGGATGAGCAAAATCTCCATCTTGCCAAAGTTTTATCCCAGACTGACAGAAGTTTGGTATATACAGTTTGGAATCCTGGTTCAGAATTTTCACTTTGTGATTGTTCCTGGTCTAGGTTGGGAAACCTCTGTAAACATGTCATCAAAGTGGCAAATTTCTGTAGACATCGGCAGGTTGCAAAACCATCATTGTCTGCTCATGTTTATAAACAGACTTTGCTCACCCTTCTCCAAAATCCTCCTGATGATCCTTTAGTTCTGGACCATACTGTACTACATGTGGCCCGTTTGCAACAAGACATTAAGGCCTTGAAAGACTTGTCCAACAGTGGATTGCTCCAGCCTATATCTGTTGATTTAAGTTCTCAAATGGCTGAAAATCCTCTGCTTTTTCAACGCATCCAGTGACTGGCCCGTTTTGAAAATAGATTGACTATGTTGGGGTTGAAGCTCATTTTCATGCTTATCCACTTGAGGCTATGTCATGGCTTGTTATCCTTAGGCAATGAATTTGCAAGGATAAAAAAATGATGTAATATTGCTTGTAAGGAGGTGCCCATTCCAGAACTGTTCAGTTTACGAAACCAGAAGAATTTTTGCAAAAAGATTCTTGACCTTCCAAATACAGCGTAGAGTGGAGTTCGTGCCATGGTTGTTGGAAGTTTGAGGAAGCTTCTCCAATGCATATTTAAGGCTGTTATCTGGCAGGCTCAATATTTGTCAGATGTTTTTCCCTATTTTGGGGAGGATGACCTCCAGAGTGCCAAAAGAAATGAAAAGGAACGAACAAAACAGTCAAGGTCTTGTTGAGGTTGTTAACATGCATTCAGACGTCAATGCAGATCAAACCATCATGCCGTCAGTGTAAGCAATCAAATCTAATATAACAAAACTATATTAATGTTTTGTTTTATATTCACTATACATTGTTTGTGTGTGTACAATAATGACAAGAAGGTTTGAATTTAGACCCTCATTCATACTACCTAAACCCCTACTGCCAGACTGAGCATAATGGGTTATGATCTCTATAATCCTATATCACTTGGTAAATATTCCTTTCTGGTGTTCCTTTTAACTAACCGGAATGTTCTTGGTCTTCTGACTGCTGTAATTGGCAATTTGATCCATTGTTTTTGTATCAGCGTGCCCTGAAGGTAGCTACAGACAAGAATTCAAGTTCATGCTACAGAATAGAGAAAGAAGTTATTCATGCTTGATGATGGGGCTTTGTAGATATTCCGTGACTAGATGCATTTCTTTCTGAGCTTTAAGTTGCTTTGAAATCTACTACTGTGCTACAATCGCCACCAATTCTGTGGTGGTTGCCTGGCACCTACATGTATGGAGCCATTCAACTTGTCCACTAGTGGAATAGACATTTTCATTAAATTTCATTTTTTATTCTCACCATACAATGTTTATGGATTTGATATGTCTCAATTGATTCCGATGATTTTCAGGGCGTGATTGTTGAAGTAGATTTTCACGTGGTTCCCAGGCTCCCCGCGACTTCGGTTATGGTCTCTTGGTGGAGGATACACAGGTGACAAATCATTAAACGTCACATAACAAAAGGTGGAAAGAAATGTATAGAAAAAGACATATCCATCCTACTTAAGTTCAACAATAGCATCATTGAAAGAGAAATTGCTATATCAAAAACGAAACTAGAATTCTATGGTTGAGGCATCAACCATTTGTACAGTTTCATCATATCTGTTGAAATTTCTAGTCACTGTTTTTCTCTCTATCCAAGGGGAAACGCTCATTTGGGAGCGTTTTGACTTGTTTAAGCCTTTTCTTAGAATTTATCTAAAAAGTGTAAAAAAAAGGTCGATTATTTCGGTATCTTAAATTTGTATCCTAAATGAATCAATAAAAAAAACAATAATCTGTTCGTTATTAAACTAACATGGAGAATAATCAAGTGTGAATGGAATGAACAAAGAAGTATTTCTATGGATTATTTATTAGTAAGGGTAAAAGTTAATATCCTAACAATAAAATATTATCATTTTCATTTGACCTGTGAATATCTCTAATGCATCTCGTACCTACATGTATAGACAATAAGTATGATTGAATGTACTACCAAAACTATAAAGTTTATTAAATTTCCGTAAGTTACACAATCTTGATACAGAAAAAACTAAAGTTAGACGAAATCGTAATAACTATTACGCAAAACCAAAACTAAGACATATTTCTTGTGTCGCTATAACGTGTGGTAAACAATTTCCATTAACAAACCCTGGTTTGATTTCACGCATCTGCATAAAACTGTGTGTATAAGTTAGTCCAGACTTTTAGAGTTAAAATAATGTTTCTCATACATTTCGTAAACCTTATCAACAATCAAAAACCCTAATCTGTGTTTACGAAAGTCCTTTTCAGCTTTCACCGATTTTTCAGATAAATATCACAATGATTGACACTCGCAAAAGCTATCTTTGTCACGAAACGCATTATTGAGAATATAATAAACCAAACCTTTCCACTTGGCACCGAGACATAGGTACACACTTCCTCTTTCGGCATCGTCAATCTTGACTTCAGAGTAGAGATGGCAAATAAACCCGTCCCCGTGGGTATTGTCCGAACCCGTCCCCGTTTTGACGGGGAATCCCCGCATTGACTGGGTATGGGTATGGGTATGGGGAATCCCCGATTTTTTCAATTGG
>Ga0099822_1008818_pt1 | contig 12843 bp, 13 predicted proteins | sample CowpeawhiteBW_FD_76839 | JGI IMG/M metagenome (GOLD analysis project Ga0099822, IMG submission 76839) | Root nodule microbial communities of legume samples collected from California USA - Cow pea white BW | ecosystem: Host-associated > Plants > Roots > Nodule | place: USA: California | collected... | reverse complement strand
CTGCTTCAAAGGTTCCGTTTGTGGAGACAAGAGTTACATTCTCATTCGTACCATCTTTCAAGGGTTGGGTCGGAGTAATCATCTCCAAAGTGGAGGACATGGATAACAGAGAGAGGAACAAAAGGCACACACCAAACATTTCGAAGCTCTCCATTTTGGTACGATTTTTATCATAAACAATGTGGTTGGCTCTGAACTTGGTACATAAACAACAAAGAGGAAAAAAACATAACCTATGACACGGTCAAGAAAATTCAAAAAGTAAAGACTGTGTTTATTTGTGGTTAGTTTAGTGCGATGCACTATAAAGAAAACAGGGCTGAATAAATACTTTAATGACTATTAATTCTAGGGTAGGTGCGGCAATTGATGAGAATCTCAATGCATTAACTCCAACGGGTAATTCTGGATTTGAACCAACTCTCTGCTCATAATTCTATATAAAGTTGTCTCTAAATGATTTGACAAGTAACTGAAAAATGGTAATAAGCATTAAAAACAAATTGGACCACCCAAGAAGTTAGTGCCTTTTAATTAGAGTTTAACAAACTCTAATCTACGAGATTTTCTGTCTCAAAAAGTTTAAAAAGAAAAAATCGAGAGACTGTAACTCAATCATTACTCTTTAACACTCAGAACTTTTTTAATTGGATCATAGATGTGAAAACGCGCAAAAATGTAAGAAATGATAGGGTTGAATCGGGTATTTAAAACTTTTGAAAGTGATTTGATGAAGTTTTAATTGATAAAGACACCTAAAGCCATTTTCTTAATAGTAGTACCCTGTGAGGAAGGTCTCTTCAGATGCAACTTGAAGCTGACAGATTCACTACCATTTCAAATCTCTTTTCTGTAGAACTCTCATTCTGTAGTAGCTTCAAATTAATAATATACAATTGAAAGAGATAAATATAAAGTGAGATTTACACAATAAAGAATTATATTCTTTATGTTTTGATAATTACTTTACCGTATAATAAATAGCATGTATGAATGATGTTGATGCATGTGACGGTCCCTACACCAATGAATACGTCAAAAAGGCAAAAGAAAATATATCCAGAAAATTTAGGGTAAATAGATATAGCGATTCCGCTCTTGAGGATAGGCACCGGAGGCATTCCCAGGTGCTCTTTCCCACCAAACAGCTGTAGAAAATCGTTTTGTTGGATTTAGAAAAATAATCGGTGTTGTATATACAATTTGTTTCTACTGTATTCAATAGTCTCACATGACTTAAAAGTCAAAACTTAAGGCAATTTATGTTAGATATTAGATTATTAGTACAAGTACTCACAACTAAAATAAAAAATGAAAATAAAGAAACAAAAACAGATAATAGGCAATGAATATAATTTATTTAAGAAAAAATTACATATCATTCTTTCTAATTCCAAGAAGAAAACAATGACAATCCTCTCTTAAAAATACGAAAAACTAATACAAGGAGAACCTCAGAGGAGGAACTAACATTCTCTCTATGAGGAAAAACTAATATTCTCTCTTAATTCTTCTCTCAAACAAATAAAGCAAAAGGAATAGAAAGGGAAAGACTTTTTTGGAATGATTTTTAAGGAAACACGGGGCTCCTTCCATAACATTAAAAGTAAGCCCCAAAGTAAGTTCTCATTCATGTTGAAGATTTTGATGAAATTAATCAAATCTTCACACCATGCTTTATTCTCTGCCTTCATGTTGCTTATTTTTCTGATAGATTTCATTGTCACATAATTCTGATCCTCTGAAACACAATGCAACACCTGAGGGTCCTTCTAAGGACCTCTTGTTAATACTTCACTGCTCTCCACCAAACCTACTATGGACCTACTAACCACTCCCACTGCTTGTGAAATGTCTGGTCTTGTACACATCATAGCATTCATAAGACTGTCCACCACCGATGCACTCGGTACTTGAGAGTTCTCCATCCTCTCCACTTCATTGCTAGAACTCATACGTGAGGAACAATTGATAGAAAGCGGGATAGAAATTGGCTTGCAATCTTGCATGTTGAAGCGCCGCAAGATTATCAGTAAGTATTTCTTCTAAGAGAGCAAAATCTTCCTATCTTTTATGTCTCGGTAAATTTGCATCACTAGAATCCTTGTTTCTTGGTTCAAAGTCCTTTTTCTCATACTCCCTAGCCAATTATGCCTTCGATTCTTAGATTTGAACTTTGTTGGGGCCTACCTCCAAAATGTCATCCACATACAACATCAATTGTCTAAACACTCATCAACCGAGGGTTATGAAGGAATCAAATCTTTGGTACGAACACATGAGCGCCCTCTTTAAACCGTACTGAGATTTGTTAAACCATGCAAACCAAGTTTTCTTATTCTTTAAGACCTTCTGGTTAGAGCATCATCTCATTTCTGCTTAACAATAACCTTGTGGGTAGTGGGACCCACAGATGGTACCCCTTCACATTGTTAGCATAGCCTAAGCACCTAATTTTCCTAGTTTCAAGCTCTCTCGTGCTTTGGATTCCTTGAACTAGTAATAAGACATTTGACTTCCTCTTGACGTAGTACACCCACAATCTCCTGGATTAAACTTTGATTCTCCTAGTGATAACTCCGGTGATTACTTAACATCAGAATAAACCAAGTCTTCTTGTGTTTTCCTTTTTCCTGGTAGTCAATCTAGCAATCTACAATCTATGATTATGTTTGTTGGCTTACCACACAATTCTCATGCAGAGGTAAAACAACCTTCTTAAGCCCGAGTAAGAGATTACGTTCTGCTTGGATTTGCAAACTTCACTCTGAATTATACCCAAGTTTACAATGTTACATCAACATCGCTTCTTCTTGACTCGTCGATGCATTAACTTCCTACAACGTATCTCCCAAAAGCACATAGACATATGCCACGATCTTTTGAGCTTTCATGACTTACTAGATCTCTCCTATTCTTCATAGAATATCTTCGTCCTCCGAGGTACTTCTCATACAACCTTGTGAGCTTGATGCCTCACAGTTCTTTCCTCTATTCTTCAAATGCTAACAATCTTTATTCACACGCCCTTTTTTGCCATAATGGTAGCATTTGAGATGCTTCTTACTTTGACATCTATCAACGTAACTCCCACTAGATCCACGTTCTGTTGATCTACCTCTCGCCATCACCAAAGCTTGTATTTACCTTGCACTTTCCACCATATCCTCTTTCTTCTTTCGCTTGGATTCTTCTTCAAGAACAGCTCCAGCAACATCCTCAAAGTGTAAAAGGTCAACAACGTTGTAATTTGTAATGTTGATGACAAGTTGATCATACAAATCAGGTAAACTCTAGAGTAGAAGCTCCGCATGTTCATTTTAAATTATGTTGAAATCTGTCGCGAAAAATTGGACAAACTTTATACTCACTCGAAGAGTATAGAGTTTTCTCTTCAAGAATATTCTTGTGTGAAGTGACTTAACCTCGTACAGGCTTGAGAGAGTATCCCAAATCTATTTCGTTGTAATCTTCTCTGGAATGCTGAATAAAACTGCATCTGCTAATGCTAAGTGCAATGCTATAACATTGTTATCTATTTCCTTCCACTTTTTTTCTGTAATGCTTGTAGGTTTTTCTTCAATTGTCGCTAGATAGTTGTCATTTCTCAAAATTTCCTTCAGTTTCCACAATGAGAAAATTTTCCCATTGAACCTCTTTATCTCGTATCTTGTTGCCATGGCTTTAAAACTGACTTATGCACTTCTCACTATGAATTGTACTGTCTACTGGAACAATCGAGGCAGACCGTGAACCAATGCACCATGTAATTCCTAAGAAAGAGAGGTGGGTCACTAATGGACATGCTTAAGTACCAAGTCTTTCCTAGCCAGCACTTTCCTAGACATGCACTTTCACACTACCACACTTTATCCACTATCATAACACTATTATAATGACAATAACAACGAAATATAATCACACGAACCAACAGCTCTGATACCATTGTTGGGTATCAAAGTACTAGCACAAGTAGTCACAACTAAAATAAAAGATGAAAATAAAGGAACAAAAACAGATAATAGGTCATGAATATAATTTATTCAAGGAAAGGAAAAATTACATACCATTCTCTCTAATCCCAAGGAGAAAACAATGACAACTCCTCTCTTGGAAATAGGAAAAACTAATACAAGGAGAACCTTAAAGGAGAAACTAGCATTCTCTCTTAGAGGAGAAGCTAATATTCTCTCTTAATTCTTCTCTCAAGCAAATAAAATAAAAGGAATAGAAAGTGAGAAACTTTGGGATGATTTCCTAAGGAAACATTGGGCTCCTATTATAACATTAAAAGTAAGCCCCAAAGTAAGTTCCCATCGATGGGGAACTTCTTTTCTCACAATTTAAATACTCTTCCTCCTTCCATCCTCTAACGTCTTTTAAGGAAAAAATCTTGACGGAGTCGACGCTCCAAAACAACCAATACCTCATATGATGGGTGATTGACCCTAACAAAGTCCCAGGATCAGAACATCAAGTGTGTCTCTTATCAAAGCCTCTTCTGCACAAGTAGTATAAGTAATATTTTCTGATGGAATGTCAGCATCATGGCACCTCTCTTTCTTGGCAGTTGGCAATTCTAGTGGTACAAGTATCAACTCACACCAGCCTTCAAAATCATCATCATGAGGAAAATGGAGTAACACACAACTAGAGCTCGGCAAGAAAATAGACACAAAACCTCAAGACCAACTCAATAAGCAATAGCCAAACTTCATCTGACTTAATTTGGAGAAAGTCCGACGATGCTCAAAACTTTGGAGTAGAAAGAAAAAGGTGAAGGACAAAAAGACTTACAAGAGCGAAAAAGGCCACAATCGCAAGGGAGGTTTCCTTCCCTAGGCTCCTCTTGTAGATGCACAAGGACAAACATCCATAATCAGAAAGTCTGCCTAAGGTGACAACTAAGATGACAACACGTGAGCATACCTAAGTCAGTAGCATAAGTTAAAGCTCTTCCTACAGTACATAAAAAAATGTATCAAAGCTTGCCCCAAAGGATGTGGAAAGTGACACACGTAAAGAGATATTATATCTAAGGTACGAGGATGTGTGTACTCTTTTTCCTCTACTTGGATTCCGTTCCCAAAGTCGGGTTTTGCTGAGCAAGGTTTTAACGAAGCACACTTTATATTCTAAATAAAAATCCTCTTTCTTTTGGTTTGCATCTGTGTTCATTTAACTTAACGTTCAATAAAGCCCTCCTAAGGAGGCAATGAGAGCAGTAACAATAAAGCCCTCCTACCAAACTATTCAGAGTAGTAATGTTAAAGACCTCCTAGCGTGGCATCGAGTTACTAAGAGTAGTGACGATAAAACCATCCTACGAAGCAATGAGATATTGAAAGCAGTAACAATAAAGCCCTCTTAGCGAGACACCAAATTACTAAGAGTAGTAACGTTAAAGCCCTCAAACCTAAGCATCGAGTTGCTGAGAGCAGTAACGTTAAAACCCTTGTAGCTAAGTATCGAGTTATTGAGAGCAATGACAATAACGTCATCCTAACGAGGCATCGAGTCATTGAGAATAGTAACATTAAAGTCTTCCTAGCAGGGCACTAATTTATTGAGAGCAATGATAATAAAGCCCTCTTAGTGAGGCCCCGAGTTATTGAGTAATAACATTAAATGTAAGACCCACGAAATTTAATTAGTTAAATAAATAAATAATTAATAAATACGGTAGTGGGAGCCTTTATGACATTAAATATTAATTGTTGCGACGTGGAAAAGTACTAGCTCAAATGGTTAAGGGTACTTAGTTGTTGTGAAAGGACTTGAGTTCAAGTGTTGTGTGTGCCAATTGTGTGTTATTTAATTGATTATTATTTTAATAATAAAACGCTTAATCATGATGAGTGATAATCCTAGAATTATAGAAATTATCACGAAACATGAATTGGTTGAATGGTTGTGCATTGATTGACATTTGCATGGTTGTAAGTTCAAAACTTGGTAGTTGCAAACTAAGCTTTTTTTTTCTTTTGCAAAAATTCTTTTTGGCATGAATGTGAAAGGCTAGAAACTCTAGCTGACAAAGGGGCAGCCAAAAGGGCTGGAAAACAACCACTAATGAATCTTGAATCGAAATTAAGGCCATGTTAATGCCAATTTTCGTTTTAGGACCATTAACTTTAATAAAAACATGATTAAAAGACCAATTGAGTAGGAAAAAGAGGGCTTGGAAAGGGCCAAGAGTGAGTGTTGTAAGGAGAGTGTACTCTGGACTAATTAGAGGGGATAACAAGGACTGGAAGCAAGCTTGGAAAGGAGACAAGGACTGGACTTTTTGTGGTGCACAAAGACTTAAGAAATTCCAAGACTTAAGCAAGGAATCCAAGTTAGAGGAGCTGCTTTTGTAAGACCCGTGAAATTTAATTAATTAATTAATTAATTAATGCAGGTAGTGGAGCCTTTATTGCATTTAATTCTGGCATGTATGACGTGGAAAAGTACTTGCTCAATTGGTTGAGAGTACTCTATTGTGTGAAAGGACTTGGGTTCAAGTCTTGTGTATGCAAATTTAATAATATTCTTGATCATGTAAGTGATAATATAATCTTAGAATTTTAAGAATTATCACGAAACATGAATTGGTTAAATGGTTGTGCATTGGTTTGACATTGGCATGGTTATGGGTTTGAATCTTGGTAGACACAAATTAAACTTTCTTTTTGTTAAACTTATTTTTGGCAAAGATGAGAAGGGTTAGGAACCCTAGCAGCCACGTGAAGGCAGCCAAAGGGCCTGGAAACAAAACTAATGATGGACCTTGAATGGCAATTACACCCCTTTTAATGCCATTTTCATTTTAGAGTCATAAAGCTTAATTAACACATAATTAAGTGACCATTTGAGAAAGAAGGGGAGAGTTTGCTAGTGCTTCCATTGTTCTACAAAATTTGAGAGAGAATTCATAATGAAATTGGTGTTGAGAGTGAAGCATAGAGGTGGAATTGAAGAGAACTAAGGCAAGCCATTGGGAGTAAGGGAGAATCAAAGGCTATTCAAATTTTAAGCAAAGGAAACCAGGTTAGGGGAGCTAGACTACATTAATTTTATGTATTTGATTAACTGCATGATGTATAGCCTGAATATGTATGATTCTTCTCTGTCATTTCTTGAATTTTAGGTTTCTAGAAATTTTCCAAAAACCGCTTGGCGGGCCATTCATAATCGTCAGGCGACACATGCCAAATTTAGTGTATTTTTGGGTTCCTGTGAGGAACCGCCTGGCGGTGAAGCGCTGTACTGCCAGGCAACATAAGCTTGCAACCCAGTTTCTGGGTTTTCTTGATGAACTGTCTGGCAGTGATGAACACCCGCCAGGCAAAGCAAGCAATATGACTCAATTTTGATGATTTTCAGGTTTTGGGTTGAGTTTGATTAGGGAAAACAGTAGCTTTAAACATTAATTGCACACTGGATGCTTATATACCTTGAATTACATGAGTTTGGAGGTTAAAATTGATGAAATTGCCATGAACATCCGTTTATGGTTGAAAATTGGTGGTTTTGATGAATTGAGTGTAAGGATTCCTAATGACACTTAAATTGTTACCAGAGGAAGTTAAAATTGAACATGGGGTCACTATTATTATGTTCACGTATGAAACAACTAAGAATGGCGAATAAAAGTATTAGGAAAATGTAAGGGGGTCTCCGCAGGTGTTGAAATTATGGAAAATTGCTTAGAAAGGCATGCACCGCCTAGCAGCAAGGGGCCTGCTGCCAAGCACCAGCGCAGGGACAAATGACTTTGTGTGCATCATCTTGGGGAGCACCTGTGTTATTGGTGAAGAAGAAAGACGACAGTTCCATACTTTATGTCGATTATCAAAAGTTGAACAAGCTCACCATAAAAAATAAATACCTATTGCCGAGGATTGATGACTTGTTGGATCAACTGAGGGGAGCAACAGTGTTCTTAAAGATTGACTTGAGATCTAGATATCATCATATCTTAGTCAAGCCAGAGGATGTGCATAAGGCAGCTTTCAGGTCACGATATGGACACTATGAATATGTGGTGATGCCATTTGGGGTGACAAATGCTTCTGCAATCTTCATGGAGTACATGAACAAGATCTTCTGGTCGTATTTGGATCAATTTGTCGTAGTATTCATTGACGACATATTGATATATTCGAAGAGTCAGGAAGAACACGTAGATCATCTAAGAGTGGTGCTGGCAATTCTCAAAGAGCATTAGTTGTATGGGAAGTTGTCAAAGTGTGAATTCTGGTTGGACGAGGTGCAATTCTTGGGTCACGTAATCTCACCCCAAGGAATAGCAATAGGCCCAGCGAAGAATGAGATGGTGGTGAAGTGGGAGAGGCCACAAACAATTACAGAGGTGCGAAGCTTCTTGGGTTTAGTCGGCTATTATCAACGATTTGTGGAAGGATTCTCCAAAATGGTTCAGCCACTAATACAGCTCACCACAAAGGACCAGCCTTTCTCTTGGACGGATGAGTGCGAAGCTTGCTTCGAGGATATGAAGAGGAGGTTGACAACCGCACAAGTGTTAGCCATCCCAGATACGACTAAGACGTTTGAGGTGTATTGTGACGCTTCATATTAGGGTTTAGGTTGTATGCTGATGTAGGATAAAAGACCAGTAACCTATGCGTCGAGACAATTGAAAGTGCATGAGAAAAATTATCTGATGCATGACCTGGAGTTAGCTGCAGTCGTATTTGCCCTCAAGACTTGGAGGCATTACTTGTATGGTGTCAATTCCAAGTGTTCAGCGATCATAACAATTTAAAATACTTATTTGATCAGAAGGAGCTGAATATGAGACAAAGGCGTTGGATGGAATACTTAAAAGACTACGACTTTGAGTGGTTGTACCACCCTGGCAAAGCCAATGTCGTAGCTGACGCACTCAATAGAAAGAGAGTTCATATGTCTGCCATGATTATGAAAGAACTGGAGCTTATTAAGAAGTTGCGGGATATGAACTTGTGATTACATACTGTTGTAGGTCATATACGGTGTAGCATGTATAGAATCACAAATGAGTTTCTGGAGGAGATTCGTGTGGGACAGGGTAAAGACCAGGAGCTGCAACAGATTATTGGATGGTTGGGTACCGAGAAGGGAAAAGACTTTAAGATGGGCAAGGACGACATCCTATGCTTCAGAGAGAGGATGTATGTACCCAGACAACCTCTACTAAGAAAGATGTTCTTGGAGGAAGGGCATAAGAGTCGTCTTATACACCCAGGTATGACTAAGATGTATAAAGATCTGAAACCGACCTTCTGGTGGACAGATATTAAGACAGATGTAGCGGATTATGTGGCATCGTGTTTAGTATGTCAGAAGGTGAATATGGAGCACAAGATAATTGAACTTTGATATTCAAAGGCCAAACTTTGTTGCACATTTTTAACATTTGGTATCAGAATTTAATTTGTTAGTAATTCCAAAACTTCGAAAATGGTTAGACAAAACCAAACTTTTGTTAAAGGTGTCTTTATTAATAGGCCTCCACCTTTTGTTGGAGAAAATTATCGCCTTTGGAAAGTAAGAATGCAATTTGTTTTGGACTCTATTTGTTGAAAACGTGTAGCGAAATGATTAGTGTTTGGACAAAAATCAAAAGGGGGGATGAATTGGTTTTAATATAAAATTAATACTTTAAAAGATATTCAAAAGTTTTATCGTTTAATTTAAACCTTAGTTCCTTTAAATGCAATAGCAAATAAAATTAAGAGATAGAGAAGAAGATTTAACTCAAATATTTATATTGGCTCATATCAAAAGATCTTACGTCGAGTTGTTAATATCTTTAAACAAAGAGATTAACTCAATCATTAAAAATATCATATTACAATCAGATAACAAGATAAGAAGGAAAAAAACACTCTCTTGAAGACACTAGAGATAAAAGTAACTTTCTCTAAATCACATAGAGAACTTGACCTAGCTTTCCTAGCAATAGTAACAACATTCAATCTCCTAGAAACCCTTTTAGGAAAAGTTATCGATCTACTCACAATAGGCTTGTCAAAGCACTTTTAAGATCACTTAGAGAACTTCTTTGCAAACACAACATTAAGACTCTATCTCTCAAAAAGGTAAGTTTCAAAGTGGCACTATAGTTCTTTAAATAGGGTTTTAAAAATTAGGTTAAAAATTAAACAATCATGTTCAAACTACCAAGGATAATCGATTATCACTTATGATAATCGATTATTCTAGTGAGTTTCTAAAAACAAGAGTTTTGAGCAGATAATCGATTGTTCTAGTGGGTTTTTGAAAAAATGAACTCAGCTTAAGATAATCGATTATAATCGATTATCACATCAGTTTTTACAAAAATAAGAGGATTAGAGAGATTATGAATTTGCTGTTGATTCTAAGATATTCTAAACACTTTAAAACAATTACAAGATAACTTTAAACATAAAACATTTGTCTTCAAATTGTCTTCCAAATAGCTTCTGAGTTTCTTTGACATTATCAAAATCTTGCTTTAACATTAAACTTGTCTTCTGCTTTTGCCAACACTATTGATAGGGATATTTGGCATGCTATGATAAATCGACCATTTGTTCTTGTTATTACTGTTAATGATGTGTAGGAACCAAAACCCTATGTGCAATTGACTGTAGATGAAAGCAAAACATCCTAATATGATATAAGGGTGAGAAACATAATTTTATCTTCCTTAACCCTTGATGAGTTTTACAGGATCTTTATCCATACAAGTGCAAGTGAAATGTGGGAGATTCTTCGTGTGACTCACGAAGGAAGAGACAATGTCAAACGTGCTCGGTAAAACTCTTTGATCCAAGAGTATGAAATGTTTCGTATGCAATAGGGAGAAACCATTTACGATGTGCAGAAGTAGTTCACCCACATCGTCAACCATCTCATTGGATTAGGTAAAAATTTTGACATTGATGAATTGAATATAAAAGTTCTATAATCCTTGAACAAAACTTGTCAGTCAAAGGTGACGACCATGATGGAGTCACAAAATCTTGCAACAATGTCCCTGGCGGTTCTCTTTGGAAAATTAAGGGAGCATGAGCTTGAACTGAGCAGATTAAATGAAGAAGAAGATGAAGGAAGAAAGAAGAACATTGCCTTCAAAACTGGGATTGTCAAAGGCAAAAAGCACAAAGAAGAAGATTGTGATGACGATGAAAACTTGAGCCTTATGATAAAGAAGTTCACAAAGTTCATTAAGGCCAAAGGAAAGAATCAATTCAAGAGTAATAAAAAGGAGAATCAAGGATCCTCCTCAAATTTAAATGTTATGGATGTGGAAAAATTTGACATGTTAAGGCAGATTGCCTGAATTCAAAGAGAAGTGACGAAAAGAATGGCAGAAAATTTCTCAGGAAAAAGGCATACATAGCATGGGAGGATAATGCTTCAAGTTCATCCAACTCTAGTGAATTTGATGCGGAAGCAAATTTGTGCTTGATGGTCGACCATGAATCTTTTGACAATGAGGTAAGCTCTTGTAGTAATGACAATGATTATGATGTTTTGTAAGATGCATTTCAACAACTACTTCATAAATATAGTAAATTAGATGTTGTTCATAAAAAATTAAAATCTAATTTTAAGGATTTACAAAGTCAGTTTGAAAAATCTCTTGAACAAGAATAAATTTTGAAAAATAAAATTTCATTTTTAGAAAATAAAGAGACTGAAAATGTTGAGTGTGCATCTTGCAAGAGTTATATGTTTGATATTAACATTCTTGAAAAGAAACTTGAAGATGCAACAAATAATACAACTTTTGAAAAACTAATGTTTAAGAGAAAGGATTTTCATACAAATAAGAAAGCTCCCAAGAATAAAAATAAAAGAGCTCGTAGGGTATGGGTAGAAAAAGGTAAGCCTTATTCTAGGAATATGATTTGTGTAACATGTTTCTATTGTATGCAAAGAGGGCACAATTCAAATAAATGTACAATCAAACATTTTAATGTTTCTAATTGAATATACTTGGATTCCTCTTATAAAGTAATATGTATCTAACCTCAAAGGACCCATATAAGTTTTTGGGGATCAAAATGTTATTGTTTTTTGTCTTGTAGGTTATTTAAAATTTAAGAAAGTCTCTTTGGATTTTCAAGAGCTATATTCACCAAATTTTTGGTATCCTGGTAAGTCGTATGATCTTAGAAAAGATTTAAGCATATTGAATGTTAGTAATATGTCTTCAATTGTGAAAAAATGATCATTTTTGTTCGGAAATCACAGAGCAAATAATCGATTATTTCAAGTCATAATCGATCATCATTATCAAATAATTGATTATTGTGAAAAATATTTGACTATCTGATCTTTTGCAATTTTTGAGAGAAACAGATGAACTAATAATCGATTATCATTAGTCATAATCGATTATCAACGCAATCTAAATATGAAAATTCAAATTTTTGACTATTTGGATGAGTTTTTCAAACATTTATTCTATTGGCACTCATAAATAGAAATGAGAAAGTTAAGAATCATTTTTTATGTAATCTTCTTGTATTTAAATAAACTCTTGTTTTCTCTAAACTTTAGAGTCTCTCTTAGATATAGGGGGAGTCTTAGATTCAGGAGGAGTCTTTGTTCTTGAAATGTTTATTGTTATAAAAAATGGGAAATATTACATGTAGGGGTATTTTATCTCTTAAACTATTTGTTTTACCATAAAAAAGGGGAGAGATATGCAAGTCTTAATTAATAGGGAGTTCTATTTTGTTAAGTTATCTAATTTAGGGGGAGTTTTCTAAAGAATTCATTTTTTTATTATGATAAAAAAGGGGGATATATATATATATATATATATATATATATATATATATATATATATATATGTGT
>Ga0099822_1008816_pt1 | contig 12847 bp, 10 predicted proteins | sample CowpeawhiteBW_FD_76839 | JGI IMG/M metagenome (GOLD analysis project Ga0099822, IMG submission 76839) | Root nodule microbial communities of legume samples collected from California USA - Cow pea white BW | ecosystem: Host-associated > Plants > Roots > Nodule | place: USA: California | collected... | reverse complement strand
TATAAGTAAAAAAAAAAACACATATAAGATAAATATATATATATATATATATATATATATATATATATATATATATTTATATATATATGCCACGTCATGCGCCGTTTTTGGTACATGGGACAAGAAGTTTTTATTCCTGCACCCCATAACTACTGCTTGCACTCCTATAACTTTTAACATTATCTTTCTATGCTTTATGGTGATTTGTGGATTATTTATTCTGGAAATACTTTAAAAGAAGTTTTTTGAATAAAATTTTTAATATAATACTTTTAGAATATTTTGTTTCAAAACATATTTTATGTTGTTTTTTAGAATCTAATAAATGATTTTCGAATACTATATAAACATTCATTTCTCTTTATAGATTTGAAAATATTAAAATCCGAAAGATTTCTAATTAGGATTTCTAGAATGAGAAAAAAATTATAAAATTATATGACCTCGAGTAAACCTAACAGTTTACTCTTCTTCTCTTTTTTTCTTATTATCTTCATGATTCAAACTTCATTCTATCATTACGGTGTATTTTAATGATGACTTTCAGCTTATTTATTTTAAAAAACTTTTAGAACAACCTTTTTGGAATAATATTTTCAAAACAATATTTATAGAACAAAATTTTCAGAATATGAGAGATATTTTATGGGACAATTTTTTCGGATACTTCTTTTAAAATTTATGAAATGTTATATGAAATACTACATGTACATCTATTAACATAAAAAGTTTAAAAGTCTTAACGTCCAGTATTTTCGACTTTTAATGTCAAACTAAACTCCAATATCGTATCGGGATACGTTAAATTGATGTTAATGTTCAAAATCGACATCCAAAAATGTTGGTTTGGTGAGGGTTTGACGTCCAAGAACGACGGATGTCAAACCAAAAATAGGCATTTCAAATTAAAATTAGGCATCTTTTAACGTTTGTCGGTGTATACTAACTGAGGTCAAAGAATGTCAGACTGTACCACAGTTGACGACAATTAGTATATCGTCAAACATCAAAAGTTAAAATTGTTTGTATCTACAATTTTCTCAAACTTGAAAAGCATAAAACATTTCAGTATAGTTTAGAAAATTTACTAACACATATTTTATATCAAAACTGAAGTTCTTAAAACAAAATGTAAATATCAACACTTAAGTTATCAAAATTAAAACAATTAAGACAAAACTAAAAGTTTTATCAAAATCTTGTCCTAAACAGTTTTCAAGAAAATCCTAATGCTATTGTAAGAGGTGATAGATTCTTGAACCGTTGAAAAAATAATGCAACTTCATTATATATGAACATCAATACATGTCAATAAAACCAAATTAAAAAGTGGTGAGAAAAACTCCTTCAAGCAAAGTTCCTAAAATCCCTATTTCTTTTGGCCAAGATAGATAAAATATGGGAAAACATAACCAAAATCACATGTAAATCAAGCCATATCCAAACTTCAACGAAGATAAACCAAACTATTCAATATTTGGTGCATATATAAACCTTGAACGAAGTTGGAGGTGCAGTAAGCACCTCAATCCTCGTTATCGTCGCCAACAATGGAGAAAGGAGAACTCGCTTGCCGCTTGAACGGGCTCAAAACACTCCCTGCACGAAAATAATTGGTGAAAACAAAAAAGAATCATGCCCAAGGCAACCAAACAACATGCATTTGCATTAAATGAACCACAACTTAACTTAGGTGGTGGTCAAACAAGTCGCTACAGCAGCCAGGAAGGCTTGAGAGAGATAGTGTGAAGAAAAAGTGCAGCAGAGGTCACGTCCTTCAACTTCGGTTGCAGTAAGGTCGACGTCCTTCGACTTTAGTTGTAGTAGGGCCGACATCAAACTACAATTAATTGTCTACTTCGTGAGTGCCCAATTTTTTAATATCTTTTAATTGTTTACAACGATCTTTTAATATGTTTTATCTCAAACGAGCTAAGAGAATCAATGAAACCATAAGAGAAATACTTTATGTTGATGTTATTAATATCGCAACCTTGGTGCGTTACTACAACTTCAACATGAGTGTCATTCTAGAAGCCCTGATAGTCATTCTAGAATACCAAGAATACCTAGTTTTTAATATCAAATCAATCAATTGTCAACCTTGGGCAGTAGGAGAACTAGAAATGTAATAATATGTTATTAATTGGTTGATTTTACACTAGTTACAAGTAAAAAAAAAAAAGAGATAGCATATGATGACTGTTTCACAACAATCATTTTTCAACAAGTGTACTGATACGAGTAGTATCAATAAGTGTCGTATCCACATGAATTTATCAAGTATATTTGTAGTTTGATTTTTAGATTTTTGGTTTTGATAAAGAGTGCATGTAAATTGTTAAATACTTCAATTAAAATACCTTACTATATGTACTTTATTTGGATAGGATAAACACTTTTGTTTTTCTTTTTCAAAAATTTATTTTTAATAAAAATAGTAAATTTTCTTCATTTTTAATGTTATTTTATCAATTAAACCAAAAGTTAAAATTTTCACATAGGAACATATAATGTGTTGTCATTTTTAAGTGAAACTTTAATTCCAAGTCATATGACCATTTTAGCCTCGTGAGTAAAGATTACTAGCTAAATTGTCGTGTTACAAGTGAAAGACCTAAGTTACAGAGTATAAAGGAATTTGTGTACTCTCATCTTTCTATTTATTATTTGTATACTTGCCATGTAGTTTTTATTTATTTTTATAGTACATAGCCAAACTTTAAATTATTCTCAAACTTTATCTCATATAAATATATATCTCGAGCTTTAATTTTGTTGTAATTGATTCATAGATTTCATTTTTTGGCAGTAGTTTTCTTTCTAACATATTCCATATTTGAGTTAAATCATTTATATTGAACATCAGTAAGTCGAAATTTTTTCTTTCTTTATGCTGCAATTCATTTTGTAAGAATTTTATTTTTATAAAAAATATTAAGTTTTAAGGATTAATTAAAATAAAAATAAAGTTATATATGTAGGCATTAACTTTTAAAAAAATAGTCAACAAGAAAAAAGAGAGTTTAAGGTGTACTATAAAAGAAATAATATTTAAGATCAATTAAGGCGACTTAAAATTTAGGGTATCTATTAAAAAAACATTAAGTTAAGGAGGTTGGTTAGACACTATTTCCCTAGTTAGAATGATTTTGTTAGTTGAGAACCACACAGTTAACCATGAAAGATGAGTTAGTTATTAGAACCGTGCAGGTCACAGTGCTCGGTTATTTTAATCTTAAAATACTAAACTATGTATTTGTGTATTTAGATTACTAGCTTAAGTATTTGAAGTGGGTGTAAAAGGAAAACGAGTTGGAATATTGGATATAGCTGAATTTCTTATACTAGGTTTAATAATTAGGATTTGAAGAATAAGTTGTTGTTTGTTTTAATCTCCACAAACCTAACTCAACTATCTTTCATAATAAATTAAATAAAAAATTTATTTGTCTACTAATTCCGCTAATAATTTTTTCTTATAGTTTTTCATGTTATTCTATGAATATTGTGAGTAAGTATATCACCATATCATACATGTTATTACGAATATAAAACAATGTCCCAATAGGAATTTGTCTAATTTTGTTCTAGAAACTTGATAATTACTTATAATGATTTTTGCTGGAAAGTGTAAAACCTTATTTATAAAATCTTAAAAATATATTTATGGTTTAAGTTAATAAACATATAAATATATTTATGGTTTAAGTTAATAAACATTAGAAGGGTTGAATGGTATAATAATTTAAAAAATAAAAAAAGAAAAAAATGAGAAGGAAGGCATGGTAGAAGAAAAAGATGAAGGAGGACAAAATAGACTAAAGAAGAAGGTGGGTGGGCTAAGGAAGATGAGATGCAAGAGTATAGAAGGAGAAATACAAAGATAAAGGGGAAAAGAGGAGAGAGAGAGAGAGAGAGAACGTGATCGGGGCACAGTGTGAATCTGCAATCCATCTTCAAAGTCTGAATTCAATTAGAGGGAGCTGTGCCCTGTGACGTGCTGTGTAATTCAGTCATAAAATCTTCGAAAAATGTCGCTCAATATGAAAACCCTAACCCAAGCATTGGCCAAAACCGCCGCGGTCATAGAGAAGACAGTGCAGACCACGGTGCAGGAGGTGACGGGCCCCAAGGCACTTCAGGACTACGAGCTCCTTGACCAGATCGGCTCTGCGGGGCCCGGGCTCGTCTGGAGGCTCTACTCGGCCCGGGCCCGTGATCCCGCGCGCCAGCACCAGTACCCTGTCGTCTGTGTCTGGGTGTTGGACAAGCGCTCTCTTTCTGAGACCCGAATGCGCGCGGGCCTTACCAAGGCCGCCGAGGATTCCTTTCTGGATTTGATTCGGACCGATGCCGCCAAGCTCGTTCGCCTCAGGCATCCTGGGGTCGTTCACGTCGTCCAGGCCCTCGACGAGAACAAGAACGCTATGGCTATGGTCACCGAACCCTTGTTTGCTTCCGCTGCCAATACTCTTGCCATTGTTGACAACATTCCTGTTCTTCCTAAAGATCTCCGGGGAATGGTACCTTCTCTTTTCAGCTCCTTCTTTTACGTATAAATGATTCGTTTTGTTACGTGATCTACCAGCTTCACTCGATCTACTCACTGCGTTGCTGTTTCTTTTCGGAATAGACTTCTATTTCTAGTCCGAGTTCGTGATGTTTTTGATTCAGTAGTCTCCGAATTTTAATACCGTGGCAAATGAATCCCTGGAATTTAAATCTGTTTGACGCTTTATTAGTCCTGTCTTTATTTCTGTTGGTCCCTATTTTTGAATCCATTAGTCACGATAGTTCTGCCTTAGCTTCGGGATGGACTGTAAGCATAGTAAATTGTGCGTATTAGAGACTCGAATTACAAATTTTTGGGATTTACCTACATTTCTCTAAATTTAGGGGACTAGAATGGGGTTTACACTTATTTTCACTTGTTGCTGATGATAGAGCCTTTGCTTTTCAGGAAATGGGTCTGTTGGAGGTGAAGCATGGTTTACTTCAGATTGCAGAATCCCTGGACTTTCTGCACAACCAAGCCCATCTTATTCATCGAGCTATAGCACCCGAGGTGATAACCTTTTTGCATTACTGCGGCTCATGGTCTTAATTTGGGTCGCAGTTTCGTATTTCTTGATATTGTAGGAAATTGTGGACAATGAGGCCACAATTGTGGTCGTTGACACCTAAAAATGTCTTGACGCGACTGAAAACACAGTTGTGGACTGTTTTAAAATCTTGCTTCAACTTAATTTCCCCCCTTATTTTTTGTTTTTTTTTTTTGTTTAGCCGCATATTTTATAAAAACGAAGAAATTCTGGCTAGTAAATTGCCCGTGTATGGCATCTTAGTGGAAATGATTTATAGCAATTAATTGTATTGTAAATTTTTTGTACCCGTCGGCAGCCTCTATGTATTTCTAGTTGTCACTTTCATAGCCTCGCTTAACCTTAAATGTATTGTCTGCTCTTTGAATTTTTTCGGAGGTGTCATATTTAACCTTTCACAGTTCATTCATATGACTTTTTCGTTTAATAGTTACCCTGTGGTACAAATCCTTTTCTGTTCCTTCATTGTGAAATTTAAGATTGGTGAATTAAATACAGTTGTATATGTTCTGCAGAACATTCTTATCACCTTGAGTGGAGCCTGGAAACTTGCTGGATTTGGTTTTGCAGTTTCTGCTACTCAGACTCCTGGTGACTCATCTAATCTGCAACCCTTCCATTATGCTGTGAGTGGAACAATTAATAAGATTAATATTAACTTTGTTCACTTGGTCTCCTTGATGTGTTAAATACTGTGTCACAGTCATTAATTTACTGTTGCATATGATGTCTAGTTTTTGTTTTATTTTTAATACTAATAACTCATTTTTATAAATTTGTTGTATATATTTGATCAATTCAGTGTTATATTACCAATTATATAATCTTGTACAAAGCTATTCCTTTGTGTTATATGTTTCATCTTCATCAGGATCTCAATATTTTCTTCCTTTGATTATTTTTAGACACAAACTCTGCTTTCAGTAACCTTATATTCCTATGGAAGTAGACGTCTCTGCATTTTGTAATCATGCCTGTGCTATTATTCTTCCTGGTACATGTAACATGATTGTGTATATTGTAGCTTCATTTTCGTGATTATAATTGTAATATATGGTCTAAACTGCGATTTATAAGAAGGCTGAATAAAGTTATCACTTCTAAATGACAAATATACTATCTCTATCTCTATCTCATTCTCATCCTCAGGAGCAAAGTAATTTTTGCTTAAACAATCTGTAATGTATGTTATTTCACTTCAACTGCTGTACAGGAATATGATGTCGAGGACTCTATTTTGCCTCTTCAGCCATCACTTAATTATGCTGCTCCTGAGCTGGTGAGGAGCACCGGGTCTTCAGCTGTGTGTTCATCTGATATTTTCAGTTTGGGATGCCTTGCCTACCATTTAATCACCCGCAAGTCTTTGTTTGACTGCCACAACAATGTGAAGATGGTACATACAAGTCCTTTATTTTTTTACCTTTTGCAATGAGGTTTTTGTTTGACTGCCACTACAATGTGAAGATGGTAGGTGCAAATCATTTAATTGCCCCCCTATTGCAATTAAGTTGTACTGATTTTAAAGTTATAGATTTTTGTTTTCAAACTTTCTGAATAGAGATTCTCATTAATGGTTGCACGTGTCTTGTCCTTTAAGAGACTTTTTAAATATTTAATTAGAAAGAAGGAAAATTATTAGTTTCATTACTTGACGACACGATTTTAGGCTCTATTATTAATTCATTAGAAGGTAATAAGAAATTTTGGTTTTGTACTTATGCAGTACATGAATACCTTGACTTACTTATCCAGTGATGCATTCTCATCAATCCCATCAGACCTTGTTCATGACCTGCAAAGGATGCTTTCTCTGAATGAGTCATCCAGGCCAACAGCAATGGATTTTACAGGTAAAGATAGCTTGGAGAATCAATGCATTTTCTCCATTGCTTAAATAAAAAGCACACAACATCTTAAAGTAGTTTTTTTTTTTGGTGAATTTCTTGTAAATGAATTTCTAATAGGTGTTCATTTCATTAATTAAAACTTTTGGTGCCATATCTGAACAGGAAGGTATAGGTTTACATTTCACAACAGATGACTCTTGAGTTGGTTACCTTAATGGTGTATCTTGGGAAGTGTTTGAACTTGGAAGTTAGAATATCTGAGTTATCTAGTTAGATTGGTAGTTTCACTTGTCTATGCTAGTACTGCTTGTAGTACATTACTAAATAGGTAAACCTTTTGTAATTTATATCACATCAATATCAATCTATTATCATTCATTCAGAATATTATTGTGAGTCTCCTTTCTTTTTCTCCTAAACATATGAACATGGTATCAAGACCATTGTTTGCCTTTGAATGTGGGTTTGATCCTAACTCAATCATACATATTTGCTTTCGAGATAAGGTTTCCCCACTTATATACACACTTTTAGCCTTATCTCTAGTTGATGTAGGATTTGGGTTTTTCCTAGTACACCCTCTCATGCCCAGACATATTGGTTTGGTGAGTGAATAATATAGTAACTCACCCATTGACAAGGCTAAGATACAACCTGATACCATCCTAAAATTTGGGTCTGTTTTTCATCTCAACCCTACAAAACTGACTTGTGAGGTGTTGGTTGTCTCCCCCACTATATATACGCTACTTTAGCCTTATTTATATTTAACATGAGACTTGTGTTTCTGCCAATAGTTAGTGTCTTAAATTCCCCCATTATTCTCCTGTTTTCACTGTGCTGTAGGTTGTGGCAACTGTTCTCACAGCCTTCCAGCTACTTGTCTGGAAAATCTTTGTAGACTGGGTCTGCTTACTTTTACTGTTAAAGTAAATCTCACTGGTTGAGATCTTAGGGAGCAATTTGTGCTCCGTGCAGTATCCCTACATCACACAGATCCATAATATCTTTAGGAATCTTCTTGACTGGTTGAGGGCCAGAGAATGATGCTGTGAGTGGCTGAGAGATGGAAATAGGGGCGAAGTTAGTTACATAAGTGTGGTGCAGTTATTAGATAATGCAGGCAGAGTAGAAAATCCTTTGGGTGAAAATAAAACATGTTTATTATGGGTGGGGGCAGTAGTTCTTTGTAGGATCCTGGCGGTTGGTTGCTGTAGAAGGGTTTCTCCACTGTAATTTTGTTCTTTACAGAAACAATACCCACTTTTCTCTTCATTTCATTTAATGATTTCTGTGTTATTACTTATACTGCTTCTTGATTGCATCAAACTTTTCCCATCTACTGGATTTGTTGAGAGGGGAAGTATGGGGGAAGGGATCAGCATTGTAGGAAAGGGGTAGGTGAATGTCGCATTAAAAAAATGGATGCTAAGTTTGCCATTCTGGAGAATGAAATAACAAACCTCAAGACAACTTTAGCAACAATGCTGTTGATGGTGGAAGGAAATCAGAAGAAATTGGTGTCAATGCTGGAGAAAGGTTTGGGTCAGAAGCAAAAGACAATGATGAGATGACATCAAAGCATGACGAAGGTGCAAAAGATTAGAAGGCTCCAAGAATTGGACAAGCTTGGAAGGTAATGGCAAGGGGAATCATTGGAGGAATTCCAACAATCAGTGAAGAAGGTGGAGTTGCCAGTGTTTGATGGTGACGATCCCCACTGTTGAGATCTCTAGACTGTAAATATCCTTCCAGGTACAGGACACACACAGAGGTGAATCTAACACAATTATGTATGGAAGGACCGCTATCCGTTTTTTCAATTGGCTGCCTGATTATGAGCCGAGGTTGACATGGGAGCAGCTCCAGTTAGAGCTATTCGGGAGCAGCTATGAGCTGTTAAAAACTTTACATCAACGGGCCAGTATTTATGAAAATATATAGGAGTTTGAGAGGTTGCAGGCTCAGATGACAAGGTTGCATGCAGTGTCCACTGCAATTGTCATAGTAATTTCTTGAAATAATTCTTCAAGTTACTAGAGACTCATCTTAAAATGAGTTTGGCTTCCTAAAACAAATGGGAAACCAGAGGTTGTTAATAGTTGTGTTTAGGTTGAAGACTGTTGAGATGTTTTATTACTGGTCAACTCTTTGGTTCAATGGTTGCATTGGGCTGAATACTGGTATGAGTTTTAACACTAATTTTCATGAGACTATAGCCGTGACACCCTCTGAGCAGCTTATGGAAGGAAGCCACCCATGAGTACAATGTTCTTACCGGGTGAAACATGGTTGCAAGCAGTTTAAAGAGAGCTAATTCGTTGGGTTGAGGATCTTAGGGCACTGAAATATCATCTCCAAAGAGCACTAGGGAGGATAACTATTTGAGAGAGGAGCTTTGAAGTAGGAGAACGGTTTTTTTCTCTCTGAAATTGCATCCCCAAAACAAAAACCAGTGGCTTTTAGAATTAGTGCCAAGATCTGTCTGGAAGGTTCTATGGACATTTTTAGGTGCTGGAACGTTTGGATGCAGTGGCCTATAAGCCTGAACTCCCTTCCACTTCCAGGATACATGCCGTGTTCCATGTATCATTATCAAAGAGGGCTGTTGGGAATTGTCATGTGGAAAGAGTTGCCTGTTAGGCTTGGAGAGAATCTGCTGATGTGCTGTAGCCTGCTGTACTGCCTGCAACCCTCCAAAGTTCAACCTTGACGACAAGGCTGAAGCTGAAGAAAGTGGCAGTGATAGGGCACAAAATAATTTAGAGAAGAATTTGGAAATCCAGAGAGAGGTCTTGGACATTCATGATGCACATGTCAAGTGGGACTAAAAGACTTGGGAGGTGTACACTAGGTGGAATAGAGGGTGATGTTGTGATGGTTGTGTTGGAAGAGAGAGGGGAGTAGGGAGGAAATTAGTTATTATGCGAGTGTGGTGCGGTTACTAGAGAATGTGATTGGAGTAATAAAACGTCTGTGTGAAAATTAAGTATATTTGGTATGGGTTGGAGCTAGTAGCTTTCTATAGGAGCCTTGTTCTTTGGCAGTATCTCTACATAGGAACCTGGCTTTCTATACTGTAATTTCTTAGTTCACTGAAATAAATACTCACCCTCTCTTAAGTTGTTTGGTGATTATTGTGTTATTGCTAATACTGTTTATGGTGTGCATCGATTACAAGTGTAATTCTACAGGATCAAGTATGCAAAATCATTTGGTTGTCATTGAATATTGCAATTAATATAGTCTCTGCTGGCTGTTGGAGCCTTTAGATAATCAGCTGAACATGCTTGCTGTATTTCTTGGCTCCATTATCATCTCTGTCATCACGATAATATATGCTTCTCACTTTTGCAGGATCACCATTTTTTCGGCATGACACCAGGTTGCGTGCCCTACGGTTCCTTGACCACATGCTTGTAAGAAATTTTAGCTGTCTGCTAGTATTACAAAATAGGTGACGTGCAAATTTTAGAGTTGAATTTCTTGATTACGTGTCTTCTTTTCCTTTAGGAAAGAGATAACATGCAGAAGACAGAATTCTTAAAAGCATTGTCAGATATGTGGAAAGATTTTGATTCCCGCGTCTTGCGATACAAGGTATGCTATATGCTGTTTTGCTGAAATTTGTGTTTTGTTTCTGCTAGTCAATTTTATGTAGCTCTGTCCCATCATACACAATTCGTGTACTCTTGCTAGCATTCTCAATTCAGTATAATCTTTTTCTGTCGATTACTTAGTCCTGTGCCCTATAACTTTGATAGCCAATATGGACTCTCTATCATGAATTTTGAATTTATGTTGCATGTGTTAAAATCATGTTATTCTGCTTTTCCCGAATATGGTTGCTTTTGAGTTATGATTTTCTAATTGTCATTAATGTAATTTGGACAAATAAATTTTCATACAGGTCCTTCCACCACTTTGTGCAGAGCTTAGGAATGTGGTGATACAGCCAATGATTCTACCAATGGTTCTTACCATTGCAGAGTCTCAGGTACTAATATCCCTCTTACATTTCCTCACTTCCATAGAATATCTAAATTTTTGAGTCTCTGAAGTTAATAATAATTAATATCGCTCTGATCTTTTTTTTTTTTAATTTGGTTTTGATGGATCGCAATGGTGTGGTTCGGTCCCATATTTATCCCCATCCATCCTTGAGAGATGAGGCTTGGCTTTGATTGTTTCTCCTGCCCTACTGGTTGTTAATTTATCAGATATCTCATTACTTTTGTCTGCTTGCTTTATTTGGAAGCAGACATTCTGTTTTTTGCTTTTTCTTGATCTATGGTTTAGGAAATTTAACAATCCAGCCTATGCAATGATGAAATGAGTTAATATTTTGTTGCAACTGTTTATCTCTTTTTTGGATTTTGATAAACAAGAGTAGTGTATCATTAATAAATCAGATATATGCAAGGGATTGATTAATAATTTAAGTTTCTTTCTTAATTTTGTGTATAAGAAATTCATGAAATTGAAGTGCAAAGAATAATATACCTTTTCAGGACAAGAATGATTTTGAGCAATATACACTTCCAGCTCTTGTCCCCGCTTTGAGTACTGCTTCTGGTGACACACTGTTACTGCTTGTGAAGCATGCTGATCTTATAATAAACAAGGTAGTTGAGAGTTTATATAAGTTTCCTTATTTTGTTGATTGAAAAATATTTGTATCTAGTGGCTATGTTTATTCGAACTTATTAGACCATTATTGTTCTCTTAGACTAGTCAAGAGCATTTAGTTTCTCATGTTCTTCCAATGATTGTTCGGGCCTATGATGATAATGATGCTCGTTTGCAAGAAGAGGTCCTGAAAAAGTCTATATCCCTTTCCAAACAACTAGATTCCCAGGTGAGTGCTCTTTTCTAATGGAGTAGACTTGAATTCTTCATCAAATGTTTTCCATTGAATGTTAGTACATTGTAAACTGGGATCACACACTTCTTAACTTCTATTGTTTCAACTTGCGATGTTTGTTTTTGGGGACTGTTAAAACTTTATGATTTGAACAACGAAAAGGAAAAATGGAGAGTAAAGGCTAACAGTTATAACAAATGCACCTTATTGTAACAAGTTACAATAAATTGAATAAACCTTGCCATCTTAATCGTCACCTTATTCTCCATTTCCCCTGTGTTGTCCAGCCCACAATCAGATAAACATTAGCACTTTTTTTAAACTTCAATTCAAATGTTTGCTATCAAAGCAGGAATATCTGTTGTGTTTTTTAATTTTCTTGTTCTGCCTTTCAGCTTGTCAAACAAGTGGTTTTGCCCCGCGTTCATGGATTAGCACTTAAAACAACGGTTGCAGCGGTATGTTAATATTGTTTGAACTTTTACCTTGTAATGTCTCAATTTGACCCTGCCCACGCTCTCACATGCACATATATATGGTGTCTCCTTAGCATCTAACCCTAAATCAGAATAGTTAGATCCTTATTTGATTGTATGATTGTTACTTTATTAAATGGTAGTTATTAGCATGTCAAAGTTTCATATATATTTTTTTTCATGTTCCACATATTTCCTTCATTTAACATATGAACATCCCAGTTTCAATACTGTTGTTTTTGTCATTATCTTACTTCAAATTGCATTATGAAAATTACTCTGTGGGGTCCGTGCATCATTCTTCAAACTCTTGTTGGGCAAGTGTTGTTGGTTTCCAATTCTTTGAACCTTTCTTGCTATTGTATTTTTGAAGCTCAACCTTGATTTTTTGCTTTGGATGGGTTCTGGGATAGGTGATGGGACTGATTTCTGGCACCTTTTTTTTTTTTTTTTTTGCATAAATTAGTGTGCTTTTTTTGGTTGGTTTTTGTTACTTCGGCATCCTTTCTTTTTTTTTTCTTTTTTGTTTTTGGGTTTGCTAATCTGTTTTTT
>Ga0099822_1008805_pt1 | contig 12858 bp, 7 predicted proteins | sample CowpeawhiteBW_FD_76839 | JGI IMG/M metagenome (GOLD analysis project Ga0099822, IMG submission 76839) | Root nodule microbial communities of legume samples collected from California USA - Cow pea white BW | ecosystem: Host-associated > Plants > Roots > Nodule | place: USA: California | collected... | reverse complement strand
ATATATATATATATATATATATATATATATATATATATATATATATGGTTGATTTATGTATAATCATGTGTTATCTTTTTAGCTCACCCTATCTGCTTGTGTTTGGCGATGATCGTGTACGTGGTACACGTGAGCAGATGACATTCCAGGTGGAGCTGGTGAGGCTTAGCCGCGGAGTGGGGGAAAGCCTAGGGGTTTTATATTATTTTGATTTGAAATATCTCGTAAACTCTTATAATAGGGTTTTATATTATTTTATATTATGTTCAGTTTTATGAATTATGGATTTTGGTTTTAATTGTAAGTAATAAAACGTTATAAATTTCCCGCGTTTTTGGGAAATGAGGTTTTATTAATTGCGGCTTAATTACTTTTTCTTTATTTTATTATTTAAATTCGTAATATTCGGTCGGCATGTTACAGCGCCTGGCGGTGAGGCATGTACCGCCAGGCGGTCTAGGCAGATTTTGCCTGGCGACACTTAGGCTGCGCCAGGCAATAACGCTGTTGTCAATGGCTTGTTTGTGTGTTATTTTATGCAATGATGCTATACTTGGATCAGGAGATGTTGTGCCATGAGCGGGTAGGTTCATGGATGGTGATGAACATGTTATGATATGAGCAAGGAGGTTCATATCCAGTTACTCTCGTGTGGGGATACTAGCGAGGTAGGTTCGTATGTTCTGTGCTAACACTTAAGAGATGTTGCGTGCAGGGAGGTACGTAGTTGGTGGATCACATGTGTTGGACTACGGGCGGGTAGGTCTGTAGAGTAGGACTACGAGCGGGGACGTTCATAGAGTAGGACTATGAGTGGAGAGGTTCGTAGAGGCAGGACCACGAGCGGGCAGGTTCGTATGAGCATCATAAATCCTTAATCTGAGGCTAACTATATGTGTGATGTGAAGGTTGAAAAGCCTTGGGGATAAGGTCTTGGTCAAGAACTAATTAGGAAGAATAAGATGGGTGTATTACTTACATTTTGTTATTGTATATGTTATTTCTAATTTTATCAGCTCACCCTTTCTGTTTGTGATTAGCGATGATCGTGTGATTCGTGACACGAAAGCAGATAATGATACAGGTGATGATGTGGATGCACCGACGACGGAGTGAGGGCTAGCTTGGGACTAGAGCTAGGGATTTTACCATGTTTTCTTTTAATAATGTATTGGATTTTGGAAATTGTATTGATTTTATTACTACTCTTTCATAAATTCTGGCACGTGGTTTAACATTTTAAAATTTCCCACGTTTGGGAATAATAAATATTTTGATGATTGAATTTCATTTTATATCTTTATTTATTTAATTAAGTAATATTCCTTAGGGATGTTACAACCTGCACCTCGAAATAGTAGCAAATCTGCGTGAGCCTCCACCGTGACATTCGTTGTAACATCCCGTCAGAATATCATGGATTTTAATAAAATAAATAACAAGTCGCATTTAATACTACCTCATTTCCCAAAGCGCGGGAAATGTTAAATCATTTTATTACTTCCAATTAAATGAAAAATCCATAGTTAATAAAACTGGACATCAAAATAAAACCTCTCACTAGAGTTTACAAAATAGTCCAAATCAAAATAATACAAAATATCTCATAAAAGTTTACAACTTATGCTAAAATCAATAAACATCCTCTGATCAATATATAAACTCCCAAGCTTTCCCCCGCTCCGTGTCTAAGTACCACCCACACCACCTGCATCAACATCCTCTGCTCATGTGTATCGCACACACGATCATCGCCAAACACAAGCAGATAGGGCGAGCTTAACAAAATCAACATACAATTATATTGATATACATATAAATAGTCATTTATATATTTTATGCAAACACCCAAATAAAGTCTCTCACTCTTTTCCTTATCACCTGTCCACAACCAGATCATTCATGTTCTACCTCTTTTAGTGATTACCCCAAGGTGACTTGCTGCCATACCTATCGGCCACAACCGATAGAGCACGTGCAGGAAACCATGCTACGGATCACACACCGTAATGCCAGGTGGAGTTCCCAAATACGAACATGGTTCGTAACCTCCTAAGACTACCAAACTCGTCAGCTAATTATTGAGAAGGACAATCCATCTGGACCCATTCGTACTGGCCAACACCAACACACTTACACCGGTAACACTCGCCAACCTGAGCTCAACTCAAGGGTTCCTCGTGTTCATCCACCATCCCGAGCTCAACTTGAGGGATGTCATTCCGAGCTCAACTCGAGGAATGCTACGTGCTTAACCCCTATCCCGAGCTCAACTCAAGGGATACGTTCTGAGCTCAACTCAAGGAACCCATCAATCCCACCTTTGAAGCATCACCAAAAGCCTTGTAGATCACTTTTGCAGAATCCAACCACTAAGGCTACAACAGCCAAATCGCCTAGCGGGGGACACGTACCGCTAGGCGCTACCAACTTCCAGACCGCCTAGCGGGGTACGCGTACCGCCAGGCGCTACGCGCCTCATAAATCCCAAACACTGTGGACACCGCTTGGCGGGATTCCCCTCACCACCAGGTGCACGCGTTCCAAGTGCCCACTAATGTAACAACTATCGCCTGACGGAGCACTCTCCGCCGCCAGGCGCCACACTATTCCAAAGCCCACTATCTTACAACGATCGCCTGGGAGAATCACATTTGTCGCTAGGCGCCACCTGCACCAGAAAGCCCCTGGTACGTGGCTATCGCCTGGTGGTCTAGATCCTACCACCAGGCGTCATACCAGTAACATCACTTCTACTGGTTTTTGCACATTTTCACTAAGTTCTCCCTCTTAAGTCTGAACTATCATACATCCAATTGTTGAATCCTATTATCATATGTGTACGTCTTATATATTACCCTCACCAACTGTCACCTACAAGTCAATAGGATATCATTTAGTTCCCTTTTTTCATTATTCATCCACTTAATTTATATATATATATATAGGAATGCTTAGGTTTCTCTTTTCTGAAGTTAACATGTCACTGCAATCTCATACCCTTCATTTCTCTATTGTTACCCCACATCATCTTAGTATCCATTGGCATCTGTCTTAGCACTTGCACCTAACTATCTTTATTCCTTCCTTCCAATTTGACAAGTCCCAGTAACACCAATTCTCCACTTCGACCTAACATCACTCTAATATAAATAATATCAAAATGGTTAGATTACTGATTTCATAATTCTAAGGTTTCCTAATATAACACCAGATTTATTCCTATATGCTCATAGCCTAGTAATCAATTATAATCCCATTTCCCTTCACAACTTATTCATCAAGTCTAGGAACAACGTAAGGGCCTCGTGATCATTTAATCAATCAATGCCATTATATATCAAACGTTCACAGCAACTAGCCTGAACCCAGTGCACTTCATAATTCACAAGATGCTTCTGAATGCCGCGCTGCCGCCTGGCGACCCACTATAACCCGCTAGGCGGTGCATCAGTCTTGGGAAAAATACCAGGTTCTGTTACTTCTATCCGCACGCTCCTACCCCTTTTTTGCCCTTCTCTTTCCAGTTTCCTCCAATTGGACACTCAATTACAACATCATAAACACCATATTCCATCATAATTATTCCAATAGTGATTATAATGCAATTACACACTAGAGGTACCTCAATCAACAAAATTCCCAACTATGTCAATCCCTAAAAATATGTGACCACTGTTCTATCTTAATTAGGTCTTAATTATGCGAAACTCCATGAATTTTGACAGTAATTTATCCCTTCGCAACGTAAACTGACTTTCCCTCCGATAAAATCATCCTAGAACCCAGCAAACATCAAAATCGAACTAGTATAGCTCGCGTCGCCTAGCGGGTCATTCACCACCGCTAGGCCCTTCATAAAAACCCAAGAAATTAGGTAAAACTGGTATATGTGGCCTAGTGGTCGAGAGCTTACTGCCAGGCGGTTCCTCTTCAGGAACCCAGACTTAAGCCACAACGCATGTGCCACCTAGCGGCTATGAACAGCCCGCCAGGCGGTTTCTGGAAATTTCTAGAAACCCAGAAAAACACGAACAACACTATAATAATGCATACAATTCATATCAACACTATACAATTCATGCTCATACATAAAAGCTAACGTGAAAACTCCCCTAACCTGGCTTCCTTGCTAAAAGTTTGAGAATTCCCAATGTTCTTCTTTGCTCACCCAAAGTTCTCTTAGTCCTCCCTCCAATCAGCCTTAATTCTGCACTCAAACCTCACCACTCTCCAATTTTCGTGTCCTATTCTCTGTGTGCAGTTTCAACCTTGCAAAACCCTTCTCCTAACCTAAAAAGTACCAAAAATAAAGTTTAATTTGGGTTCTCCAAGGTTTGAACCCATAACCACACCAATACCAAGTCAATGCTAAACCATCATGCCCATTCATGTTTCATGCTAACTAATATAATTCAAGCATTATGTCATGAGAACGTGATTAATCATATGATTAAAACAAGAATAATTAAATAACACATAAATGACATACATAGGACTCAAACCCAAGTCCTCTCACACAATCAAAGTACTCTCAACCACTTGAGCTAGTACTTTTCCATGTCATACCAATCAGAATTTAATGCCATAAAGGCTTCTACTACCCGTATTTATTAATTAATTAAATTTCGTGGGTCTTACACTCGTCGGAGCAACCACAAGACCACCACTCACCTAGAAAACACAAAGCTATTGCAACAGCCTCCATTGCTAAACGATGCTCAAACATTGTACTACAGCGAAAACCCTAATTCTGGAGAGAGAAAGCGCACTAGCGCATGTCAGTCTATCATTGCGCAGTCAAATAGTCAAATAGTCAATTTTGGTCAATATTGCAAAAATGGTCAAATAAGAGGATCAAAATTGGAAATTGGACAAAAATTATGTTGCTAATTAATTAAATAAAGATAAAATATTTCAGGAACAGAAAAGATAAAGTCTAATTCCAAACACTACCTATATAAAGAGACCTAAGGGAGTAGAAGAAAGGAGAGTTAACAACTCTCTGGTTTTGGCAGCTACCATCCATCACATCTCTTGTTCTTCCATTCCTTTTATTTTTCTTTCATTCATCATTTATCATGTATTCCATCCAATCCATGGAGGGCTAAGCTTTTAAGGTTGATTCCATTGTAATTTCTTAACTGGATTTTGAGGTTTGATGAATTAATGTATTTGTTCTTTAGATTATTGTTGTGGTTTTTGTTTATCTATGTCCTTTGCTTCTTAATTGAATAGAAAATAATGATTTTAAATCTACACGCATGCTAATCATATGAGTTAAATGGTTTTTAAATTCAATTGAGACTTTACTTTGATTTTATTTATAAACTTTCATGTGATTAAATAAGTTTTTTGCCAATAATTGAGACTTTACTTTGATTAAAGGTAATCACTTTAACTAAAATTAGTTAAGACTTTACTTTGATTAATTAATTTTTCTATTTGGTAAGGAAACAAAGGAATAGACATGATTAGGCATAGTAAAATTTAATTGAGACTGTACTTTGATTGAATTTACTCTGGATAATCTAAAAATTCTCACTTTTAATTGAGACTGTACTTTGATTAAAAGTGAGAATGCCAACAAATGAATTGAGACTTTACATTGATTGATTTGTAAATCAACAAAAATAATTAATTTAACAATAATCTCTAGATAATCGATGATGGATCTATTTTGAAAAAGTAGTGGAATTGACCTATTTACTATTATTATGTTTACAATCTTTTATTTGCGTGACATTCATTCTTTTGCATATTAAAACCCTATATTTTCACAGTTACTAGGTTTAATTGCATTAGGATAGATTTTTATAAGAATCAAATATTTGAAATCAATTCCGTATTCATTGAGAGACGACTCAGGGTTAGCTTAACCCTATCTAGTTTGTTCACTACTAACTTGGCAGTACTGAAGTTGCTATAGTTAAGTAGTGGTAATTTGATCGCTTAACGACAGCGATAACTCTCGATGATGAAGATGAACTTCGAAAGGCGCAAAGCAGAAACGTTGTTTACTTTCATATATCAAAGTTGTCCTTACATATGGTTGCTTGTGTAACGTCCCTACTGGAAATTACTTAATTAAAATAAATCAATAAAAATAGAAAATCAATCGACATAATTTACTATAAGTCAGCAGCATCACTTGTAGCATCATCTGCTCCCGTGTAATGAATCACACGATCATCGCCAATCACAAACAGAAAGGGTGAGCTCATAATAAATTGACACATAAATTAATAAAATAATAAAAAACCCAGCTATTTGATTCTAAATATTTCTTGGCCAAGACCTTAATACCCCAAGGCTTTTCAACCTTCAAATCACACAAGTAGTTAGCCTTGGACTCAAGATTTATGATGCTCACACGAACCTACCCGCTTGTGGTCCTACCTCTACGAATCTCCTCGCTCGTAGTTCTGCTCTACGAACCTCCAGCGCTTGTAGTCCTACAATACAGACCTGCCCGCCCATAGTCCAACACACGTGATCCACAAGCTACATACCTCTCCACACACAGCATCTCTCAAGTGTGAGCACGGAACATACGAACCTACCTCGCTCGTATCCCCACACGGAACAAGATATGAACCTTCCCGCTCATATCATCACGTGTTCACCACCATCCATGAACCTACTCGCTCATGGAACAATATCTCTTGAACCAAGTCCACATCAATGCGTATAACAACTCACGCAAGTTAGATACCTACAACATTATCGCCTAGCGCAGCCTAAGTGCCGCCAGGCGAAACCGGCACAGACTGCCTAGCGGGACCTCCTCGTCGCCAAGCACCAGGCTCTCACAGACCCACTATTGTAGGGTCTATCGCCTGGCGGAGCACACCTTGCCGCCAAGTGCCATGTAGTGCAGGGACACCCCTGGTGTTCCTATCGTTTGGCGCACATACCCGTGCTGCCAAGCGCTATATCAGTAGCGAAATTCTATTGGTTTTTGCACCCAAAACATATTGAGTTCATTCTAATATACTTCCCAAAATTCGAGGTATAACTTCTCCAATCAAGGTTAATTTCTTAGTAGTCCGCAACTCTCATAGAATATTACATACCTATACTTCACAATTTCCAATTCCTCTATTCAAGTCTAGGATTTACTAAGTGCTCTACCATTGTAAAATAACTCAATCAAGCTTGTGGAATGACCCCCAATCTAGTATATTAACATCTGGCACATTACCTCTGCTGCACTAAAATGACATTAAAACTTCTCTTGCAAATACTTTCCACTTAATATATTCTAGTCCACCAAAGCTTCCCACACTAAGGCACATCAGTACCTTGAAAAACCAAGGTTTTCTGAGCATGAAAATACCTATAATTGAACCTCAAAATTTCAATCATTCATAGCGACACCATCTTTGATAATCCTCTAAATAAAATGTCTAAGTGGTTTTGATGACAACAAAATGCTATACAGTATGAAGAAAGGTCTTATTGATTTTGATGATAACAAACATCATATGAAAATGAGGATATATATGGTTATTCATATAATATTTTTAGTCTCGCATATGAAAGCCCTAGAGGTGTTAAATTGTGCAATATACTTATGCAAGGACCAAATGAAGAGAAATCAAAGTAAGCAATCATTATACTATATATTGATTAAATGACATACTGATTATATGTTATATAAATTGTGATTATATAATTGATTATCTAATGTGTGTTCATGATTTTCAAGCAAGATTTGCCAAAAGCATAATTAGCATAGAACAAGCAAAATATAAAGATTAGACTAAACAAGTAGAAAAGAAGAATAACAAGCTCAATTGAAGCTATTAGACGACTATATGCTTTAGACGCGTCTGAAAGAGCTGCATTATTTTGGCTAAATTATTTCTTTTATTTAATTACTGATTGAATATTTGAATTAATATTTTTATCTAATTATTTAGAATCAAAATTATTGAAAGAAGTCACAATGTTTAAAATTATCTTTGGATAATTAAATTTTAATTAAAGAATTTTGTAAAAGAAATTATATTTTTGAAATTAAAATAATTGTCAAACGATTATAGAAATGTTTTATAAACAATCACATTTATTTTGAACATATAAAATTCAAAAAATATTCAATCATACAAAAGCTTCAACAAAGGATATCTTACAAATGAAGGATTACAAGGAAGATTACTTGAAGAATTCATTTGAAAAAGATTCAAGTAGAGAAGTTAAAACGAGAAAGAAATCAAAAGAAGAAATATCATATACGGTGTATGACAAATGAGTAAAACTCCAAAGGAGAAGACAGGAAGAATATATTTAAGATCTTATCAAATTACACGTCTCTATATTACAAGGTAATTTATGAATTAAATCGCGAAGACTGGAGAATAAATAAAAAGAAGGAAAGAAAGAATAATTAAAACACAAGGAAAACCACTAGACGAGTAAAGTGAAATAGTGTTGACCATACAAGTCAACATAAAAGTGGCAAAGCACTAGACTTCAACAAAGGAGTAGATGAGTCAAAACAAGCATTAGACGACAAAGGTCACCAGTCGCATTCTACAACGTAGACTCACTTAGACTCAATCATTAACTAGACGAGTCAACATGTACAAATGTTAGACGAGTCAACGCAAGATGTCGGATAAGTCAAAGCAAAACTATTAAACGAGTTAAAGTCAACTCAATATGTTGAATGTTGAATACATTTATCATACAAGTGCTTTCATTAGAATATTCTAAAGAAAAAGTGACTAGACAAGTTAAGCAATGACAATCATGAGACAAATTGAGTTCAGATGGTGCAAAAGAAAAGTATCAAATCACAAGGTGATACAGTGATCAATCATGAATTGATCAATGAAATCTGAATGTTGAATTAGAGGATGAAATCTATCAGATAATTATCAAGATGATCAAGTCAAGAGGATTGCACAACAAGACTCAACTTTTATTGAAGATATTCTGATTGAAGAAATATCAAAGATATATGAAGATACGTGTGAAGAAAAGGCCATTGATTAAGCCTAAGAAAGAACATTTTGAATATTATCATATTATTTTTAACCAATCACCAACAAGGGAAATACTTTGCAGATAAAAGAATGCAAAAGAATATTTAAGAATAAATTATAATGGTAATATCATTTATAGAATGATGAAATTCGAATTGAAGAATTATAAGAAAGGAAAGAAGAGATAACTCACATGAAGCAAAATACGCAGAAAGCAATATTCAGAACTTTCAAGTGAATAAGGAAGAAGATATTAAGAAATACAAAATTAGTTCTACATCAACGGTCAAGTGGTTCAATACAACTATATATACCAAGGCCAAGAAGAAGAAGAAGAAGAAGACTTAGACTTGAGAAACATACTGAAATGTTGTTGTCGCAACTTAAATCGTGACGGAACGGCGAACTAAAAAATAAATTAATTTGAAAAAAAGATTTGAAGTCGCCACCATAGTTTATTCTGGAAAGTTATGGAAAACCATAAAATTAAAATAAAGTCTGCGAAAACCATATTTAGGGTTCGGGAGTCGGTTACGCATAGGAAAGGTATTAACACCCTACAGTACCCGCCCAAAGGTGGTACCTTTAACTAAATTTACGAAAGAGATGTATTATTTTATAATATTTATTTTTCCCAAAAATAAGAAAATAAATTGAACAAATATATTTTTTGAGTGAAAAGGACCCAACAAGGATTAACCTTGGTCCTACGTATTGTCATTAAAATGAGAAATCAAGACTACGTAGTTCTTTGTAAAACTATTTGAAAATGATTTGAAAACCTTTTGATTTTTTGGGAAGTGAACCTGACAAGGACTTGCCCTACTCTTACGTATCTCCATTCACAATGGAGAATCAAGGATCACGTAGTTCTTGACAAAACTTGATTAGAATATTTAATTTTTTAAAGTTATCTTTTGACATTCTTGAAAATAAGTGTCATGCGACGCGTGCGCCGGGTTGACACCAAAATCATTTTTTATACTTTGTATTTTTGAAAGGGAGTGTTGTGCCACGCGAGCGGTCGATTAGACACCAAAACATTTTTATAATTTTTATATTTTGAAAAGGAGTATCGTACGACGCGAGCGATCGATTAGACACCAAAACTATTTTTATAATTTTTGTATTTTAAAAAGAAGTGTCGTACAATGCGAATGGTCGATTAGACACCAAAACTATTTTTATAATTTTTGTATTTTAAAAACAAGTGTCGTTCGACGTGAGCGGTCGATTATGTAAGACCCGAGAGATTTAAATAATTAATTAAATAATTATTTAATAAATTCGGGTAGTAGAAGCCATTAAGACATTTAATGCGAAATGTTATGACGTGGAAAAGTACTAGCTCAAATGGTTGAGAGTACTTGTGTGAGAGGATTTGGGTTTAAATCCTCTATATGCCTTTTTGTGATATTTAATCTATTATTATTTTAATAAGATGATATGGTCATGGAGAGTAATAATATAATATTAAGATTAATGAATTATCATGAAATATGATTTGGTTGAATTGGTTGTGCAATTGCTTTGTGATTGAATGGTTATGGGTTCAAACCATGGTGAACCTAAACTTATTTTCTTTTTGCTAATTTTAGTTTTTGGCATGAATGTGAAGGGGCAAGGGAAACCCTAGCTAAAGGAGCAGCCAATGGTGCTGGAAAACCAAATAGAATAGCCAATTGAATGATAATTAAAACTAAGTTTTAAGGAAATTTCGTTTTTGCTAATAAACCATCATTAAAGTACCATTAAAGGGGAGAATTGAGGGAGAATGAGAGCACTTTTGAGTCTGCCATTTTGAGAATAGTGAGGAGTATTATTACAGAGGAGAAACATGAGGTTGGGTGTGGCAAAGGTACTGGTTTGGAGGACAGTCAAAGGGAGACCATTGGTGATCCAAGGAAATTCTCAAGTGTCCACTCTTAAGTAAGGAAATTTAGGTTAGGGGAGTTTCACTCTATGTTTTAATATTAATTGAATGATTATGTGATATGCTTGATGACCTTGATTCGTTGCCTGTCATTTTTCGTCTGGATTTCGTCGAGTTTCTGGAAATCTCCAAAAACTGCCTAGCGGCGTTGAATGACCCACCAGGCGACGCATGTTCCAGAACCCATTCCTGGGTTTTCCTCCATGAACGGCCTGGCGGAACTGGCTTGGCCCGTTGTTTTGCTTGCTTGTTTTCTGTGATTTTGTACTACTTGGATTAGGCCTTGCATAAAAATACAAAAATTGTTGTGTGTTATGTGTTGATAGGACTGATATTGTATGAATGTGTGATGCGTTATGAGTTCTTGAATGAAATTGGTATCTAGGGTTCATGTTGGGGATATAAATGAATAAGCAAGGATGATGATTATGTTTGGTGCACTGTTTTGTTATGGAAATGAGGTTAATCTAAATAAAGTATGAACCCATGTATAATGTTTCATGTGAGAATATGTCAGAATGAAAGTTGGTACTATAATTGGGGTCACGACTGGTGCAGGAGGAATGTGGGCAGAACCCAGATTGTCGTGCACCGCTTGGCAGCACCTGGATCGTCGCCAAGCGACACATCAAGCAGTGGGCACTCTGAGTTGATTCTACAATTGGCGTTGGCGACGACACATCAGGCAGCGGGCATTCTGAGTTGATTCTACAATTGGCATTCTTCGGGGCTTTGCTAGTGATTTCTGCATGAATGGGGTTGGCAAAGGATGTATTAATTTGAAACTTGTCAGGGAGTTAAATGTTAGTAGGTATAGGGATGAGTTGAATGGGATAAAATGCATGAAAAGGCTAAAAGGGTTCTTTGATTGAGTATGGCAGACTGTAAGTTGAATTATCATTACATGTCCCATGGGTTGTTTACTTACTAATAGGGTTAACATGTATTAACAGATAAAAGAATGAATTAATTGTTACTCACATAATGTTGATGTACATGCATGATTTGGTTGTGAAACCATGAATTGTGATGCTTTGAAAATTCTGTCATAAGAAATGGATTGAGGTTGTTTAAGTATGAATGTACGATAATCTATGTATGAGTTGATTCGGGGGAAGGGGGGCGATTAAGGCCTGTTGAGTGTGCCAAACACCAGTATCACTGCACTACTGGTATAATGCTTGGCGACGCGGGGCGAGCCACCAGGCTGAAGACAACTAAAACAGTGACAGTGGTCACTGAACGTAAGTGGCGCCTGGCGGCAGAGATTGGTGCGCCAGGCGGTTTGTTTAGATTTCGCCTAGCGGCATATAGGCTGCGTCAGGCGAATTAGCTGCTATGAAATTGGTTGTTGTTGTGATCAGTGGACTTGAAGGACTAAGTTTATGTACCTTTGTGTTTGGGCTTGATGGACTAAGTCCAATAGGGGTTTGGGATGTGCTTGGTGGTGGGACGCATGATGGGCATGGAACTGGTTAGTTCCCGTCGGCTGCTAATGGGCGAGAAGTCCTTAGTATGGTGATTACATGTGTTGGTCGCACGATGGGCAATGAACAATTATGTTCCCGTCGGTTTCTATTGGACGAGGAGTCCATTGTATGGTGATTGTGTGCGTGCCTAGGTTCAAGTGAGGAAGGCTTAGATGTTTTGCTACAGGAGAGGAGTCTGTGGGGAAGGACTACTAGTGGGATAAGCTCGTAGGGTGGGGCCACGAAAGTGATAGTTTCGTGGGGGCACAGTAAAGTCCCAAGACCTAGTTTCATGCATATGACTCATGAAGGACTTTGAGGTCATGGATGGGTAATTTGAAAGGATAAGATAATTACGTAAAACCTTTTTGGGAATGGGTGTCATATATAAATATATATATATATATATATATATATATATATATATATATATATATATATATATATATATATATCTCTCTCT
>Ga0099822_1008802_pt1 | contig 12861 bp, 10 predicted proteins | sample CowpeawhiteBW_FD_76839 | JGI IMG/M metagenome (GOLD analysis project Ga0099822, IMG submission 76839) | Root nodule microbial communities of legume samples collected from California USA - Cow pea white BW | ecosystem: Host-associated > Plants > Roots > Nodule | place: USA: California | collected... | reverse complement strand
TATTCCGTCGAGGATGGGGTCGCGCGTATCACGTTCAATCGGCCGCAGGCCCGCAATGCGTTGACCTTTGCGATGTACGAGCAGATGGCCGCGATCTGCGAGAACATCAACCAGGACCATTCAATCAAGGCGCTGATCATGACCGGTGCCGGCGACAAGGCGTTCGCCTCAGGCACCGACATCTCGCAGTACCGTGCCTTCAAGACGGCGCAGGATGCGCTGGATTACGAGGCCCGGATCGACCGCGTGCTGGGGACGCTCGAGCAGTGCCGCGTACCCGTCATCGCGGCGATCGCCGGTGCATGCACCGGCGGGGGCGCCGGGATTGCCGCGTGCTGCGACATCCGGATCGGCACCGAGGCGACGCGGATCGGCTTTCCGATCGCGCGCGCGCTCGGCAACTGCCTCTCGATGTCCAACATCTCGCGGCTGGTCTCGCTGATCGGTCCGGCGCGGACCAAGGACTTGATCTTCAAGGCACGTCTGGTCGAAGCGCCCGAAGCGTTGGCGCTTGGGCTGCTCAACGAAGTCGTGCCCGACGTTGCGACGTTGCAGCGCCGCGCCGAGGAGACCGCCAAGCTCGTCGCCAGCCACGCGCCGATCACGCTCGAGGTGACCAAGGAGGCGGTGCGCCGCATCCGCCGCACGCTGTCGCGCGACGAGGGCGAAGACCTGATCCTGCGGGCCTATATGAGCGAGGATTTCCGCGAGGGCATGGATGCCTTCCTCAACAAGCGCGCGCCGAACTGGAAGGGCAAGTAGCGCTGGAGGCGCGCCGCCACTCACACCACCGTCATCTCGCGCCTAAGTTGGGGCGCGAAGATGGACTTGGGTATCAGCGCGTGGACGCCGCGCACGATGTCCACCACCTGGGTCACGCGGAAGCTCACCGCCACGCTGCACAGCGCGTAAGCGTCGAGCTCGCTGATCTTCGCCCGGGCCGCCAGAAACTTGATGGCGTTGCGCGCTGCGAGAGCCATCGCGGCGTTCAGGTCCTTGTCGAGGCCGATGATAATCCAGTGTGCATCTGTCTCGGCGACCGGCCAGGCCTGGTTCTTCTGCTTGTGGAGAATGACCTGGATGCGCAACTCCTTCATGCGGGTCTCAAGGGCCGTCAGCGAGATCTCACCGTCGCCCTGCACCGCGTGGCTATCGCCCGTATAGATCAGCGCGCCGGGCTTCCATACCGGGATGTAAAGCGTCGAGCCCTCGGACAAATCGCTGAGATCGAGATTGCCCGCGTGCGGTCCAGGCGGCACCGAACTGGTGACGCCGGGACTTAGGGGTGAGAAAAATCCATCGGGCGGCGCAACGCCCAAGGTGCCCTGGAACGGCTTCAACGGAATGGTGATGTTGGGGAGGAACGCGGCCTTCATGCCGCGCAGGTCGAGATCGACATACGTTACCTGGCCCTGAGCATAGTCCTGCGGCAGCAGGCCGGTTCCCAGCGCGCCGGGATTGTTGAAGACGGCACCCCATTGGTAGGGTCGGATCCGTTCGTAGCGGATCTCCAACACGTCGCCCGGCTCAGCCTTGTTGACTGCAATCGGTCCGATGATCGAATGCGGCCCTTTACCCGGATTATCGATGCGCAGCTTCGCCAGCGTGTCGATCGTTACGCCCGGCTGCATTTCATTGAGGAAATGCGACCAAGTATCCGGAAAGCTGATGAAGTCGCCGGAATCGATGGTGAGAATAGGTGCCAGATTGGCGTCGAACACGCCGAGCCGCACCGTCTCCTTCGTCGAGGGGACTACGTGCACGCGCCCTCCACCATGGGATTGGCGCTTTGGAATTGCGCCGGACTCCTGCGCCCGCGCCAGCCTTGCGAACCACGGCTCGACCGCGGCGAGCGCGCCCATGAAGCTGCTTGCTTGCAGGAACTTGCGGCGCCAATGGCCGCGCGCCGACAAATAGCCGTCGAGCGTCTCCTGTTCGACCTCGTCCATATGGAGAAGGGCGTCGCGGGCACGATCATTGAGCGCGGCATCCTTGATGTCCTCGCGGATGATGCCCGTGCCCTTCTCGTCGCCGCAGCCGAAGAGATTGGCGCAGACGTGATGACCAGCGTGGTGGTGGACGTGTTCACTTCCGTTGCCGTGGGTCTCGGACATGATGACCCCCAAAGAAAGCGTTCGCGCGGTATGCCGCAATGGACCGCTAGCCGCGCTCACTCGCGATCAAACAATCCGCATTGGACGCGCAACCTTGCCCGACGGCCAGATTGCGGAATTGTCGCGGACCTCTGACAAAGCTCGCTTCGCTTAGTCGTACGTACGAGCAGGACTTCATTACCACGTTGCTCGCTCGCAGTCGACATTGAGGTTCCGTTCTGGATCAAAAGCGCCCGACGACGATCGAGCGGGCGATGACGCTTTGCGTCAGAAAATCCACGGAGGCCAGCCGTAGCCGGCACCGCCAACGGTCGGGCGACCGCTACGCCTACCCCCTTCAAAGTCAGGCTTAGGGATATTTGCTCGAAGACGCATCACGGCCTGCGCTTGCTGTTGGCCGTGATGAAGTCGGAGATCTTCTCGACGGCCTGCGTCTCGATGCCGTAGTAGCCGTGCGCCGCATAGGCCTCGCATGGGACGGACTTCGGTGGATCGCCACCGGTGACCAGAGCGACCTCTACCTAGGCGGCCTGCGTGAGGCGCTTTGCGAGCGCCGGCGCGTCAAGCGCCGGCGTAAGCTCGCAGGCATCTTCGCTGTGCGAGACAATGAGCGTGGGCACTCTGATCTCGGACAGCGCCATGCTGATCACGCCGTCTGGGTAATCCCTGGCGATATCTGGGAAAAGTCGTGCGAAGGCGGAGCCTGGCACAATACGAGTCACGGTGGACGTCAGCACCAGGCCATCGATCGAGCCGGCCGCAATGCCGTCGCGGCTGGCGCCGATGGCTCCACGAGCCGCCGACCAACTGCCTGCGCTGGTGCCGACCAGCCACACCGGGACATTGGCCTCGCGCTTCAGGTAGTCGGCGACTGCCCCTATGTCGATCGCATGGTCTTTGCTGACGCGGAAAGACGGGCTCATCCCCTTCGGCTGGTCGGAAGGAACATCGATGACTGCCACCACGAAGCCGTGCCCGGCGAATTTTTCGCGGCTACGCACGAGGAAATTTCCGGATACGAAATCGTGGGCTCCGACCGGCGGAGGCGGCGCTCTGTTCAGCCTGAGAACACCGTTCCCGCCGGCAAACAGGATCACAGATGCGATCGCGTGGTCGGGTTTGATCAGGATGAAGGGTTGCTGGACGCCGCGCGGAGTCGGGATGGTTACGATCGAGGCGCTTTCTCCGAAGGCCGCCGTCCAGGTCGTAAGTGACAATATTCCGAGCAGGACAATCAAACGAAGCACGGGATTCAGGGTGCGCACCGGTGATCCCTCGTCGTTCTGGTCGGGCTTCTGAGAGATAAACGTAGCGTAACAGAAATATCCGCTCCGGATCAAAGGCAGCCGAAGATGGCCCGGGCTAGGCCCCACCGGGCCTGCCGACACCGAATGCGCTGGCCACGCCCGAGTTTAGCCGTCGTACCATTCGAAGTTGCGTGCTGTTATTCGCCCTTGCGCGCAATAACGAGTGCCCTTGGCACTGGGTTGCCCGACGGCGCAAGCCCCTTGCGCAAAAATATTTCGGTTTTCAAGAAGCGCGACTCAAGGGAGGGCGAAACGAGAAGCAAAGCTCGGACAAAATATGTCGCGCGAGCGCGGACTTTTGCCCAAGTGGCAACCACAACCGTCGTTGCGAGCGAAGCGAGGCAATCCATGGTCCCGCATATTCGGAAGCGTGGATTGCTTCGTCGCTTCGCTCCTCGCAATGACGGTGTTGAGACATCGCGTGAGAACTATCCCGTCGTCGTCCCGGCGGAGGCCGGGACCCATTACCACAAATGCTCGTTGCCGCGCGACACTGGGGCAGAGCGCGCTCATCACCAGATGCGGAGGCTGGGTCCTAGCTTTCCGCCAGGACGACAATCGGAAAAGGCGTGTCCGTCTCATTCCAAAGTCATGCTGGATGCGGCAGTTCGCGGCTTGAACTCACATCCATTATCCGCACAATGACCGCAACCCGCCATCCTTGCAGGTTTTTGCTCAGCCGAACAAACAATAGGGAAGAAACACGTGGGACAGATTGTGAAAGCCACGGCTGCCATCGCCGCCATGCTGCTCAGCGCGCCGGCCTTCGCCTGGGAGCCGACCAAGCCGGTCGAGATCGTGGTCGCGGCTGGTGCGGGCGGCGCATCCGACCAGATGGCGCGCATGATGCAGGCGGCGATCCAGAAGAACAATCTGATGAAGCAGCCGATGGTGGTCTCGCTGAAGGGCGGCGCGTCGGGTGCCGAAGCGCTGATGTATATGAAGTCCAGCGAGGGCGATCCCAATAAGCTGCTGATCGCCTATTCGCTGATCTACATGCTGCCATTGTCGGCCAAGATACCCTTCAACTGGCGAGATTTGACCCCGGTGTCGGTGATCGCGCTTGACCAGTTCGTGTTGTGGGACAATGCGTCCGGTCCCAAGACGGTCAAGGACTTCATCGCGGCCGCGAAGGCGGCGAGCGCGCCGTTCAAGATGGGCGGCACCGGCTCCAAGCGCGAAGACCACGTGCTGACGGTGTTCGTGGAGCAGAAGACCGGCGCAAAATTCTCCTACCTGCCGTATAAGTCCGGCGGCGAGGCCGCCACGCAACTGGTCGGCGGCCACACCGAATCCAACGTCAATAATCCCAGCGAGAATCTCGAGGTCTGGCGCGCCGGGCAGGTTCGCGCGCTCTGCGTGTTCGACAAGGAGCGTATCTCCTACAAGACCAAGGTTACCGACACGCAGTCGTGGAACGATATCCCGACCTGCAAGGAGGAGGGGCTCGACGTGCAGTACCTGATGCTGCGCGCGATGTTCCTGCCGGGCAAGGTCACGCAGGAGCAGCAGGCGTTCTATGTCGACCTGTTCCAGAAGGTAACGCAGACGCCCGAATACAAGGATTACATGGAAAAGCAGGCGCTGAAGCCGATCTTCCTCACCGGCAAGGACATGGTGCAATTCCTGGAGGATGACGACAAGCAGAACGCCACGCTGATGCACGAAGCCGGGTTCGTCGCGAAGTAGCGAGCCCAGGAATCGCGGGCCGATTGTCTTGCCTTCGAAATTGACTTGCAAGGATCGGACCAGCGGTGATTACTGCGCCGCAGTCAAGTCGAACGTCCGGCGTCCCCATTGGGCTGGGTCAACCCTCCATCGCCGAACTGTGAGGAGCGATCATGGCCAAAGCCGTTCTCGGGATCATCGGCGGATCCGGCATCTACGACCTGCCCGGCCTTGACAACGTCCGCGAGGAGGCAATCCAGAGCCCCTGGGGCGAGCCGTCGGCGGCGCTGCGACGCGGCGAGATGGCCGGATTGCCGATCGTGTTCCTGCCGCGGCATGGGCCGGGGCATGCCCTATCGCCCTCCGACATCAACTACCGCGCCAACATCGACGTGTTGAAGCGGGCGGGGGTCACCGACCTGGTCGCGCTGTCCGCGTGCGGGTCGTTCAGAGAGGATCTGCCGCCGGGCACTTTCGTGCTGGTCGATCAGTTCGTCGACCGCACCTACAAGCGCGAGAGCTCGTTCTTCGGCAAGGGCTGCGTCGCGCATGTGTCGATGGCGCACCCGGTGTCGCCGCTCCTCGCGAGGCGTCTTGCGACTGCGGCCGAAGCCGAGGGCATCGCATTTGCGCGTGGCGGCACCTATCTCTGCATGGAGGGACCGCAGTTCTCCTCGCTTGCGGAAAGCCTGACCTACAAGGCGCAGGGTTATTCGGTGATCGGCATGACCAACATGCCGGAAGCCAAGCTCGCCCGCGAGGCCGAAATCTGCTACGCCAGCGTGGCGATGGTGACCGATTTCGATTGCTGGCATCCGGGCCATGATGCCGTGACGGTACAGGACATCATCCGCGTGCTGAATTCGAACGCGGAGAAGGCCAAGGGTCTGGTCGCGCGCCTGGCGCGGGAGTTTCCGCACGAGCACGAGCCGTGTCCGATCGGCTCGGATCGCGCGCTGGACACCGCGCTGATCACGGCGCCCGCGGCGCGCGATCCCGTGCTGCTCGCCAAGCTTGATGCCGTTGCCGGACGGGTGTTGCGGTCGTGAAGACGTCTTCCAGGGAGCGCGCGACGCGAAGGGCGTAGGGCATGAAGGTGGACGGACAGCATTTTCGCAGTATCTGGCTCGAGCCCGACGGCTGGTCGGTCGGCGCGATCGACCAGCGGCGGCTGCCGCATGAGTTCATTGTCGCCAGGATCACGACGGCTGAAGAGGCCGGCGAGGCGATCCGCTCGATGCTGGTCCGCGGCGCGCCGCTGATCGGCGCCACCGCGGCCTATGGCGTCGCGCTGGCGATGCGCGCCGATGCGTCCGATGCGGCACTTGATCGGGTGGGCGAGATGCTGGCCGAACTCGGTCGACCGCTATCAATCTGAAATGGGCGATCGACGAGATGCAGCGTGCGCTCGCGCCGCTTCCCGCTTCGGCGCGGACGGACGCAGCCTATGCCCGTGCCCGCGCGATCGCCGACGAGGACGTGGCGATCAACCGTGATATCGGCCGCCATGGGCTCGGCCTGATCGAGGCGATCGCTGCGACCAAGAAGCCAGGCCAGCCGGTCAACGTGCTGACGCATTGCAATGCCGGCTGGCTTGCAACCGTGGATTGGGGGACGGCGACCTCGCCGGTCTACCAGGCGCATGACCGCGGCATCCCGGTTCATGTCTGGGTCGATGAGACGCGCCCGCGCAATCAGGGCGCCTCGCTCACCGCCTGGGAGCTCGGTCATCACGGCGTGCCGCATACCGTGATCCCTGACAACACCGGCGGCCATCTGATGCAGCATCGGATGGTGGATCTCGCGATCGTTGGAACTGACCGCGTCGCCGCGAATGGCGACGTCTGCAACAAGATCGGGACCTATCTGAAGGCGCTCGCCGCGCACGACAACGGCGTGCCGTTCTATGTTGCGCTGCCGTCGCCGACCATCGACTTTCGTATCGACGACGGTCTCAGGCAGATTCCGATCGAGCAGCGAGCGGCGAGCGAGGTCACGCATCTGACCGGGCGTACCGCGGACGGGCGGATCGAGACCGTGCGCGTGGTGCCGGACGGCTCGCCGGCGGCCAATTTCGGCTTCGACGTGACCCCCGCGCGGTTGGTGACGGGATTGATCACCGAGCGCGGGGTGCTCAGGGCGGATCGTGCTGCACTTGCGAGCGCGTTTCCCGAACGCTCGGGCGTTAGCTGAAGGCCGCATTGACCGTGACTGTATCAGCACGCTATCCGAATCGTTGCCTTCGCAACCCAGACCGTCTCATCCATGTCCGATACCGAACTTGATATCGTCGTCGACGATCCGACCGCGCCCGAGGACGACTAGCCCGCGGTGGTCAGCAGCGGTGCCGTCGACGTCATCACGTCGCTGCTGCTGCTCGCACTCGCCGTGATACTGGGGTGGGACAACTGGCGCACCGGCGCGTCGTGGGACTCGACCGGCCCGCAACCCGGCTATTTTCCGTTCTACCTCTCGGTCATCCTCGGTGCCGCCAGCCTCTACGGCCTCGGCGCGGCGCTCGTGTCGCGCCGTGAGGCGGCCGAGATCTTCGTCACCCGCGCCCAGCTTCGCCGGGTGATGGCGGTGTTCGTGCCGACCTTCCTGTTCTGCCTCGCCACGCAGTACCTCGGGCTCTATGTCGCGAGCTTTCTGCTGATCGCGGGCTTCATGCGCCTGGTCGGCAAGATCGCACTGTGGAAGTCGCTGCTGACCGCGTTCGTCTTCACTGCCGTGATGTTCGTGACCTTCGACATCGTGTTCGACGTCATCATGCCGAAGGGGCCGCTCGAAGCGGCCCTCGGCCGCTAGCAAGCCGACTGGGTTTCGCGACATGGAAGCCTTCGGTCTCCTGCTGCACGGCTTTGCCGTCCTGCTGACGTGGAAGACGCTGCTCTTGATGATGGTCGGGCTTGTGCTCGGCATCTTCGTCGGCGTGCTGCCCGGGCTTGGCGGCCCCAACGGCGTCGCGATCCTGCTGCCCCTGACCTTCACGATGGACCCGACGTCGGCCATCGTGATGCTGTCCTGCATCTATTGGGGGGCGCTGTTCGGTGGCGCCATCGCCTCGATCCTGTTCAACATCCCGGGCGAAGCCTGGTCGGTCGCGACCACGTTCGACGGCTATCCGATGGCGCAGCAGGGCAGGGCGGCGGAGGCGCTTACCGCGGCGTTCACCTCGTCCTTCATTGGATCGCTGATCGCCGTGCTGCTGATCACCTTCCTGGCGCCGATGATCTCGTCATTCGCGCTGCGGTTTGGCCCCCCGGAATTCTTCGCCGTCTATCTCTTGACGTTCTGCTCCTTCGTTGGTCTCGGCCGCGAGGCCAAGCACAAGACGGTGATCTCGATGTCGCTCGGGCTGCTGCTCGCCGGCGTCGGCATGGACACGGTGTCGGGGCAGTTGCGCATGACGTTCGGCTCTGCCGAACTGTTGCGCGGAATCAATTTCCTGGTCGCGGTGATCGGGCTGTTCGGCATCAGCGAGATCCTGCTCACGATGGAGGAGCGCCTGGCGCTGCGCGGGCACGCCGCCGGCATCAGCCTGCGCGTCGTGCTCTCGGTGTGGAAGGACCTGCCGAAATACTGGGTGACGCTGGTGCGCTCGTCCTTCATTGGCTGCTGGCTCGGCATCACGCCGGGCGGCGCGATCGCGGCCTCGTTCATGGGCTACAATCTCGCCAAGCGCTTCTCCAAGGACGCGGAGAGCTTCGGCAAGGGCCGCATCGAGGGTGTGTTCGCACCTGAAACCGCGGCCCACGCCTCCGGGACCTCCGCGCTGCTGCCGATGCTGGCACTCGGTATTCCCGGCTCCGGCACTGCGGCGATCCTGCTCGGCGGCCTGATGGTGTGGGGGCTCAACCCCGGCCCGCTGCTGTTCGTCGAGCACAAGGATTTCGTCTGGGGCCTGATCGCCTCGATGTATCTCGGCAACGTCGTCGGCCTCGTGCTGGTGCTGACCACAGTGCCGATCTTCGCCTCGATCCTGCGCGTGCCGTTCGCAGCGGTCGCACCGATGATCGTGGTGTCCTGTGCGATCGGCGCCTATGCGATCCAGAACGCGATGTTCGACATCTGGCTGATGCTGGGCTTCGGCGTGGTCGGCTATGTCTTCAAGAAGATCGGCATCCCGCTGGCGCCGTTCACGCTGGCCTTGGTGCTCGGCAATCGCGCCGAGGACGCGTTCCGCCTGTCGATGATCGGATCGGGCGGCGACATGAAGGTGTTCTGGTCGAACGGCCTCGTCGGCACGATCACGACGCTCGCGATCGTGCTGCTGTTCTGGCCGGTGATCGACAGGGCCTTTGCCGGCGTCAGACGTCTGATGCGGCCGGCAAGGGCCTGAGGTTAGACGACCTTGCGCTGCCGGAGTTCGGCGATCTCGTCCTTGCCGAAGCCGAACTCGGCCAGCAGTTCCTCGGTCTGCTCGCCGAACTCCGGCGGCCGCACCGCCATCTTGCTCGGCGTCCGCGACAGGGTCACCGGTTGCCCGACGAGCTGAAGGGGGCGGTTCTCCTCGTTGGGCACGGCCTGCGCAATGCCGAGATGCTTGACCTGGGCGTCCTCGAACATCTGGTCGATCGAATAGATCGGCCCGCAGGGCACACCGGCCTCGTTGAGCTCGCGGACCCAGGTCTCGGTCGATTTCTTCTCGGTCAGCGTGTTGATCTTCGCGTTCAGCGCATCGCGGTTCTTGGACCGCGCCGGCGCAGTGGCGTAGTCGGGGTCGGTGATCAGCTCGGGTGCCCCGATCGCCTGGGCGCAGCGCTCCCAAATCCGCCCCCCCGTGGTCGCGATGTTGATGTAGCCATCGGAGGTCTTGAACACGCCGGTCGGGATCGAGGTCGGATGGTTGTTGCCGGCCTGCTTGGCCACCTCCTTCTCCATCAGCCAGCGCGCAGCCTGGAAATCCAGCATGAAGATCTGGGCTTGCAGCAGCGAGGTCTGGACCCACTGTCCTTGGCCGGACACGTCGCGCTCCAGCAGCGCGGTCAGGATGCCGATCGCGCAGAACAGCCCTGCGGTCAGGTCTGCCACGGGGATGCCGACCCGCATCGGGCCGCCGCCGGGCGCGCCCGTGACCGACATCAGCCCGCCCATGCCCTGTGCGATCTGATCGAACCCGGGGCGCTTGTGATAGGGGCCGTCCTGGCCGAACCCGGAGATGCTGCCATAGACGATGCGAGGGTTGATCTTGCGGATGCTCTCATAGTCGACGCCGAGCTTGAACTTGACGTCCGGACGGAAGTTCTCGACCACGACGTCGGCCTGCTCGGCCAGCCGCTTGAACACCTCGAGACCCTTCGGATCCTTCAGGTTGAGGGTCATCGCGCGCTTGTTGCGGTGCAGGTTCTGGAAGTCGGATCCGCCGCGCGGGCCGCCCGGCTGCTCGCCGCCGCCATCCTCGAGCAGGGCGTCGATCTTGATGACGTTGGCGCCCCAATCGGCGAGCTGACGGACGCAGGTCGGCCCCGACCGGACGCGGGTCAGATCCAGGACGGTGAAGCGGGAGAGGGCTTGGGACGCGCGAGGAAAGGGCATTGAGAACACCGCTTGTTTGGCGGGCCGTTCCAGATTCCGGCCTCTGTGGCTTAGCCAATTTGCCAGAGCATTCCAACCGCCGCCCCAACGGGAGAGGGATGGAACGAGTGGCCGCTCGGAACGGCTATTCCGGTCGAGAGCACGCCCCGTCCCAGCACGATACCCGCAAATCTACGGAGCGCCGCGGGAACGGTCGCCGTTCTGCCATAATCTTTCCGGAAGCCGTAGTCGTTCTTTCGGCGTGCACCAATTAATGGTTTGCCAATGACGCTTGCGCAAGATTGCAGCAATCGACCGCGATCCGGCTGTGCTATCTTGCGGCCCTCGTCAGTTCATTCATCCCAGATAATTCATTTCCAGGTACAGACAGTGTGATGCGAAAAGGTCATTTGTTGTCCGAGGATCTCGGAGTTTTCGGCTTTGACGATTGGGATGGTGCGGCGCTTACACCGGCATTGCCGGCGTCCAGTGCGACAGCGGGTGGGCCGGCCCTTCTGGGTGATCCCGGCGATCAATATCCGCTGGCGGCGAATGCCGCGGCCGCTGCCACGAACGCCGGCTCCGCCAAGCCGGTGGCGACGATCGCCCAACTCGCCGACTATCTCGTCAACGGATTCTGGGCTTACAACAACACGGTAGCCCACCATTGGGCGTCGAATACGGTCACCTTCAACATCAGCGCGCTGAACGCCGCCGAGCAGGCGCTCGCTCTGTCTGCGCTCGAGGCCTGGCACGAGGTCGCCAACGTGACCTTCGTTCAGACCAGCGCCAGCGCCAATATCACCTTCGTCGACACGGGCTCGATGGCGGCCGTGACCAACGCCGTGTGGAACAGTTCGGGCATCATGAGCTCGGCGATCGTCGATATCAGCTCTGACTGGATCACGACCGACGGCGGTGCTTATGACGGCAAGACCGGAATCGACAGCTACGGATACCAGACCTACATCCACGAAATCGGTCACGCACTCGGCCTCGGCCACCAGGGCCCCTACAACGGCAGCGCGAGCTACTCGACCGACGCGATCTACGCCGACGACACCTGGCAATATTCGATCATGTCGTACTTCGCGGAAGATAACTATTCCGGAAGTTCTTATCTCTACGTCGTCACGCCGCAGATGGCCGATATCTATGCCTTGGACTCGATCTACGGCGCGGCAACCACGACGCGGACCGGCAACACTGTCTACGGCTTCAACAGCAATGCGGGCGCGATCTTCAATTTCGCCAACTACAGCCAGCCACCCGCTTTCACGATCTATGACAGCGGCGGCAGCAATACGCTCGACTGCTCCGGATATTCGCTCGCGCAGACCATCGATCTGCATCCCGGCGCCTTCTCCTCGATCGGCGGTCTGGTCCACAACATCGGGATCGCAACCAACACGATCATCCAGACCGCGATTGCCGGCAGCGGCAACGACTCACTGATAGCAAACGACTATGGCTGCACGCTGGTGGGCGGTGCGGGCAACGACACTTTGATCGGCGGAGCCGGCGCCGACCGGTTGGTCGCCGGCTCCGGCGCCGACACCATGACGGGCGCTGCGGGCGCCGACACGTTCGTGTTTGCAGCCGGGGACGTGACCGCAGCGAGCGGGACGCATGATCTGATCACGGACTTTGTCTCGGGCGTGGACCACATCGATCTCAGTGGTCTCGGTACGTTCAGCTTCATCGTCGCATCGGCCTTCGACCATACCGCCAACGAGCTCGATTACGGCTACAACAGTGCGCTCGGCGTGACTATGCTCCAAGGCGACATCAATGGTGACGGAACGCCCGATTTCGCCATCGATTTGACGGGGAACGTTGCACTTAGCGTCAATGACCTCTTGGGCGCTACCGCCGTGCCCCTCACTATAGAGTCGTTTGGTTCGACTACCCTGAGCAAGGTCGCCGGCAATTACTTTCTGTACGCGAGTGGTACGTCTTCTGGCCCATCGATCAAGTATCTCGGCGCAAATATTGTCTCGGGACAATTTGGCGGCTGGTCGCCGATCGGCGGCGAGGCGACCTCAACCGGATACGATGTTGCCTGGAAGCTTGCTGGAGCCGACGCGTACACGGTTTGGGCGACCGATGCCAATGGCAACGACACCGTCCAGCTGGTCAGCGCTGTTTCCGGCAGCAGCGCTGCGCTGGAGTCCCTCGAGACAACATTTCATCAAGATCTCAATGGCGACGGCGTGATTGGTATCTTTTCGAGGACGATCGAGTCACTCGGATCG
>Ga0099822_1008792_pt1 | contig 12869 bp, 7 predicted proteins | sample CowpeawhiteBW_FD_76839 | JGI IMG/M metagenome (GOLD analysis project Ga0099822, IMG submission 76839) | Root nodule microbial communities of legume samples collected from California USA - Cow pea white BW | ecosystem: Host-associated > Plants > Roots > Nodule | place: USA: California | collected... | reverse complement strand
ATCTAAAAACCATATAACCCCCCCCCCCCCCCCCCCCCCCCCCCCCCCCCCCCCCCACCCCCCCCCCCCCCCCCCCCCCCCCCACACACACACACACTCACATAGACATCTTCCCAAACACACATGCACACACCCATTCCCACAATTTCTTTTACAAAATTAATAACTTTTATTATAATTCAAATATTTAAATAATATAGACAAAGGTGTGACGACACCTTTGTGTGTGTGAGTGAGTGTGTGTTTATGATGACAGTGATAGCGATTGTTCAACTACCAACTCCAAAGCCAACATATATGAATAAAGCTTTTGTCCCCGTAGGTAGTTTCAATTAGTGTAAAAAGTTTACATGTTTTACTTTCACACCTTTGTTTTGACATGAGAAAATGGATTAAGATCTTTTATTTGAATTAGTTACATGTTTATTGCTTAAGTACAAGAAAAAAAACTCGTTATGTTTAGTGTTGAGTTTTATGTAACTTTTTGCCTTTAACGTAAAAAAAAAAAAAAACTTAAAGAGTTACTCATTTTTGGCAAAATAAACATGTAAAAACAGTCAAATATATATCATAAGGTTTGGGTATAATGTTTGGTGAAGATTCTTGACTTTTTATACGCTGAACCAAAGTTTTTTATGTTTAACCTCGTGACATTTAGCTAAGAAAAATGTAAAAAAGTATCCTAAATTTGAACCAACATAATCGCATGGATGTTCAGAAAATAATAACAATATTGGATTTTAGTTATGATAATTCAATATACAACAAAAATGATTTATATACTAATGGAAAGGCAAGTGTTGTCGCACCTGTGTGTCTGCATTTTTTAGATATTTGTATTATAACACATATACACGCACATGCATGCACGCACCCACACATCCACACATGCACGCACGCATGCACCCACACACACTGACACAGACATCCACCCACACACGTACCCATATCAATTTACAAATCTTAATAACTTATATTATAATACAAATATTTAAAAAGCATAATAGTACAATACCAAAAATGCAATGGAAGCCAGAGTAGTAAAAATATAACAATTAGTAAGACAAGAGATATTGATGAGGGTTGTCCTGATAAAAACATATGTTCTCACCTGAAGACCAGTATGTTGACCTTTGTAGCCTCGGTGACTTCCCGTCTGAACTACATTGGTGATATCCTACACAGTCTTTTGGCGAGAAGAGTTCTGAAAAGCAAAATTGTATGGTTATGGAAGTTAAGAATATGAGAGGAACGTGTATTGCATTTTAAGGTTTTGAAAAAGAAAAAATAAGCTGGTTAAAGTGAGGTTTATGGAAATTGTATGGTTGTGGAAGTTAAATATGAAGGGAACATGTATTGCATTTAAGGTTTTGAAAGAAATGGAAATTATTGGATTTCGTATTGAAATCCAACAGATGGATTTACGAAAAATAAGTTGGTTAAAGTGAGGTTTATGGAAATTGAAGGAACTTTATTAGGTGATTGATTGGGAGTTAGAAAAATCATGGTTACATGTTACGGCAAAAACTGAGTGCTCTCACTGAAACAAAAATGAAGCATTATCTTGACCTAATTTGAAACAAAGAACAGTAAGGCCAGAAAATAGCTACCCCTGACCCTGGTAGTTAACCTTTAATGAACTAGTAACTGAGAAACTTAGACCCAATTCCTGGGCACATAGACTTTAGGTCAACTTTGGAACGTCTTATCCATAATTAGGAATCAGGTTGGGCCCCGGACGACCAGGACGATATAGTACACTTTTGGCAAAGGCTAGGTTATATATTTGTTTGAAGGATGCACTTTGGTGTTACGTTTGAAGAGGAAGAGATAAAAGAAGAACATGTTAGGAGAACACATCAAAGAAAATTTTGAAAGAGTTTATTTAAATCATCCGGGTAAGGGAGTTTTCTTGCTTTCTTGTACTGGGCAAGTCGGCCTGGTCTCTCCCGCATTGTTTTGTTCCCGCCACGAGAAGGACACATAGAAGAGGTATACCCAGTGCAGAGGATCCATTGAGAGTGTGGCATGGAAGCACCATCTGTGATAATCATGGAGGCACCATCTTCAACCATCACCACACTTAGTGTGGAGGCCGAGCCAAGCCCACTATGAAAATTTTTTGTGATGGCGTCCATAGCTGAGGACATATAGTTCGGGTGGGGTATTCAATTGTCTTTGCTCACACCATACATTCAGGTCTTAGGAGTTCGACATGCGGCAGCCTCCATGGGAAAATGCGTGTGGAAAACAATTGCTTTACCAACAAACAAAATTTTGTGGAAAAGATGCATGAAAAATAATTTTCTTACCCAAAAAAAATATTAGTGGAAAATAGACATTTTATTCACAGAAAAAAAATTTGTCAAAAATAATACATGAATAATAAATTTTTTTCTTACAGTGAAATAATCATAATTTTATTATATTTCTAATCTATACAAAAAATGGTAAACAAATCTATGTTTGCTTTAAAATTAAATTTAAAATAAATGTTTAAATGTAATTATTTTATTTATAACCAGTCGACTAACTCGTGCGTACGCACGAGTATTGAATTTTATTATATTTTATTTATTAAAATAATAAAGTAGTGAAAATATTATGTAATGAAATATCATAAAAGTTAGGTTATATTCTTGTAATTGTTATTATGAAAGTAATGAAGTAGTAAATCTAATTGATATGATAATTATTTTAGTTTTAAATATAATATGTAAAATTGATATTACAATATGCAGTTAATTGATTTTATGACATAATTATGATAGCCTCTGACTTTTTTTTGTTTTTTATTTTTTATTTCTAATATTTTTAGCATAATAATATAATTTTATTGTATTTATTTAACCTTTAAAAATACTAATAATTCTGAACAAGTGTTGTATTTTTTTTTATATTTTATATGTTAGAATAATAAAGTAGTAAAAATATTATATAATGCAATATCATAAAAATTAGAAGTGAATTGATTTTATGAAATAATTAAGATAGTCTCTCATTTGTGCGTTTACGCACAAATTTTTTTTTTTATTTCAAATCTTTTTAGCATAATAATGTGAGAATCCCATTTTCCTTTCCATGTACTCTCTTTCTCTATGCCACCAGTTCCACAAAACAACACACTCCACTCTCACTATACAAATTTTTTCCCTCTGTTTTCACTGCCTTCTCTCTAACCAGAAAGCTTGAACTCCACTCTGATCCATCCTCCATTTTTGTACAGCAATTTAACCTGGAACCAGAACAGAAATCCTTCCCCCAGCTGAGTCTCCTTCTCCTCCAAGTAAGTCAATTTCAGTTTCCTCAATTTTCTTCAAATTTCGAAATTTTTGGAGCTCCATTCTTACCAAATCGAATTAGGGTCCTATCCTCACTCTGAGTTTATGCATTCCAGTTCCTTAGGTTGTGCAATTGAGGTGCCCCCTTGTTGAAAGTGTTATTGCTAGTGGTAATTGCAAAAGGTAAGGGAAGCTAACCATTTTCTTTTAAATTCGTGTGGAAATATGCTCTATTGGCTCTGGATTGCGTATTTGAGTGTTAATTGATGTTGAACTGTATGAATTGGGTGTGTGATTGAAATTATGCGAACAATCTAGGCTTCTGCATGTGGGAACAATAAAGTAATCTGATATTTTCGCTTAGGCAAGTGGCTCTCGCCTAAGCGAAAACACTAGAAAACCCACCCATGTTCCTGCGCGAAGCCTCGCCTAGGCGAGCTGAGGTCGCTTAAGCGAGAGACACTCTCGTCTAAGCGAACCAGCTTAGACTGAGCGAGAGTTCGCCCAGATTTTTATTTTGCCCACTGTTAGAGCCTGGCTTTGGCGAAATTGACTCGCCTAAGCGAGATGACCTCTCGCCTGGGCTAGATTTTCTAGCTTGAGCGAGAACCACTGCAGTGGGGTGTTTGAGGTTCTGTTTTAATGGATGAAATTGTATGTTTGAATGTGATCTTGTGCAACTAGCCCCTTATATGCTTGGAATGTTGTTGCTAATATTGTGAGTAGTGAAATTGGGTGAAATTGGATTATGAGATGTGGGTGAATTATAATTTCAAGGGAAATTCAATGAGTATGTTAGTGTGTGTAAGAATGTGAGGACTCCGTATTGGTTGGTATCCTGAAACTCCAATAATCATTCACGCTCAAGTAGAGTAGAATGGATTATATTGTGAGGAGTAGCAGGAGGTCCTAGTTTTTGGACTTGATCAAGTCTTAGACGTAGACTTACCCTGGGAGTGGTCGGGTGATAACCCGTTGCGCCGAAACTCTGCAGAGTTTGGTGACCGTCACAGGTGCACGCCACCAAAAGATCCAATGTTGCTTACATAATCCGGATATTGAGTCTAGAGTCATGTATTTGTGCTATGTGGTGGTGGTTTAAGTAATTCTGATGATTGCAACATAATTGACTGATATTCATAATTTGAACTGCATGATTTCTCTTATTTAAGTTAGCTTACCCTTCTTGTTTATGTTTGTTTTCCTTGTGTGTTCTCCTTTGCAATGATCACTTACTGCTGGTGTGAGCAGAGCAGAATCTAGATGAAGACACCATTGTCCTAGATAGGAGTTGATTCTTTGCTTGGAAATCCGGTAGTAGCTTTTGGGTTAGGCTCTATGGAGTTTTGAGATATATAAATTAACTCTTCCTTGTATAGACTGTACTTGTTGATAGAGACTTATATGGCTATTTTGGATGACTGTATCAGTATTCTATAATAGTTTATTCTCACTATCTGCTTTGTTTGATCATGATATAATATTTTATTTAGTAGCGTGAAAACTATTAAATGAGATGTTACATTTTTTGTATCAGAGCAGTAGTTTCTTTAGGATCTGTAGATGTGAGCTTGCTTAGTTTCTGTTGTGTGTTCCTCGTGATGTCTTTAACATGGATGTAGTATCTGATAGTCGATCTGATAGTGCTCTCTTTGTGTGGTCAGAGCTATGGCACCTAGGCCTCCTTCTCCTTTTCTTCCAAACTCGGATAACCCTCACTTGGTGGGGGCAATTGAGGCGATGATAGCAGCCATGCAGCAACATAATGCTAACATGGTGAATGAGCACAACCTGGACTTATAGTAGATGGAGTCTGCTAGGCTAGCAGCGGAGGTGACTCAACAGAGGCATTTGGAAGCCCTGCATCAAATAGGGGAAAATCATTCTGGAGCTGGTTCTTCCCAAGCTCCACCACCTCGAGTGCAAGAGTGGAGTTTGGAGGATTTTCTTCAACACCATCCATCCCGCTTCAATGGCAAGACTAGCCCGAATGAGGCAGATCAATGGATGAGAGACATAGAGCGGATTTATGATGCGAAGAGGTGTCCTGCAGAGAACAGGCTAGCATATTCTGAGTATCTTCTTGCTGCAGAAGTCGTTCACTGGTGGTCTAGTATGAAGATGATGCTGGAGGACAGCAGGGAGCCTATTACTTGGGAGTTGTTTAAGAAAAAGTTCTATGCTGAGTACTTCCCAAACAGTGTGAGGTACGCCAAAGAGGTCGAGTTGTTGCAGCTGATGCAAGGAGATATGTCAGTATCGGAGTACGCTGAAAAGTTCAAGCACCTGGGCAGATTTCACACCTTGAAGATGACTGAGGAGTGGCAGTGCAGGAAGTTTGAGAATGGGTTGAGGGGTGATCTCAAACTCATGATGGCCCCACTCTCTACTAAGGAGAGAGAAGACAAGTAATTGAAATATGATCATGTAGTAAATAAAATTAAGAAATTTGTATAACTATAATAGTAATAATACCATTATAATAATATATCATAATGGTAAAAATAATATTAATAATAATGATAATGATAATAATAATAATAATAATAATAATAATAATAATAATAATAATAATAATAATAATAATAATAATAATAATAATACAACAACTGATACACATATTTTGTATCCTCTTTTATTTTTATAATTTTATCCTCTTAATTTTAAGGAGATACACATATATAATAATATGGAAAATAGACATTTTATTCACGAAAAAAAATTGTCAAAAATAATACATAAATAATAAATTTTTTTCTCACAATGAAATAATCATACTTTTATTATATTTCTAATCTATAAAAAAAATAGTAAACAATTCTATGTTTGCATTATAATTAAATTTAAAATAGATGTTTAAATGTAATTATTTTATTTAGAATTAGTAGACTACACGCATAGGTGTTGATTTTTTTTTTTTTTTTATATTTTGTACAGTAAAATAATAAAATTTATGTTATATCCTTATAATTGTTAATCTTAAAGTAATTAAGTAATAAATCTAAGCGATATGATAATAATTTTAGTTTTAAATATAATATGTAAAATGGATATTACAATATCGTGCGGTTAATTGATTTTACGAAATAATTATGATAGCATGTGACCTTTTTTTGTTTTTTATTTTTTATTTCTAACATTTTTAGCATAATAATATAATTTTATTGTATTTATTTAACATTTAAGAATACTAATAATTCTAAACGAGTGTTGTATTTTTTTTTATATTTTATATATTAGAATAATAAAGTAGTAAAAATATTATGTAATGCAATATCATAAAAATTATAAGTTAATTGGTTTTATGAAATAATTAAGATAGTCTCTCATTCTTGCATTTACTGCATAATTTTTTTTATTTCAAATCTTTTTAGCATAATAATATAATTGTTATTATATTTCTTTAATTTTTAAAATACTAATAATTTTATTAATATAAATTATAAATTTTTAAGAGATTAAAAATCTTTAACAAAAGTATTTAATATAATAACGTTTTTTATAATTAAAAAATCCACTTCTAACACCACTATGATTCGAAATAATAATAATAAAAATAATAATGATATCAATAATAACAAACTAATGATAATATAATAATATTTACACTATATAAATATTAATGTTAATGCTAATAATAAGGTAACGTTAACGATAATAATCCATAATTATATATAAAAATATATATCAACAACAAAACAAAGAGAGAAGACAAGTAATCGAAATATGATCCTCTAGTAAATAAGATTAAGAGATGTGTATATTTATAGTAGTAATAATATCATTATAATAATATCTCATAATGGTAAAAATAATATTAATAATAATCTATAACAATATATAAAGGGGATTCCTCTTTTTGTGTCCACTTTTCATTTTCCAATTTTACCCTTAATTATTATTTTAAAAATTAATTATTTTATAATTATTTCTTTAACCATTTTTTTTATTTTGACTGTTAATAATAATAATAAGAAGAAGAAGAAGAAGAAGAAGAAGAAGAATAATAATAATAATAATACAACAACTACATATATCAAGAGATACACATATTTGTGTCCTCTTTTGTTTTTACAATTTTATCCTCTTAATTTTAAAGAGATACACATATATAATAATATGGAAAATAGATATTTTATTTACGAAAAAAATTTTTTCAAAAATAATACATGAATAATAATTTTTTTAATACCGTGAAATATTCATACTTTATTATATTTCTAATCTATAAAAAAATACTAAACAAATCTATGTTTGCATTAAAATTAAATTTAAAATAAATATTTAAATGTAATTATTTTATTTAGAATGTATGGCAAATGAAAAATAAAGTTATGTGTTAAATAGTCAATGGTATAAGTATATGTTTTTATTATTTATTGTATAGTTAGTATACTGACCCGTGCGTACGTAAGGTGTGTATTTGTTTTATTTTGTATATTAAAATAATAAAATAGTGAAAGTATTATATAATAAAATATTATGAAAATTAAATTATATTATTGTAAATGTTGTTATTAAAGTAATAAAATAGTAAATCTAAGTGATGCAATAATAATTTTAGTTTTAAATATAATAAATAGAATTGATATCATAATATAATACAATTAATTGATTTTACGAAATAATTATAATAGCCTATGATTCGTGCGAACATTTTTTTTGTTTTTTGTTTATTTTAATTTTCTTTTCAGAATAATAATATAATTGTTATTATATTTATTTAACCATTAAAATACTAATAATGATATTAATATAAATTATAAATTATAAAAATTTTAAAAGATTAAAACTCTTTTTAGCAAAAGTATTTAATATAACAACGTTTTCTATATTTTAAAAAAACACACTTATAATAATAACACCATTATGAATCGTAATAATAATAATAATAATAATAAAAATAATATTGATACCAATAATAATAATAATATTTATGCTATAAATATTAATATTAATGCTAACACTAAGGCTAATGTATAATAATTTATAATTATATATAAAGATAAAGTGAAATATATAAAAAAAGATGAAAGAATAACGGTTGATAAATAGGAGAGAAAAAGATTTTATAAAAAACTTGTAAAAGTAACGGTCAATTTTCAAAACTTTAATAAATAATTATATTTTAAAGGGTAAAATTTGTATTTTGAAATGTGGACACAAAAGAGAGAATTCTCTTTGTATATTGTTATAGATATTTTAAACTTAAATAATTATTTAAAATAAAAAAAAATTATTTTTTAGTTTTATTATTTTACTAATTTTAGTAACTATTTTTTTTTTTAATTGGAATAATTATTTAAATGTAAAGATAAATAAACAACATAACAAATAAAAGGGTCAAGTAATTGAAACATATTCATATATAGTAAGTAAAAGTAAAATATTAATTCATTTTTTAGAAGTGATAAAAGAAAAATTATTCTTAAACTTTAGATATGTGTGATTTTTTTTTTATAATTACAATTTTATTATATTAGTAACATTAATTAATATATAAATTTTGCGTGTAATATTTTGGTTCTTCAAAGTGATTAATCAAGATCAACGGCTGATTTTTGTGAAATGTTCATTTAACATTTTCATAATGCTTTTCTTTATAAAAATTCATTATTAAATATGAAAGAAAGAAAATGTGCTGAAAAAATATAATGATTTTCTCAAAAAGAAGTAAATGGATTTATTACCCAATTAATGTAAATACTCAGATGAAATGTATGTCATTTCGCTTGCTCTTGACTCTTGAATCCCTACTTCATAGTACTTTATATATAGATAGATTATCAAGTCATTATTATATGATAGAGTTGAGAAAAGGATGATGAATATATTATTTTTTTTAGTGATTAGTCATAATGTTGATGGTATTCAAGATACCTTGAAGAAAGATTCGGAGTTTGAGAAAAAAACAATAATTCCAACTCAATATTCTTTTCCTTCAATAACAAATTTTTAATCAATTATTTATTCCTTTATTTTTAAAATATAATTTTTAAGAATCTATACATTGCATATGAAATAATAAGAAACTTAATTTATTTAAAAATTTAATTATACATTTTTCAATATTTAATTGTTTCAAAAAATTACATCAGTTACTACATTAATAATTACTAAATTAACTTATTATAATTCTTACATTTAATTATTTTTTCCTTCCCTTATAAAAAAAGTAAATAAAAAAAAACACAACTCAAAATTCAATTTTCCAATAACCGATTACCGACGATTTTCATATTAAATTAAAAAAAAAAGAAATAGGTCAAAATTTGGCTCGAGCTACGCTGGCTCTTCTAGAGAAGGAGAGAACCTCTAGTAAAACACCATTAGTGAAGGTTAAAATCCCAGAAATACTAAAAATAACTACATCTAAAAACAATTATTTTTGTATATTCTGTTTTATCAAAAAGAATAAACTAAATATTGATGAAATTAAACATAACAATTTTTAATAAAATATATCTTTTCATTTTATAAAATTAAAAATGCGCTATTTTCCATGCTTTACAAATTTTTAGTATAGATGTATTATCCTTAAAAATTAGCCATATCACATTTATTGTTTTTAAGAACTTAAAAGTACTAAAAATATTGAAGAACAAAAAGTAAACATTTGTAATTTTGAAAAGCATATTTTATTTGCAAAGAATAACAATATATTTATAATTTCATAGGACTTAAAAATTCTAAATTTTAGATATTCGAAGGACAAGATGCTTCATTTCATTGACAACTAATTTTATCGATAAGAAAATGATAAATTTAGATACCAATTTACAAAATAAAAAATTATTAGTTACTTAAATAGTCATTATATATTATAAATAAAAAATTATAATTAGTTATTAAATTGGTTATTAATTAATTAGAGACTAATTTTTTTTGATAGTAAAAATTTTGGTAACTAATGTATAGTGATAATTTTTTTTATATTTTCTCTCTGTCTCATATACTGTACATAATAATTCATTGAAAAATATGATTAAAGAAACATGCTATGTAAAAACGAAATGAAGAAGCTACATTAAAAACGAGGTTTATTGAACCATTAGAAAAACAAAGAAGTATTAGAAAAGCTTAAAAAGGATCTACTTTTCTTAAACTAATGTTATTTATTTTTCTGTTAAGATTACTTTCGGTGTTCCTTTTTCTCTTGCATCAATATAGTCCCGTGCTTCAGGATCAGGGCAAGGTACAAAATAAGTCACAATTATTAGATGTTTTTATTTATATTCATACTTCAAATTTTAAACAAGTTAATTAGGTTTCACTAAACACACTCAAATCATAATTTTGGTCCATTGATTTATTCAATTGGGTTTTACTAACTAACCTGTTTTCTTGATTCAGGTTTATCATTGGGAGTATTGAATCTCCCAATTGTGGTACCACAGGTAAGAATTCAGTGACTGATATTTTTTCTAATTGAAGCAGAAAGATTCTTTGAATGAACATAAATTATTAGTGACTTATTTGAGTGAGTGTGTATTTTTACACACATGTGAATGTACAAACAGATGGTGGTGTCTGCATTGAGTGGTCATCGGGATGGTTTGTTTGGTGGTGGTAACTTGTCGTCTTTCATGGTGGGGCGGCAGCGGCGACCCTGAGTGCCATAATGGCGATTGTGTTGTTGCCATCTCCAAAAGCTGATGATGAGGTGAAGGCGGTAAGCTTGGTTGGAGGGGGCTTGCACCAGTTGATGGAATTTTTCATGTTTCACTTTTATTCCTGTTTCTAAAATCTAATAACCTAATAATAATATACTAACAGAAATACATGTCTTATCAAACATTTGTGTTTGTATTTTTTCAAATATTTGTATTATAACACATATACACGCACACACGCACAAGCATATACACACGCACACACCCACCTGTACATGCCAATATGCATGTATATGTATGCACTCACCCAAACATTCACCCACACACGCACGTACGCATCCAAACCCACACTATCATTTAAAATATTGATAGTTTATATTATAATATAAATATTTAAAAAATGCGAACACACTTGTGTGAAGACACCTATGTGTGTGTTTGCATGCGATGGTGGTCGTCGTGAGTTTGTTGTTAACGGTGGTTCTATTGTCAACTCCGAAGCCAATAGATGTAAGCAAAGCTTCCGCATCTTCGTAGGAAGTTTCATTAGTATAAGGAGTTTTACATGGTTAGCTTTCACACCTTTGTTTTGACGTGGGAAATGAATTAAGTTCTTTTATTTGAATTGTTACATGTTTATTGTTTAAATGTTATTATACCAAAAAAAAAACTTGTTATGTTTGGAGTTAAGTTTTTTATAGCTTGTTGCCTTTAATGTATTAAAAAAACTTAAAATGTACTTATTTTTGGAAAAGTAAACATGTAAAAACAGTCGAATATATATATATATATCATATGGTCCGGGTAAAATGTTTGGTGAAGATTCTCAACTTTGTATAGCTTGAACCAAAAGTGTTTTACGTTTAACCTCGTGACATTTAGTTAAAAAAATGTAAAATAGTATCCTAAATTTGAACCGACATAGTCACATGCATGTTCTAGAAATAATAACAATATTGGATTTTAGTTATGACATTTTCAATATACAACAAAAATGTTTTATATACTACGGAAACACAAGTCTTGTTACACTTGTGTGTCTGCATTTTTTATATATTTGTATTATAACACATACACATGTACACACACACACGTATCTACATAAACACCCACACATGCACACACGCATCTGCATGCACTCACACAAACATTCATCCACACACGTACGCACGCGTCCACACCCATATCAATTTACAAATATTAATAACTTGTATTATAATACAAATATTTACAAAATGTGGACACATGAGTGCTACGACACCTATGTTTTCACTATAGTATATTTAATATAACATAACATGATTATAATTATGTTAAATTTTATTGAAATCTTAAAATATTTATGATAAATTAATTAAAATAAGTAGAAAAACATAGATTCAATTATATTTTTTTAATAGAGAAGAAAGTATAATAATATTTAAAGTCAGAATATAGTAAATAATTTATGTGTTTATACATGTTTTTGATAAACAACATATATTTGGCAGAAAACTAAAAGTAAATTACATTTTATATGTTAAAATATAACAAAAATTAATAATATGAATTATTCGTGTGAGAATAAAATATGAAGAGAATGCAAATAGTAAAATAAAGTCAAAACAATGACAATATTCACGGTAGAATGAAGTGTTAACAAATGTGATAAAAGAAATACAATAAATATAAACGTACAACTTATAATACTAAAACCAATATATATCTTTTGTGATTAAGTAATATAACTTTTAAATAATATAATTTAAATTGTTACACTATTATAAAACTTATTAAACCCAAATCTTGAATTTGATCAACAAAAATTAAAGGATTAACTTTATCTTTGCTCTTTTATTGAATGAATTTAAACATTTCAAATTTATTAAATTGTTAGTATGTTTATGCAACCTTATATATATATATATATATATATATATATATATATATATATATATATATATATATATATATATTTTTTATTTTTTATATATAT
>Ga0099822_1008789_pt1 | contig 12873 bp, 8 predicted proteins | sample CowpeawhiteBW_FD_76839 | JGI IMG/M metagenome (GOLD analysis project Ga0099822, IMG submission 76839) | Root nodule microbial communities of legume samples collected from California USA - Cow pea white BW | ecosystem: Host-associated > Plants > Roots > Nodule | place: USA: California | collected... | reverse complement strand
GAGGTTTCCAGTGGGAGCTTTAGCAGTGGTCAGTAGTACAGAGTTTATTAGTTTAGTTTAAGTGTATAAGTGATATATTTTTATAGTCATACCTTTTGTAAGACTGTATTAATATATTGTGTATCCTGAATTATCTGTTTTGGAACTATGATGAAACTCTCTATTTTTATTAGTTGTAAGCTGCTAAAATTGGGATGTTACAAATTTACAGTATTTGACTTTATAATTTAATTTTGTGAAGTTAAATTAAATTTAAAATTCATTTGTTAACATCCTGGAGTTTATCATGTTTTTTACTTATGTATAATTAAAAATAAAATGTTTAGTTTTTGTTGTTCAAATCAAGTTTTTAAACTTTTAAAATTCATAAAACTTATTCCAATTCTTAATTTTCCCTTAAATTTGTAAGATTTAGTTTATATGAAACTAATATATTGTAGGACTAAAATCAAACTTTTAGTGACATATAAAGAAAAACTATCACGTAAAATATAAATAATTATTTCAACAACTAAAATATCAAAACGAAAAAACGATAAAGAAACAGCATAGCTTTACAAAAGGAAAAAGTTGTTTAATATAACGTCATAAATTATAATAAAAATATTATTAAAAGTATAATTTAGTATTTATTTGTTTTTAAAATATTATACTATTTATTTACTACTAGTTAATATATGTGCATTTCTTTGTTTTTCATACATCTAAATTATGTATAATATTATATATACACACACTATATTAATTAGTGTTCTGATGATGATACTGCACTTAATACTAAAGTGTGTTATTTTGGTTTGAAATCAGGGTTTCAAAAACCCCATTTATAAACTACAAGAAGTTTATGTTCTATCGAATAATTAAAACTGCAACTGGTTTTGCAATTTAAATTTGAGCCGTTCATTTCTGGATATCCACGTGTCAGTCTGAGGTGAAAGGAAATGGAGATGTACAGTAAGGTCCTGAGAGGATCCACACACCCCACTAATTTTCTCTCCTTCCCAGAATCTCATTTTCATTTTCGTGTCATTTCATTTACCCTTCTTTGCATGCCAACGTCTCGAGCAAAGTTTCAAATCGAAGGTTCTGCTTCTGCACTTCATCATGCTGAATTAACCAAGGTTAGGTGATACCTCTCACCTCAAATTTTACATTTCTAAAATAAAATCGTCATGTTGTTAGTAGTGGCACAAGATTGTATAACACTCTGTCATGCGCGAAATCTGTTTGAGAAAATTCCGCAACCAGAAATCCCATAAAGTTAATTAATTGAACTAATTTTCTTCACTGAAGACCACTGTCTCAGTCTAACATTAATCTTGCATTAGCTTTGCACAGTTTTTGAAGGTGCCAAACTTCCACACATAGAGGACCAACCTGGTTCGCTCTTGCAAGTTACTAGTTTGCGCATATGATGTTTCTCTTTCAAGCAAAATGCATTAAACAAATGGAAGCTTTGACTCGAAGGTGTATATCTAGATGGTCTATTACACCTTATGCTCGTTACTCCGATACTTCTCAGAAGAAGTCTAAGCTTGCTCCTTTGCAGGTTGATCCTCAACTTTTTTTTGCACATGAAAAGGACATGCTGTCATTTATTTTAAGTTTTTGACCACTTCTTTGGGGTATGGGTGGTTTTGTAGGAGAGACGAATGATAGACCAGTGTAAGATATTTGCAAAAGCAGGTGATGGAGGTAGTGGTTGCTCCAGCTTGCGCAAGGGAAGACCCGATGGTGTGTATGTCTCTTTATTATGATTTATAGCCAAGGTTTTGATTCACAGATTTAGTTGCGTTGTGATTGCAGAAATTGCGTTCCAATGCAACTGCAGTTGTGGTTGCAATTAGGTAGTAGATACCTTCAACAAAACTGTAATATTGTAGCTGTAATAGCAGTTGCAAACCGCAATTTAAGAAATGTGGATGGTGTGCAATGGAGCTGATGACAGTGCTACTTTGATTTCTTTTTGACGTAGGTGGCAATGGGGGGAGAGGCGGTGATGTGATTCTGGAATGCTCTCCCAGAGTTTGGGACTTCAGTGGTTTGCAGCGTCATCTGGTATGCGTTCGTATCTTCTGTCAAAATGTTTTTTGAAATGATGAAACTTTTCCTGTCTTAAAAGATTGGTGACATTAATTGTTTCTCATAGATAGCCGAGAAAGGAGGACCTGGGTCATCAAAAAAGTTGATAGGTAGCAGGGGTGCTGATAAGGTAATTGATGTTTTACCTGTCATTTTGGCTTTTAAAACAATTTCATAGTTTTATTTTCTCTTATTTAGCCTTGTTCGCAATACAGAACTTTAAGTTCATTCCAAAATCGTATGCTTTATTTAACAGGTTGCCCGAGTACCCATTGGCACTGTACTTCATCTTGTCAATGGCGATATTCCGTCCGTTGTCAAAACTCAATCCTCGACTGATGTAGACCCTTGGGATATTCCTGGGGCACTTGTTGATGATTCTCCTGACACTGGCTATGGTTCTACCTCCAGTGATACACTAGGGGAAGTAAAAGCAACACATTCTATTGGCTGTTCCTCAACACAAGCTGAAGAAACAAATGCTAAGAAATGTGACAAATCAAGAGATGTTGCATCAACAGATGCATTCTCTCAACTCTCCACCTCTAATGGAGCTCCTGAATTTTGTACAGAGGATATTGAAGAGAACCAAGAGATAATATACAATGTTGCTGAGTTAACAGAAGAAGGTCAACAAATTGTCATTGCTCGTGGTGGAGAGGGCGGTCTGGGCAATGTGTCTAGTTCCAAAGATTCAAGGAAATCTATGGTTATGAAGGCAGAGGCTTGTCAACACATAGCTAATCTTCGGGATCCTAACAGTATCCACTCCTATCTGCTTGCAGGTTCACCTGGTGTTGAGACGGTTCTTATATTAGAACTGAAGAGTATTGCTCATGTAAGCTTTGTTGGAATGCCTAATGCTGGTAAAAGCACTTTACTCGGGGCAATATCAAGGGCTAAGCCTGCTGTTGGTGACTATGCGTTTACTACTCTTAGGCCAAATTTGGGGAATCTAAACTACGATGATCTCTCAATAACCGTGGCTGATATTCCCGGGCTTATAAAAGGTGCACACCAAAATCGTGGACTCGGGCATGCATTTCTGCGCCACATAGAGCGCACAAAGGTTCTTGCTTATGTGGTAGACTTGGCTGCTGCTTTAAATGGAAGGAAGGGAATTCCGCCATGGGAACAGCTCAGAGAGTTAATTCTAGAGCTAGAGTACCATCAGGACGGTTTGTCCAATCGGCCATCCTTGATTGTTGCAAATAAGATTGACGAGGAGGGTGCAGATGAAGTATACAACGAGTTAAAGAAAAGGGTACAGGGTGTTCCCATCTTTCCTGTATGTGCTGTTTTGGGGGATGGCATACCAGATCTTAAAGCTGGCCTTAAAATGCTTGTCAATGCTGAAACGTCATATAAACTCTGCCTAGATCAAATATTGGTTGCTTAGATAACTATTGAAAACTACTCTTGCTTGTAATGGAAAGTCTTTCTTGTTTTTTTCAAGAATTCTTGAAATTGTAAGTCAAGAAGTTGGAAAATGTGATTCATACATGAAGTCAGAAAATGTGATTCATACATGATATGATGAGGCCCCTCGGTCCGAGCAATCGGACCCTTTCTCCTTTTTAGTTTTATACCCTTAGCAATGCAAAGTTAGGATTAATTATTGCATTTTAGGTATTATTTGCTTTGAAATTATGAGTTTCGTCTTAATATTTGTTCGTAGAAGGTGTTTAGGATGATTAAGAGACGAAGATACGTTTAAATTGTTTTTTATCTCGAGTCTCAAATGAGATTATTTGAGTATCAAAACAAGTCATCCAATCAAAATATAAGGAGAACTAGAAAATGTAAAAGTAGTTCTAAAGATGAATTTTCATTTTTTTAGAGATGACAAATAAATTTATTTTTGAGTATTTTTCGAACGTGTATTAATATTATCGAGAAGTTTCCGTTGACCGAATATGTATATACGTAATATTTGATTTTTTAAATTTATATAGAATGAGATAAATATGTATCCATGTGTATTGTTGTCTTCATACCCCGTTTTATATTATTGAAATGTATTTAATTTATTAGATAATTTAATAAGTTTATATTAACTTATTTTATTCTTAATTTTTAAACTTTAATACGTACATTTAATAATTTTTCATAATTATTTGACATTTATTCAATTGTTATTTGATATTTGTATAATTATAATTTATTTTTATAATTTTTTAATCCAACTTGAATGTTTAATAATATTATGTTCTTTTTATTATAATTTTTAGTTTTAGTAAAAGAAAATTATCTCATTAATATTTGGAGCACAAAATGGACAAATTCCTCAAATATGCACTTGCACAACTTTTTAAATTCCTGATTGGTGGATCCAATTTAAATAAATAATAAAATGAGAAAAATAGAATGAATTTAATAAAAAGAAAAATATAATGAATTTATGCTTTGAAGGAGAACTTGAGGTATCTCTTGACGAGGAAAACAACACAGTAATAAAAAAGAGAACATTAAAATTTTTAAGGTGAAAAGTGAAAATCTACAACATAAATCAATCAATTAAGCTCCAAAAGAGTAGGATAAAAATCATTTGCCGATACATTTAAAACAATAACGTTTTCAAATTTATAAATCAAAACTAAGAAAAATCTATAATAGAAGAGTAGTACAAAACTAATTGTTTTAACTTCAGATCTCCTATTCTAGATATCCTCTTCTGAAAATTATATTCTAGAAAGCATGTTCTAAAAAATTCCAAAATAGAGAGTCCAAAAATTACTTTTACGTAGGATAAATTATTATTTTGAAAATCGGAACCGGAAAAAAACCCAAATTTAATGACATTAATTCTCTTGTTCCAGCTGCGTTACTAAATGCCCAAACCCAGAACAATAAATTAAGGGAAAATATGTAATTTAAAATATATGAATAAAACATTTATTTTTAAAGTAATTGAATTTAATCTTTTTATATTTAAGCTTATCATTTATCATTTATGTTTAAAGAAAATACTAAATTTACATGTCTTGACTTTTAAATTTAAAGAACAACTCATCCATTTGAAAAATATAAAAAACAAAATACGGTTTAAAAGAGAAATTATAATAATAAAAAAACATTATTTTTTCCTAAGAAGAACACGTGCGGCAGCATTCTCCAAATTCCAAAAACTACTAACCTTCCCGGTGTCTCTCCACTTGTTTCTTCCTCAATTTATTGTTGTCAACAAAGTCAGTAGTTGACTTGGTCTGCAGAAAACCCTTGTTTTAATCAAATCATAAAACTCTTGGAATTTACTCAACAAAGAGACAAATCAAACATTTCATTCTCAAGGGTGTTTTCGACTTTTCGCAAAAATATTCCAACTAAAAAAAAAATCACTAAAAACAAGTAGTATATGAGTACAACGAACTATACAAATTTTCTTCACTATAATACATAAAAAAAATGTTTTCTTTTATTTGAGAGTACCATAATCAATAAAAATCATAATACGGAAATTACATAATCATACACCCAGTTGTTTACATTAAAATATCAATTAATAGATTTCAATAAAGTCTTGGTCGTTATAATTTTTCTTTAATACACTTTTATTTATTCTTTATATAAATATGTTAAATACAGGGAATAAAGCAGTGTTGAACGTGTAATATTATAATTGTATAAAAGGATTGAAAATTCTTTCCAACAGGACTGAAACTTCCTCGTAACACACACGTTCCTTACTCCGTCAACTTTCAAAACCACGTATGTTGTAATAACGGCTCATATTCAAAGCCACAGGAAAGTGCTTCACCATTAAAAAGAAGCAACCTCTTTCTTTCTCTCTTCTTTCTCTCACGTTTCCCAAACCTCATAATATTTAACTCTTCTTCTTCCTTCTCTTCAGCCCAAAATTTCAGCGCATCACACACAAATCTTGTACATACATTCTTTTTTAATCGTCATAAATCACGATGTCAAGAACAGTGGAACTAACAGTTTTATCCGCAGAGAATCTCCAAATGAATAAAAAACCCGTAAGAGGAAACACATTTGTGACGGTTCACTCCGACGCAAGCAGCGATGGAGGTGCCGTCACGAAAGTGGATTCCGAGGGTGGAAGCTACCCTTCGTGGAATGAGAAGGTTGTGGTGAACGTGCCGTTGCATGCAAGGTTCATAACCGTCGAGGTGAGGTCCAAAACGTCGTCGTCGTCGTCGTTGACGGGGTCTAACAGTGTTGGTGTTGCACGAATACCGGTTTCTGATTTCATCGGAGGGTATGTGCCAGAAAATCAGCTGCATTTCTTGAGCTATAGGTTGTGGGACGGTAACGTTAGGAGAAACGGGGTTATAAATATTTCGGTGAGGGTGAAAGTGCCGGAACGTTCTTCTTGTAGTTCCAATTCTATGCCGTTTGCGGCGGTGACTGGGGTGCCGGTGGCCGGTAATGGCTCCACCGGAGTTGTCACAGGGATTCCAGCTCTTTGGTTAAACTACCAAAGAAATGTCTGAAAATGTAAATTTGATTATTTGATATTAAATTGCTCCAATTTAATACGCAAGTATATTAGTTGGAACAGAATTTTATAGTCCATAGTCACTTGTGTATCTTCGACTTGATTAAAAACAAATCTTTGAGGGGTTTAGTTTGTTATTCATTGTTTTTCATATTTAATTATAATAAAAACTCAACTATTAAATTGATGAATATATATGAACTTAATTTTATTAATATTTTAGATGTACACACAAAAAGGAAGACAAGTATGTCTTTTATGGTGCTTCCCTTCATTTATTAACTTTTATTTTGTGCTTCTGATCATAGTGATATGGGACCAAAACATCTTTATTTTGGACAAAAGAAAAATACTCATTTTCCACTTCCCAGGAAGCATAATTCCTCTTCTGGTTTTGTCTGAGTATATGATAAAGTGAGAGAATAAAAACACTCCTAAAACCTTTAGAACATGACATGTTTAGAATCTGGAGTTAGCTGTGTCAATTAACAGAAACATTGTGAAGAGACAGAACTAAAATTAACCTTGTCTAACAGCTGCAGCATGTTGTCGGAAGTCACTTTGGTTTTGAATTTTGTTTATTGACATATAAAATCTCTGTTGGAGCCTTCTTTCAAAACATCACTGCTGCAGTACCTGCAATTGGAACACTATCTTCCACTGAAATAGAAACATGGTTGCCATGAATCTCAACATCAGGAGCTGAGGATGAAGTTATCAATTATTTGAACCATTAGTAATGCCAAGAGAGGTAAAGCCATAAAGAAAATGTCAATGTCAGTGGAAGGAAAAAAAAAAAAAAACTTCTTTCACTTGTACACTAATGAGAGTGGAACGAATCTATGAAGAAAAAAAAAAATTGGGTTATAGATCCACCGAAAGGTGGGTAGCCTTAACCGGATGTGTATAGGAAAGCCCGAAGGCTGTTCCCGTCCCTGTCAGGGGAGATGCCAACCATCTCTCCTTTTAACGAACACAGTTTTCAAAGGCCAGATATCCTATATAAAGCACGATAATCGTAAGTAACTATTCGATGTGGGACTTACAGATTGGCAGATTGATATATATATTTTTTTGAAAATTAACATAAGCTTAGGGACGGAAATAAAAATGAATTGTTAATTTTGTTAATTTCATGGCATTAATTCTCTTGTTGGAGCGTAACTTACTAATTTGTAGCTTGCTCCAGTAGTTAAGATCGTAGAGTAACAGAGAAAATGCCTCTGTCATTACCAATAACCCAAACCCAAAACAATAAATTTAAGGAAAAATGTGTTTTTAATTGCTGTAATTTCAAATATATGAATCAGACTTTTACTTACAAAAACAATTGAATTAATATTTAACGTTTAAACTTATGATTGAAAATTTTTCACTGCCATAATACTAAAGAAAAGACTAAACTTACATGTTTTTATTTTTAAATTTAAAGAATCAATCAATTAAAAAAATTAAAGAAAAGACTAACCTTTTTCCTCACAAAACCTTTGTGTTTTCTTCTGTCTGTTGCCTGTGGTGACAGGGATACACAGTTGTTTAGAATCTTATTTGTTGCTGTCGTTATTTACGAAGATGTAAAAGAAGATTTATAAATTTATTATTATTAGAAATAACGTCTATTTCTTAGAATAATTTGGGTCTTCTCTCATAGTCGTTTCTCCTTCCATAAACTACGTATAGCAACCTTCATTTTGCTATCATGATTTTACATATTTGTTCGGAAATCTAGGTTTGGTTGTTTGGTTAGCAATTCATAATTATTATTTTTATTTGAATTACAAACATTAGAAAATCCACTTTTGTTTTTCATCGTGAATTAAATAACCTAATATCTAATCAATTATAGCATATTACATATATTCACTCCACAATCATTATTTATTAAAGCATTGCTCTTGTTATTTACTTGAGCTTCCGATATTTGAAACTCTTGACGACTTAAGGTATTCAGATCAAAACCTTTATTTAATTGTTTCAATACAATGGAAAGGGGTGATTTGTATAGTATATGATACACAAAGTATGCCATCACTACTTATTAAGAGAAAAAACAACGTCAAAATTCATAAAGGAGGGGACAATAAATCATCTAAACATGATATGATATTTTTCTGATTACATAATATGAATTAGTTTTGTCAGATTCTCTATTGGTTCACTTGTACCCCTGAATCGTATGTTTCTCCAGCTTTCCAATCTCCGGGTATGTTATTTGCTGGAACAACCCAAGTTTCTTCTCCCTCTTCTTCATCACTAAACAACATTCTCAAAGACAAAGGTCCACTTGGTGGAGAGGTACTAGTCCACACAGCTCCATGGCTTCGGTCAAGTAATTTACACTCAAAGTTTTGAGTCTGCATGAGATATGATCGTTATTTACCTATCACAAACAATTATGATCCTACATAGTGTATTTAGAGAGAGGATTACGGAGAGATACAACACTAGTCAAATATACGTCCAACTCACAGGTAAGAAACGGACACTATTCTTAATCACAAACCTCAACTTTCTCATTTTTACTCAATATGAAACTTAGACTCATACTTAGATTTCTAAGAGACGTATGAATATCCTTCGCAGATGAGAAATATTATCTCTAGTATTCACACTTTACCTACTAACGAAAATTATCTGAAAAGAAAAATTAGTATTCACATTTCACATATCACAAATGGAGTTCATTGGGAGATAGATAGTACCTCACAGAGCTGCACAGCAGTTATGTCTCTCCTTCCTTGTTGATACCAAATAACAAAAGCCAAATAATAAGGGTTGTTGCTGCTCTCGTCTATCTTGATCGTTATATTTTTATCTGGGTAGCTGCATGAAACACTGCAGAGACAGAGAAAGATATATAGAATACCCAGTTAAGTAGAAAAATATTGAAAAAAGAGTTTTAGTCATGTTACCGTCTATATTCAATATCAACCACGCCAATGGCTAGTAGAGAAGCAGCTGCATCAGTGGTTTGAGCCATTCTGCTAAATGCATGTTTGCTGAGAATGAAATCTGTGTTATCACTTGAACCTTGGTCAGTTATGACTGCAGTCACACCATTGTTTGAGCAATAGCCACTGTTCGTACACCTCACCTGTTCATTATTTACACAACATATCAGTTTCACTTTTCAAGATCATGCGTACAAGTTTAAGGCATAGAAATCATAAACTAGACACACATTTTTTAATGGTAACTCACCTGGTAACAGGCGCCACAACCAACACCATTTCGGTAAAGAGAAGATGCAGCAGATACATCCCCGCCATTGATCGTGGCACCAAAGGAACCAAACCCGCATGCACCGGCTGCAATGAATTTCACAAGAACATTTTAGGTAACACTTTTAGTTTGATTTTTCAGCATTGTCACATCAGTTTCACTTCATACCATCTGTTCCTTGTTCTTCAGAATTTGGATAATATGCTGCTCGAGAATGAGTGAAACAATCGGTGCACGAAGTATCAGCCAGAGTTTGCATGAAAATCAAGTTGGTAACAAGAAAAGTACAGAAAAGATAAAGCGCCATGCGTGAAAGTGAAAGAAACAAGTTCACAAATGGAGATTAATTAAGAACACTCAGGTGATGCATGGAACAAACCACAATTCTACTATTTATACAGAATTTGGTCAATTTACCAACTTTGACTATACAGAATGCTAAGAAAAAAATTCACACTCTGAAATCTGAATGCGAAACGCAATTGTTTCTCAGCTACCTACTTAATTAGACTACAAGATACATATACTCGAGTATATGATGTTGAAAAACCACCTTGTGTTGTGACCTTTCAAAACTGCCATGCTTTATGTTTATTTATTTTTAGTTGACAAATAGAAATGCTTTCTTAAGGTGAAATCTTGGTATGGACACTAACAAAAGATGATGATTCTGATGGCTTATTTTAAAATTTGACAGGAAAATGCTTTTAAGCAACTCTGATGCTATATTCAAAGGTGTTAGCCAAAAAGGAAGAGACGTTTGACTATGAGAGGTGGTTGACCTTTGAGCACCTAACAGTTGGATATAACCAAAGACTCAATTGTTCATTCTGAATGTGCTATGTGAAGTAATATAGGAGAAAAAGTTAGGTTCTTCTGCACTTTGATACAATTAATGTAGGTATCTTCTTCAGTTCTCACTTGGGTTGGCGATGAACAATATTAAGTTTTGATAATATGTTTCAAGGTGTATTACCTTGGGTGTTAGGAACAAGGCATTGAAGAAAAGAATAAGATGTAATAGAGAGGGGTTTCACTGGACAGTTACAGTATTAACGAGACCTGAATTCATTTACATAAAATATTAATATTACTGTTAATTCAAAATTTTAAGACATTGAATTTATGATTCTTTATCTTTATATAATGTTCTATTTTTTATTTTTAACGGGAGACTTAAATTCCTAATACAGGAAGCATCAATGCAGAAGAAGCAGTTGCAGGCTCACTTATAACAGAGAAGGTATGAAAGTAAATAGGTTGTGATGTGACGAAGAGAAACAGAAAATGTGAAGTAAAAAATAATAGTATTATTTATAAACTGTGGGCACACAAAGATTAGTGCCATAATATTGTTGACCCACCTCCATGACTATTATGATCAATTTTTGTCTTTTGTTAAGATATGCATCTTAATTTAGTAGTATAACATTTTAACTTAATAATACCATTTTAAATATTAAATAAATTATACTAAAAGGGAAATAATGTTAAAGTAATTATATGATAAATATTTAAATGAAAAAGAAATCGAGAGGATACTATGATTTAAAGTAAGTTCTCTAAAATTCAAGATGAATAAATTAACTTTGGTTAATTGAAATTTTTTTGTTAATATACGAAATATATTTATAGATCTTTATAGAAAACAAATATATATATATATATATATATATATATTATTAACATTAATTTGTATTATTCAAGTTTCATCAGTGGTTTTGTTTTGGGCCATTTGAGAACTTCTCCACTAATAAGAGTGGACATGGAATTTTGCAGAAATTTGTTCATTTCTTTTTACACCTACCCTCATAGATTTCATGTACACCCTATGGTAGCGGGATAAAAGACCATGCTACATTAAAAGTTATATTTCTTAGTTAAGCATAAAACACATTAAAAGTATATTTATTTATTACATAATAAAATATAAAACATAACAGGGGCATGTGACGCATGAAACTGACAGGCTATCATTGACCTCACAAAATTAGTTCCATGCCTAAATAAAAGCTTAGCCACTCACTTTTGACTCCAACAACAAGACGAAGCAAATTTTTTCTTCGCTTTCCCAGAAATTGGGGTTTTCATCAAATTTTTTTTCTTCAAAGCACTTATTATAAAAAATTATCTTCCTTCCTTCATTTTCTAAAAATTAGGCATAAAATATTTCTTATTATAAAATTATCTTCAAATTTATTTCATTAAAAATAATATTTTATGTAAATTTGATAAAATTTATATTTTATTACAATAATTTGAGAGAAAAAATAACGTATTTAACTCATTTATGTGTAAATATTATTTTAAAATGCATTTATTATGATTTTTAATTTATTGACATTAAGTGTGTAAATTTTTATATTGTTTACTAAATATTATTATCAACATACTTTTATTTAAGATAATTATTGTAAAAAGTAATAAGTTTATGGTTTGGAAGTCATTGTATAAAAAATTATGAAAAGTGATTAAGTGTATAAAAAATTATGAAAAGTGATTAAGTAAGTATTATCAGCTATTTTAAAAAGTACACTGTCAGGTATAGCATATGGCATATCCCATATTTACTATTTTTTTTATGCTTTTATGCAGATTCCATTGGACTCCATTAACATGCTATTGCCATTGAAATTGTTCACGTAACTCTTTCTGTTCTCTCTCTACTCCTCTTCTTTCTCTGCATTCAGTAACAATGACTGCTTCTTCAGAGAATTGCAATTCAAGGTAGGTATCCATTTTTTTTATAATACTGAGCAATTTCAATTCTCAGGGACACTAGGTTTTCTACCTTTTCTTTACACGTATCTGCAATATCTGCAATGGTTGATAAAATTTTTCCATTTTCTATGTTTCTGTATGCCAATGGCACGTTTCAGAAACCTAGCCTTTGGTTTTTGGGTCACTCATCATTCTGTCACAAGTATTTGTTATTCGAACTTCAGTGGTGTTTCACATGGATCAATCGTTTCTTACAAATAAAGAGTATTTTATGAATGGATGGGTGGATGGATTTGTTTTTTTTTTTTTTTTTTGGTTTGGATAAAGATTAATGGGGAAGGAAGGGGGGTGTGGGGGATTGAATTTCCTCCATGTTATATTTCTTG
>Ga0099822_1008787_pt1 | contig 12878 bp, 10 predicted proteins | sample CowpeawhiteBW_FD_76839 | JGI IMG/M metagenome (GOLD analysis project Ga0099822, IMG submission 76839) | Root nodule microbial communities of legume samples collected from California USA - Cow pea white BW | ecosystem: Host-associated > Plants > Roots > Nodule | place: USA: California | collected... | reverse complement strand
TATATAGGCACATGAGTTTAAGAAAACCTAAGAACCCTACAAGAAGGCCCAAACCAAAACATAAACTAATTTATAAAAGAAAGCCCAAAGCCCAAAAACATAACTTATTTTCTAAAAGAAAACTCAAAGTTTAAAAATATAAATTAATTTCCTAATAACTATCCTTCAAGAGTGCTCCAAGCCATGATCTTCATATCCTTTGAATTTCCACTTGCAGTTGCTTGTAGTATCAAGAGTCTTGAATAGATGTGATTTTCCAATCTCTTGCTCCTTGCCCTTGTCATAGGTCCTTTGAATTGTAAAGATTCAGCTTCAAGTTCTTCTTGAATGGACTCTAGGGATAGTCCTCTATCAAACCATTTAAGGAGTGTCAAACTTTCAATTCAAACATTTCATATATGAATAGTAATGAGTTAATGTATTTTCTTCTTTTGTTCGGAAGGAAAAAAAGGTGTCAGCTTAAAAACTTTATCCATAACATATGACATCACTTTGAGGTATGACATGGTTCATATTCCCCCAATTGAAGCTTAACAACAAAGAAACCAACAACAAATGGGTGTTTCACCATCAAAGCCTTGCATTCGAAGACAACATTAACCTACAATTAAAATTCAAACTTGCACTACCCAAAAAGAGGATTTCAGCATCAAAAATTGACATTGATAAAAAACTTTAATAATCCAAATAAAATCTCAAAACACAAATATAGAAATTTGACTTGTATAGAAAGAGTCATTCACCTCTTTCTTTCAAAGAGTTTGTTCTATTAATGGTTCAAAGCATGAGTGTGCCAAATTATTTTCTACTTGTTCTAGCTTTTCCGTTGTAAGAAGAATATTCAAACTTATGCACTCATACTGAAAAAACAACCAACATATACTACAAAAAAATGTGTAAGTTATGACGTTTATTTTTGTAAATGACGACGTTTTTAAACGTCGTTATTTATGCTAGTGACGTTTTTAAAAAACGTTGTAATTCGTGCCGCTACAAAGTATAAGATGACGTTTTGAAGTTAAACGCCGCAACAAACGCCACTTTATACATTGTATAAAGCAGCGTTCTAAAGAGGTGATTAATGACAATTAAAAATAACGTTTTTTACTTATTGAAAAACAAATCCAATGAAAATATCAACATTTAAAAATGTCATAATTCACATTATAATACAACATTTATAAATGTCTATATTATAAATAATTGTTTAATAAAATATTTTATTATTTATTATTATTCATCTATATTTATAATTTCATAATTCAATAATATTTTATTATTTATTATTATCTACTATAATTTCATAATCCAATATATTTATTTCTTTAATAATGACAATTTGAATTATATAAAAAAATTATAAACTCAAAAAATATACTTTAATATACAAATAAAAATGAAAAAATAAATAAATTTTATTGATTATTTAATAATTTCAAAGTACCCAAGTGTCGAAATATCTAAACTTAAAATAGATAATATTAAAAGACATTATGAAATTGTAATACAATTCTACGTTTAAATGTAATCCTATTATGTTATGTTTTGCTTCTACCACTTGATTGTGTTATATAATTTGAAGATAATGCAATACTTTGAGCATCCGATGCAAGAAATGAATAAAAACCATAAGTAATCGAATAATTTTAAAATAACAATTCAATAAAATTAAGTAATTTTATCATTTTTTAAAATGATTTTATACCTAATAATAGAATTTTTCATCATGATTTTATTTATCACTTGTCTGAATGAACCCAATATATTAAATATATATTGAATTTGCCAAGGCACCCGCTCATGTTCATTGTTTCAATTTTGTCCTAAAGGACACAATAATTAAGTATATATTCAATATTATATAAATACTAAGGACAAAATTAATTTTCGTAAAAAAACACCAACAAACTCATAAGCAATAATGATAGGTAAAAATTAAAATTAGCATAAAAGGACAATCTTGTAGGTCCTGCAAGATTAAAATAATCATGATAAAGATTGAATAATAACAAGGGAACTGTGTATTGCATTGTGGTAACTATTGTCAAACCTTGTTTAGCTTTGGTCCATCTTTTGACTATTTTTTGGCACTTGAAATCCAGCATCCAAAAAACAAGCTCATTGGTTTCTACAACCTGAACATTTTTTCCTTCAAGTTGTGACTTTACAAATGCATGCAATGTGAGCTTAAGCTTAGTTATGTAACACAAGGAACCAAACTAAAAAGAAAAGGAAAAACTTGAGCTATATAAAACACAACAATTATGAGCAGTTATAGTAGCCACATGAAAGAAACGTAACCATCAATCATTACTACACCGACTCTTCATCGCTTCCAGCCAAGAAAATCCATGAGCTTGGTACATTCATGGATGTCAGGGAACGTGTTTGTTGGGCTTTAGGGGTTTTGGTTACTGCTTAATAGGTTATCAAACATAAAGTTATATTCAAGAGGAATAAAAAATGTATCCAAGTAAAGATAGATTGGTGAGATGTTTCATGTAAAATTATGTTACGTGAAATAAATTATTAGAATTATTCATGGTAAAATATAAAAAAGAATTTGCAGAAAAAATTATGTTCATTTTTTTTCAAAATATTTTGTATAAAACACTTTTCATAACAAATTTTATAAAAAATACTTATAAATTGTATAATTTTATAGAAAATAATTACCTACTAATTTGCAAAATTTTTTAATAAATTTATAAAAAAAAATTATATAATATAAAAATTTTTAGTAATAATATAATAATTAAATATAATATGTTAGGATTTGATTTTACATCCCCAAACACAAAAATTCTTTAAACAATTTTAATGTACGGCGAAAACCAAAATTGGATTATTTGGCCAACCTTATTCACTAAAAGAAGGATTAAACTTGTTGAATTGTAATTATGGCATAAATTTTCTACAAGGAAATTACCCTAATAATAATCAAGATGCAGCAGCCTATTTTAATATATATTGTTTGAATCACTTTAGTTCCCCAGCTACCATTTTAAAACTAAATTACTAACTATAGATGGTAAATGAAATATTGATCAAGCTAATGTCCTCCAATCAATCACACACGCTTTAGCTTCAAAGTTTTGGCAAACGAAAATGTGATTTGATATTCATAATTTAAAATGCATATTTAACTAATAAATGAGCTTTCTAGCCTTGTGGAAGCACTTAAATAACAATTCAGATAGCCTACCTAAATGCATTTGATATTTTATCTGTTAAATCAGAGCATCACAATAATAACTATTTCCATAGAATAATCAGTAACCACTATGATTAGCTTTTGTAATGCTGCAAATAGGACTGAGGTGTATCTCATTGTTAAATTTGAATCCATCAGAAACAATCATGTACATAATGAACTAGACGAAAATGATAAACCCAAAAACAAATGAATGATCAAGCAAGCCAACATGCAATGAATTTCAACAATAGTGACAAACCTGTCCAAGTGAATTGCCAAAGTTGGGATCCACATTATAGGTTCCTCAATTCTAACAAGGTGACGTGAGAATAAAACAAAACCCACATTCTCTTCTCGAACAAAGACCCTCCCTGCCACAACCAAGTCACGGTTAAACCATGTGTTCCACAAACCACCTCTATAACTACAATTTCAGTTAAAATAGAACAGACACAGAACTTTAATTTTTTTGAACTGGAAATAGGACTAACATTGCCTTTCCCTTATCCAAGGATGTATCATAATAACAAGACATGATTAATAAATATCGAAAAATATAAGAAACCTTATAAACACAAAACAAGATCATCAAACCCTCACCTCTTCATTAACTAACCGAACATTCCCTTCATTTACCTATTGAATCAAATACTTAAGCTTTGATGTGTAAGCCTGCATTACAAAGTAACACCCAGACAATAAGCTTCACAATAAACTGAAAAATCAAACCAAATCCAAAATTTTAAATTTGATCCAGTTGGTTCCTAGTCACCTAAATCCAACCTCGAAACTGGAAACCCCGTGAAACAAAAGATTTTGGGTTTCCCACGAGTATCTTAGTTTAATAAAAATGAACACATAAAGGGAAGGGAGAGTACGTGACATTTCGAGATTACGCTTTTGACCCCAAACAACAAAGTCCTTGTTGGAAATAACGGCGGCGTGAAGTTGAAGTGAGAGACGAGATTTTTAGAGTTTTTAAACAAAAATCAAAACCCTAAATTAGAAGTTTATCGATTAAACTTACCACTAAAGGGAATGTCGATAATTTGGGAATGCGAGAGTGACTCCATATATGAGAATGAACCTTGGTAATTTTCGATTGATTAATGAGTGAATGATCGAGAATGTCGTGTTAAGAGATGTTAAGAACGTGCATATGTCGTGTTAAGAGATGAATTTGTTTTCTGTTAGTAGTGAACCCCTAATTTGTAGCACTTAATGATTTGTTATTTACCTATTTAAAGGTATTTAAAGGTTTGATGAAGTGAATAATATAGTATTGCACTCCAATATTATTCTCTGCCTCTTCAATATTTTATACTTACTGCAACAAGTTTATTTACTTTCAATCCTTCCACAGTGACTATTTTCTTCCATTCATTTGTTTGTAACAGTGGTATCAGAGCCACTGCAAACAAAATAATGGCAGATAACTTTGTCCGACCATCCATTCCTCGTTTCGATGGACACTATGACCACCGGAGTATGTTGATAGAGATCTTCTTAAGATCCAAGGAGTATTGGCAAGTTGTTTCTGAGGTCATTCAGGAGCTAGAAGATGTCACATCAGTGACATAGGTTTAAAGAATAGAAATTGAAGGGCTGCGCCTAAAAGATTTAAAGGCAAAAAATTATCTTTTCCAAGCAATTGATCGGTCAATCTTGGAGACCATCCTCTGTAAAGATACATCCAAGCACATTTGGGGATTCCATGAAAAAGAAATATCAAGGTTCTGCAAGGGCAAAAAGGCAACAACTTCAAGCTCTTTGTTCAAAATTTGAAACCCCACGAATGAAATTGAGTGAGTCTGTAACCGACTACTTTTCACAGACAATGGCCATTGTCAACAAAATGTGTATTCATGGTGACAAAACAGATGACGTTGTTGTGGTTGAGAAGATACTCCGCTCCATGACTCCAAACTTCAATTTTGTAGTTTGTTCCATCGAAGAAGCTCATGTAGTTCAGGAACTTTCAATTGATGAGTTATAAAGTTCTTTATTGATTCATGAAGAGAAGGAGGAACAAGCATTGAAAGTTTCTACAGATAATAATTTCACACACAGAAGAGGTCGTGGTAGAGGAAACAAAGGAAGAGGTAGAGGATACAATGGTCGTGGTCACCAAAGAAGAAAAGCAGAAGAATTTATGGCACCTGGATAAAGGTTGCAACAACCATATGAGCGATGACAAGTTTGTGTTTTCGGTATTAGATTAGTCTTTTCGTGACAATGTGAAGTTTGGAGATGATTGTAAAGTCTCTATGATGGGAAAAGGAGAGGTAATAATTCAAAAAAAAAAGAAATATTGTTCAGACTATATCTAATGTCCTTTTTGTTCCATATTTGAAAACAAATTTGTTGAGTATTGGCCAATTACAAGAAAAGGGATATGATATTTCTATTAAAGATGGAGTTTGCAAAATTCAAGATGAAAAATTGGGATTAATTGCCCAAGTTGGTATGACACCTAATAGGATGTTTCCACTATACCTCCACACCATCACCAACTCTTGTTTTACTGCAAGGTTGAAAGATGAAAGCTAGCTTTGGCATTTTCGATATGGACATTTAAATTTTGGAGGTTTAAAAACAATGTAGCGAAAGAATATGGTGATAGGGCTCCCGCAAATACAAATTTCTTCGCAAATATATGAAGAATGTGTTATTGGTAAACAACACCGGGAACCATTTCAGAAAGGCAAATCATGGAGAGCAAGGAAGGCACTAGAGCTTGTGCATTCAGACCTGTGTGGACCCATCACTTTGATGTCAAATGGAGGTAAACGGTATTTTATATCGTTAATTGATGATTTTAGTACAAAAACTTGGGTTTATTATTTGCATGAAAAATCTGAAGCTCTCATAGCTCTTAAAAGTTTCAAAGCTTTAGTTGAAAAGGAAGCAGGGACTCCAATCAAGGTATTGCACAGTGATCGTGGTGGAGAATACAATTCAGAACAATTTATTAGTTTCTGTGAAGAGCAAGGAATAAAGAAATAATTGTTTACAGCATACACACCTCAACAAAATGGCATATGTGAAAGGAATAATCGCACAATTTTGAACATGGTACGAAGTCTTTTACCAAGCAATGGAGTTCCAAAAGCCTTCTGGCCTGAAGCAATTAATTGGAGCATACATATTCTAAATAGAAGCCTTACAGTAGTTGTTCAAAATATGACACAACAAGAAGCTTGGAGTAATCAAAGACAGGCAATAGATTATTTCAGAATCTTTGGGTGTGTTGCTTATGCCTATATCCCATATCAGAGGAGAAGAAAACTTAATGATAAAGGAGAAAAATGTATTTTTCTTGGTATTAGTGAGCAATCAAAAGCTTACAAATTGTACAATCCTATTACCAAGAAAATGGTGATTAGTCGTGATGTGTTGCTTGATGAGGGCATGTTTTGGAATTGGGATACAAGTAAAGTGAAACATCAAATACAAGCTGATTTTAACTATGAAGATGAAGAAGCACAACAACCACAAATAACACAAGTACAAAGTGAGCAACAAGTTGAACTAGTGGATGAACGTGAGCAACAAGCAGTTGAATCAAAAAATGAACGTTCACAACGAAACAAAAGGAGACCTGCATAGATGGAGGATTTTATGGTAAACAAAATTAATGAAGAGGTAGCTACTCATGTTGCTCTATTTGTATATTGTGATCCAGTGGTTTTTGAAGAAGTTGTTAAAAATCACAAATGGAGGAAGGCAATGGATGAAGAAATTGCAGCCATAGAGCACAACAATACTTGGGAGCTGACTCATCTTCCGAAAGGGCACCAAACAATTGGTGTGAAATGAGTATATAAGACTAAACTAAAAGAAAATGGTAAGGTTGACAAATTCAAGGCACACTTAGTAGTTAAAGGCTATAAGCAACAATTTGGTGTTGATTAGAAAGAGGTGTTTGCTCCTATTGCTCGTCATGATACAATCAGATTGGTAATTACTATTGCAGCTCAGAACTCATGGGCCATTTTTCAATTAGATGTGAAATCAACATTTTTACATGGTGATTTGAAAGAGCAAGTGTTTGTTGATCAACCTCCTGGATATGTGAAGTAAGGGAATGAACACAAGGTATATAAACTAAAGAAGGCATTGTATGGATTGAAACAAGCCCCAAGAGCTTGGTATAGTCACATTGAAGCTTACTTTCTAAAAGAAGGCTTTCACAAGTGTCCATATGAACATACACTCTTTACTAAGGTTTATGATAAAAATAAGATTCTTATTATTAGCTTATATGTTGATGATCTTATTTTTACTGGGAGTGATGTTGCCATGTTTAACAAGTTCAAAGAATCTATGATGATTGAATTTGATATGACTGATCTTGGCATGGTTCATTATTTTTTGGGCATTGAAATAGTGCAATCTACTGCTAGAATTTTTATTTCTCATAAGAAATATATGCAAGATAGTTTAAATAGGTTTCAGATGTAGAATTGCAACTCTGTTTGCACTCCTACTAAAGTAGGAATGAAACTTATTAAAGATCCTGAAGGGAGGAAGGTTGACAACACTATCTACAAGCAAATGGTGGGAAGTCTGATGTATTTGACTGCCACAAGACCATACATTATGCATGTTGTAAGTCTCATTAGCATGTTCATGGAATGCCCAAAGGAAATTCATCTTTTAGCTGCAAAAAGAATACTTCGATATTTGAAAGGCACTGCTAGTTATGGTTTGCTCTATAAAAAGGGTGGAAAAAAATATTTGTTTGGCTTTAGTGACAGTGATTATGTTGGTGATCTAGATGATAGAAAAAGTACATCAGGATATGCATTTATGTTGGGCTCAGGGGTTGTTTCATGGTCATCACAGAAACAACCAATTGTCACTTTATCTACAATTGCGCAGAGTTTGTGGTTGCAACAACATGTGCCTGTCAAACTGTTTGGTTGAGGAAAATACTTGGAGAATTACACATATTGCAGCAAGGGCCAACAACAATTTATTGCGATAATAATTCGGCAATCAAACTTTCAAAAAATCTTGTGTTACACGAAAGAAGCAAACATATAGATGTTAAGTACCATTATTTGAGAGATCTCACAAATAATGGAGTCATTGATTTGATTTATTGTAGAAGTGAAGACCAAGTTGTTGATATTTTCACTAAATCTCTGAAGATAGTTGTTTTTCAAAGGTTAAGAAGGTTGTTGGGTGTTTGCACTTTGGAAGATCCATCAGTTTAATATTATTATCTTTTAAACAAAATATTTTCTAATATTTTGGTTTAAGGGAGAGTTTGTTAAGAATGTGCATATGTGTGTAGAGAGCTACGGAGGTTAAAGTCCAAGTAGTTAGTTGATTGCCACATATATAAAGATATTTTCTGTGAGTGCTGCTATAATTTTGTTTTTTGTTACTAGTGGACCCCTAATTTGTAGCACTTAATTATTTGTTATTTACCTATTTAAAGGTTTGATTAAGTGAATAATATAGTATTGCACTCCAATATTATTCTTTGCCTCTTCAATATTTTATACTTACTACAGCAACAAGTTTATTTACTTTCAGCCCTTCCATAGTGACCATTTTCTTCCATTCATTTGTTTGTAACAAGAGAATGAACCAATGAAGAACAATAAAATATAAATCGGCTGGGGAACGACACGAAATTTGGGAATAAGAGGTAAAAAGGAAATGGGATGGAGAACAGCTGAAATTCGAAATGAATGGACTGAATTGAAAGTGTTAAATTTTGATTTCTAGAATTTCAAAATGATGTTATGGTTTGTATAATTTCAAAGAGGTAAAGAGATATGGAAATGCATTTGGAATTCAAGTTGATGTGCTGAAAATAGAATGATTTTAGAAAAGGGAGGGAATGTAATTTTAATAGAAAAAAAAAGACACAAATATTAAAAACCAAAAAAATGGTAAAATTAATATTTTTTTAAAAAAATAACTTTTAAATGACATTTTTTTAATAATAGTATGATAATTAATAATATGACATTTTAAAATGATGTAAAGGTAAAGTATGACGGTTATCTAAATGTTATATTATACGGTAAAAAGTGACATTTTCAAAGAATCGTCATATTAAAAATGTTGTTATATATATGATATTTTGTAAAACAAAAAAAAACACTAAACGTTAATTAAAAATAAAAATAGGCAAACAACAAGTAAAGAAGAGAGACTAGTTAAAAGTGGAGACCAAAATCCTCAATCTTATTCAAAGGGGTAGTTTGATAATAAAAAAAATACACGCATACGAAGGCTTATACTCTCCAAGGTAAGTCCTAAAAGCCTCAATCTCAATCTTGACCGTCGAAATAGCCATCCCACCACATTTTCTAACCTTCTAGGTCGAAAAATAAAATAGTTAAATCAAAATAAATTCAAGTAAAGAAGATGAAAGCCGAGAAAAGGAGAAAAAAGTTTTAAATGAAGAAGTCATTGGTCAAAATAATGCCAGATTTGAAGAAGAATGAAAAAAAAAATCATATATATGCAAATAATGGTCATGATTAACCTTTCAAATTTCATATTCAAATGGATGTGAAGTTCTAATCTTATTGGATCACCCTAGCCATTATGATCCAGGTCTAATTTCATGTATGAAATGAATTGTTCCCACTAAATAGGAAAATTTAAACCCTCAATGGATAATATTAAACTATTAAAACCCTAAACATACATATATAAAGGATTTAATCCAAATATAACATCAAAATTTTTGAAATTTCAATTTCAATTTTGAAAACCCTGATGATTTGCAAGAAAGCGACATAAAAACAAAGAATTTGAAACTCTAAAAAACATAAAACCCTTACAAATTTGCCAAAACAAAGGGTCACCAATGCATTGAAGAAGGAGTACAAGAGAAAGCGTAAGTATTTGGTTTAAAAAAGGAGGGTTTACGAAATAAAAAGAAACCAAACCTTCAAAATTTAAACCATATAGTGAGTGACTCCTATTGCAACATTCGGTTAAACCTGCAATGAAAAGTGAAAGATCAAAATGGCAAAATGCAAAAATGATATTTCAGATTCAGAATCATGCAAAAACAGATAAAGAGAATAAAGAGTAAGAGAGAGAAAAGGAAAGCGCGGTTGAAAGGAGAACATAGTATAGAGGAACATTTCCTTCCATAACAATGAATGTTGACCATGTGAGCGGAAAGTGGAGAGAAATACTTCTTAAAGAAGCTTGAATGAGAGGGGAGGCATAGAAGGTTCACTTTTTTCAATCATACACATTATTAGATGGAAAAAGTTATAGTTTTTTCATAGGAGGGTAAACACTCAACCCTTAATCCTAGATGAAGAGAGTTTTATTTCTCCTTTCTAACAGAGGACGAATGTGGCGAGAGGTTAGACTTTAACGGGTAATAGGAAAAGGTTTCAAAATTTAAACATTTGGACACGTGTCACTCGTACAAAGCATTATGTTCTTGCATTTTAGAAAGTCAAGTGTCACAAAATTAGAGTAGTAAAAATTTCTAATTTTAGTTAAATTCTTGTGTGTTATTTTTTCTGTTTGATAAGAAACCTTTTGCACTTTGTGATGATTTCATTTGTATATTGTATAGATGTGTCCCTTTTAAATTTAAAACTTATTGCCTTTGTAAGAGAAAACTTGGACACCAACATATGTCTTAAAAGCTTGCATATTGAAAAGGTTGATATGGAGTCTTTTTCTAGTGATGTTTTTGCTGCCACACTCGATTACTTTTCTAAGAATATCTGAATTTCCAAATCTCTAAAATATGGATTAGAAGGGTTTGTGCCACCTCTTCTCTCTCAGACTTTTTGATTGTTAACCTTCAATGTTTACCAGAGGATGGTCTGCCTAAATCCCACTTTTCTCGTTCAATTTGGAATTGTCTATTGATCAAACCTCATTGTCAGAATCTAGAAGACGAAGACGGCAAAAAGATTTCTCACATTGAAGAACTGACATTAGGTCACAATGATGAAGTAGAAGTTCTAAATTAGATGAGCAGAATCCTCCTTCAAGAGGTGTTAATTCTTCACATATCTCTTCACCTTTTCAATTACAATTTTCTTAGTTACCATTATTTCACTTTGTATTCGCCATTTACTAAAACAACAAAACCATTGCTTGATAGAGGATTATCCCAAGATTCCATACAAGAAGAATCTGAAGATGAACCTTTACAATTTAAAGGACCTATGACAAGGGCAAGGAGAAAGAGATTGGAAGATCAAGTTTATTCAAGGCTCTTGATGCTACAAGCAATCGGAAGTTCAAAGGATATGAAGATATGGCTTTGAGCACATTTGAAGGATATTTTTTAGAAAAATTAGTTTGTTTTTAGACTTTGGGTTTTCTTCTAGAAATTAGTTATGTTCTATGTTTTTAGGCTTTGGTGCTTTCTTTTATAAATTAGTTTATGTTTTTATGTATTTCGGCTTGGGCCTTCTTGTAGGGTTCTCATGTTTTCTTAAAATGTACCTATATATATAGAGATACCAAAAACTAATGTATACACTTTTAGTCATATATTGAATTTGATTTCATTAAAGAGAGGATTCTCTTTGTTCTTGGTTTAGGCCTCTAGTTCTTATCAAAGATTAACATCTTTGTGACGAATATTTACTCGACTTATCAATCTGCTAGATTGTGGCATCCTCCATCTCTGTCTTATTTTGCATTCTTCTTTGATTTATTCATGTCGTGCCTCTTAAGGATTCAAATTCAGAAACGATTGTACTCTTTCTTGGATAGGATTGTATCACTACTTTTAAAGGATGGGATGAGTTTTAATGGATTATTTGTTAATTGCCAATAATATAATTCTTTTTCCCAAATCAAAAGTTTTGTAGAAGGTGTCTCTTGTTGTTGTTATTTGTTAATGGTTTTGAATAAAATTAGTTTTGTAGAAGGAGTCATTCAGCCAAAAAAGGATTTGTTTTGGTAAGGGTGAAAAATGGGAGCATTTCTAAACAAGGTTCGATCTCGAAAGTATGCCGACAAGAGTTTGACTCGGTGGGATAGATATTTAGAGGTGGTGGAAGCTAATCCTAACTTAATTTTCTTTTGTTTCACTTTGGTGTTAATGTTGCCATAGAGGTTGTGAAATTAGGATTTGCATGTGTTGATGGATTGATTTTATATGTGAATTGTGGTAAATGAGTTGAAATGCATGTTATGAGTTTGGTTTGTGATTATTGGTCCTTTAGCTGAATTATTTGGTTTACAATTGAAATTATGAAATATTGATTTAAGGTAAACATGAAACTCTTTTGGTTGGGGTGGTTTTGTCCAAATTTTGTTGAATGTGGTGTATCATGAATTGAATGAACTGATAATTGAGGAATAATTTGTGAATTGAACTGGTGATTGAAATGCTTAGAGGAGTTAATTGGTGTACACTTTCGAAATATTGCTAGTAGGAATACACTTTCTGTGAACTGTGTGAATACCTTTCTTTTTACACCATTTTTCCTTAGCGCATGAAGAAGGTCCATGAGGTGACTTCTCTTGTTAGAGTCTTAAACGTGCTAAACTCTTTGGACAATCAAATAAACAAAATATACAACTTCAAATGAACATCAAGTATTTTGAAGAGAAGACTGGCATGACCTATATATATATATATATATATATATATATATATATATATATATATATATATATATATATATATATATATATATATATATATTAAATATTAAAT
>Ga0099822_1008773_pt1 | contig 12883 bp, 13 predicted proteins | sample CowpeawhiteBW_FD_76839 | JGI IMG/M metagenome (GOLD analysis project Ga0099822, IMG submission 76839) | Root nodule microbial communities of legume samples collected from California USA - Cow pea white BW | ecosystem: Host-associated > Plants > Roots > Nodule | place: USA: California | collected... | reverse complement strand
CTTATTATTATTATTATTATTATTATTATTATTATTATTATTATATATATATATATATATATATATATATTCATGAGAATGTTTGACTCTTTATTTGTAGCTCTTCTTTTTGTTAATGATGAGACCAATGAACTTTTAGAGTTTATGACAAAAAAGAAAAAATCTAGAACTATGGTTATGAAAACAAATTTGAATTATTAGTTAGAAGAAGATAATTTGCCAGTTATACAATAATTTGATATCTTATCATGGTGAAAAACAAATGGGTTAAAGTTTCCTACCCTTCAAACAATTGCAATGGATGTTTTAGCTATTCCAATAACAATTGTAGCTTCTGAATCTGCTTTTAGTAATGGTGGTCAGATATTAATTTCTCACCGTAGTCGACTTTATCATATTACTATAGAGGCTTTGATGTGTATAAGAAGTTAGACATGGAACTCAAACCATTTAGGTAAGTTACTCAAATTTATTAATATTTATTGTTAGTATTTTTTTATGATTTCTCATTTAATATTCTACATTTAGTATTTGTAGGTGTTAAAAAACTAAAAGAAAAAAAATGTTCTCATAAGTGAAAATGAATCTAATGAACAAGGTACATTATATTCTACTAATTAGAATTTTCAATTTGAATTATTATATCATATCTAATTTTTCATTTTTTTTCTATGTGTAGGTGAACTGAATACAAATGAAACCACTGATCATTTGTAAAATTAATAAATATTTTGATTATTATAAAATTTTAGTAATGTGTAATTGTTTAGTTTTTATATAATTATTTGAATTTTTTCTAGTTGTTATTTGATACTTTAATTTGAGATTTATACTACTATAATATTTTTCTTAATATTTGAGATCATGAAAAGAAAAAAGAATATGTTATTTTAATATTGAATATTTTGATAGTATCATGATTCCTCTTATGTGATTTTTAAAATTTTATTATAAAAATTATTTAATTGATATTTGGAACAGTAAAAACATGAGTATGAATATGAGTATAAGAATATACTTGTTACTCGGTAAGGATGGGGATGGGTAGTTGTATATCCACTGGATTTAAGGATGGGATAAATTTTTATTATGGAGACGAGGATGGGATTATGATACCCGTACCTACATCGCCCCATCTCGTTGTCATCCCGTTGTCATCCCTACTTGGAAGGCATGTGAACATGCCATCACACTCAAGGCAACAACAGTTGTCCTTAATATCAAACCATTCAGATACACATATTACCAAAAGAACGTGATTGAAAGGTTTTTGAAGGAAATGTTGACTACCAGGATTATAAAACCCAACAACAATCCTTTTAGCAGTCGTGTCATCTTAGTCAAGAAGATGGATGGTGGTTGGAGATTTTGCATAAACTATAGGGCTTTGAATAAACTGACATTGCTGGATAAATTCTCATTCTAGTCATTGATGAGTTGTTGGATAAGTTAGGAGGTGCTCAAGTTTTCACCAAGCTGGATTTGAAGTCGAGTTACCACCAAATATGAATGAAGGAGAAAGATATCAACAAAACTACTTTTCGGACGCATGAGGGACACTATGAGTTTTTGGTGATGTCTTCTGGGCTCACAAATGCTCCATCCACATTCCAAGCTCTCATGAACTAGGTTTTCCACCCTTATTTAAGGAGTTTGTTTTGGTTTTCTTCGACGACACACTTTTGTTTAGCAGGGACTTGATAACCATAAGGATTATGTGAAATATGTGTTGGAAACTTCTCTAGGCTCACAAATGCTCCATCCAGATTCCAAGGTCTCATGAATTAGGTTTTCCACCCTTATTTAAGGAGTTTGTTTTGGTTTTCTTTAACGACATACTTTTGTTTAGCAGGGACATGATAACCATAAGGAGCATGTGAAATATGTTTTGGAAACTTTAAGGGAGCACAAATTGGTTGTGGATATGAAGAAATGCTCTTTTGGGAAAGCACAAATAGAATACTTGGGACATATCATATCAGAATAAGGGGTGGCTGCAAACCCTAACAAAATTCAAACCATGCTTAATTGGCCAAAACTTATATGTGAACGGTTTGAGAAGTTTTTTGGGTTTGACTAGATATTATAGGAAATTTCTGAAAGACAAAGGAAAAATTATTTGGCCTCTCACTCAACAATTAAGAAAGGACCAATTTCAATGGAATGAAACAGCATAAGAAGCTTTTTGAGCAATTGGAAGTAGCCATGACAAGTATCCCTGTTTTGGTTGTCACTAACTTTAACAAATCGTTCATGGTGAAAACAAATGCATCTAGCCAGGGTCTAGGGGCAATGTTGATGCAAGAGGGACACCTAGTGGTTTATATGAGCCAAACACTATTAGAGAGGAACCTAAACAAGATAGTTTATGAGAAGGAGTTGATGGTTGTAATTATGGCGGTTCAGAGGTGGAGGCATTATTTAATGAAGAAACCTTTTATCATTCATACAGACGCAAAGAAATTTAAAATTTTTGGCTTATCAGAGGGTGATGGGAGAGGGCTAGTAGAAGTGGATCTCCAAATTAATGACGTTTGATTTTAAGATCAAGTTCAAACCAGGAAAATAGAATCCAATTGATGCTCTATCTAGAAGAATGCAATTTGTTGTTATCACTACAATTCAGACAATAGTGTAGGATGATTTGGAGGCGGAGGCTTACCGAGACAACAAGCTTAAGAGAATTTTACAGGACCTACTATTAAAGAGAGAACATAGGGGATACAAGGTTAATAGAGGAAGGTTATTTTTTCATGACCGCCTAGTTATTCCCCAAGCTTCCTCAAAAGTGAATTCCATTTTGAAGGAATGTCATGACTCTATTGTGGAAGTCCACTAAGGTTTTTTAGGAACGTATAAGAGGACTTCTAATTTATTTTATTGGAAAGGCATAAAGAAAAAAAAAATACAAGAATATATGAGAAGTTGTGAGGTGTGTCAGTGAAACAAGTATCTACCTTTGAGCCAAGCAAAGTTGTGGAAACCAATCCCTATTCCCCAAACAAATGTGGGTCGATATTTTGATGGATTTTATAGGGGGCTACCTAAAGCTCGAGGATATGGCACAATTTTAGTAGTACTAGATAGGCTCACAAAGTATGCCCACTTTGTAGCGTTGTTGCATCCTTATAATGCCAAGGAGGTTCTTGAAGTCTTTTTAAATGGAATAGTGAAGTTACATGGATTTTCAGAATCCATAATATCAAACAGATATAGAAATTGGCTGGAACGAAACAAAAATTTAGCTTTCATACCATCCTCAGTCAGATGGACAAACAAAGGTGGTCAATTGATGCCTGAAAACATATCATAGATGCATGACAAGGGAGAAACCAAGGCAATGGCATAAATGATTGAGTTGGCCAGAACTATGGTATAAGACTAGTTATCACAAGTTGACTAAAATCACTCCTTTCAAGGCTCTATGGCAAAGACCCTCCACCAATCATATGAGGAGATATATCAACAACACTAGTAGATGAAGTGTCTGCTATGATACAAGACAGAAATGAGATGGATGAAGTGATGAAAGAAAATTTGGAGAAAGCTAGAAATCGCATGAAATAGCAGACAAAGATAAACATAGGAGGCAGGTGGAATGGAAGGTGGGAGATATGGTATATCTAAAAATCCAACCATATATAAACTCAAGAAGTTGGCTAAACAGCTCAATTAGAAACTCAGTCCTAAATATTATGGAGATCATTGAATGGTTGGGGTAGGCTACATATAAGTTGAAATACCGAGAAATGATAAGGTACATCATGTTTTCCATTTATCATTATTGAAACCCATTGTAGGAGGTGAAATTGAGGTGCAACCACTTCCTTAATTTGTAATAAAGGATTGTGAGTTAGATGCTCAACCTGAGGAAATATTTGCTATCAGACAAGATAAAGATCAAAAGTGAAAAGTCCTTGTGAAATGGAAACATATACCAACTTATGAAAACTCAAGGGAATCTTTGTCTCAAATGAAAGAATCATTTTAGACATTTCACCTTGAAGACAAGGTGAATTTTATGGAGGAAGGTATTAATAAAAACCAGACCCAAGCCAAAAGGAGTCAATTGAACGAATTACCAAAGTATATAAAAGAAGAAAGTGGAAATCCATCACTTTGGGTCTAAGAGCACAAACATACAAGGGAAGATTAAGATAGTCAAACTCGAGATTACGTAAAATAAACTCGAATCATAAACTCGTAAGAATTTACTTTAAATTAAAAAAATTAAAATTATCTATAAATAATATAACATTTTATTATTATATAATTTTATAAATAACCTTTTATATTTTTTAATAAAATATTATTATTATTATATTATTGTATTGTATTATATTTTTAAATACTTTTTTATACTTTTCTTATATTATTACTTTTTTTTAAATAATTTTAGTTAACTACATTGTAAATGGACTATACAAAATAAAAGGCCCGAAAAGAGACCCAAATATCCTAAGCAAAATTTGAAATTGAAATCTTAATCCCTAGTTAAAATATATTAGTTTTATCTCGTTGTTGCACAACACCACACAGTAAATTTTCTTTCTCTTACGTATCAACGGGACACCTTCCTCTCCTAACCATGCAACACAACAAGGAGCGATCGAGCAACAAACGACCGACGACACAGTAACCAAAATGCGATGCAACAAGCGACAAGTGAGCATCATTGCACCAAAGATACTCTCATACCAAACGACGATGGTGGCCATTTTGGGTTTAAAATATTTCTTCTTCAAACCGCCAACTCGGTACCAAACTTACAAGTTTGAGCGAGTTCACGAATTCATCTGAGTTTACCGAATTTTCCCAGAAAACAAGTTTGCTTCCGTCGAAAACTATGAGTAAAAACATAAATTCGGACGAATGCTTGGTTTAACTTAGCTGGCATGAGGAGAATAGAGGATTTGTTAGATTTTTTTCTTAGTGGAAGGAATATAGGAGGAGAGGGGGTCCAATGGAAAACGGGGAAGGAATAAGAAAGATTTGGGTGAGGTGTCTTAAGGCGCTCTCAAGATACTGCATTCTCTGTTATTAGTTTTTTCATATTGCATATATACAGTTTCCCAGTTTTTCACTGTCTCGTTGATTCTTTAGCGGGTACGTAACACAAGGAATCTAGTAAATTAACATCCAGATGATAAAAGCCTTGAAGGGGAGAGTAAGAAAAGCAAATATTAGATCATTCAATAATGAAATATTCAATATAATTTAACACCATAGCAACATTGTTAGAAAACAGCGTGAATTCACAGGTTAATAAGAACACGGATAATTTTATTTACAATTATTTACAACAGCAAGATTTGATAGGAACAAATAGGTTGATACTCAGACAAGGCACAGTAAGCTCCATGGACTATTATACATTTACCAGGGTCATGGAACAACCATCTTCATAGAGCCCTAAGAGCAAGTTTACTTCCTGAATGAACACCTTTCGCAGCAACTCTTAACAATGCACGACTTTGGTAAAGCCTGTCATCAAAATATTAAAAAAAAAGTTTATTCTCTTGAAACTATTTTAGAACCTTTATCAATTTTTTCATATTGCATGTATCGTCTTTCGCAAGCCATTCAAAATAACAGTTAAGCGAGACAGAAGTAAGATTACCCAGCCAAAGCAAGTCCCCACGTAGCCAAAGTATAAAACAACTTTCCAGCTTGCCAAATATCTACAATTGTTTCCAGTTTGCTTGTACCTTGCAATGCCTTTGATATTGCTGTCATCACATAAATTGAAATATGAGATGCAAAAGTTGTTACTTAATCACAATGGCAAAAAATTGTGTAATACAACTCATTCAAAATTCTCTCAATCAAAACATTGCCAATGGTAGATAAGAAAATGAATAAAATAAGGTTAAATTATAATTTGGTCCGTACATTTGATGCATTTTTTATTTAGTTACCATATGAAAAAAATTTACATATCTGTTCTTACAAGTAAAGAAGTTTACAAATAAGTCCCTGTCATATGCTGAAGTTATGATAGAACTAAGAACTTTTTTTATGCAGGGATCAAAATAAAAAATGTAAGTGTCGGGTAGGGGAGTGTTTTTCCTTTTCATTTGGGACCAACATGCAGAGTGTTTTTCCTTTTCAAGACCAAATATTTAAGTACAGAAGTTTTTCATGTATAGAGACTAAGACAAAAAAGGGTCAGGTACAAGGACAGCATGTAATCAGACACAGTTACAGCTTTGGCACAGTAGTGATCAATTCATGAACTATTTTTTCTACGGGAATCCAAAATGTGAAGTTCTTTGCTTTTCATGTAACGACTAAAACAGCAAAAAAAAAGCCAAGTACAGAGAAGACCAAATTTTTAATTTAAGTCTACAGAACAAGTAACAGATTTTGAAAGCAAGACACTGGTGTTCAGCTCCAAGGATCAGAAATTTTTTATACAAAAGCATTATATTTAGAAAATTAAAAGGAATAAATCATTCACTTGGAACATTATGAGAAAACAGTATTCGCCTCATCCATCATGTTTAAAAGGGATTATCCACTTCCTTCATTCATGCTGAACAATAGTCATCAATTTATAATTAAGCTATTAAGGAGTTTCATGGTTGCTTTAGAGTGTAGGAAGAATTATATGTTTTTCACTTATTTATAACTTCCTTACTTTAGGACTTCCCCAACTACCGTTATAACTACCTCGCAAACTAAGTACCACACTGCCCATACTTTTGAAAAAATGAATTACCCATGCGACAGAGCCCGAGGCACCTGTGTGCAGGACAAAACGTAGCCCACATTGGGAGCAATGACCTTCCTCATTTCTCTTGACATGTGAAGCTCATATTTCGTAAACATTTGTTATTAGGCTAAACTCGTTGCTGAGTCAGCTCCTGTTTGGAGAAGACCCTCCCACCAACCTAGATAGTGAGAGCCTGTGTGTTTTGGAACTGTGGTAAATCCTTCTCGTCGGTTTTCATCTTCCTCAAGCCATGCAGATGTATTCAGCAGCACATCTCTAGGATTAACCTTGAGTGCAGGTCCTTTGAAGTAAACAACTCGTATGAGCCACCCAAACCTCAAATTCTGGGATGCATTCCACCACAATACCCTTCATGTAATGCCAACAATCTTTTGTGGATGTTCCTAAGGCTACATACATAAAATATTCACATTCATGCTACTCTGAAATTCTCCCACATTGTGTTTGTGTTTCTCTTTCTCGATTGGAACCAGTGCACTCCAATCCCATCCATACTGATGGAGTCTAATCAGACATTCTCAAGAAGTCTAATATGCTTTACTTGAAAAGAAAAAAAGAAAAAAGACTCTATTAGGAACCCAAAATTGAACAGAGAAAGAGGAGTAATATTTTCTATTGAATACTCTGAGAAGAACACAAAAATAGGAGAGCACTCTCTCCTCCAAGGGTTTCCCCTTCACAAAGAGCAAAAGCTCAATCTACAAAATTCTCCGTTTTCTTCTCCTCTCATATACAAGACAATAGACTTTCTTAGAAAGTCTCCCCCTGTACAACTACCCAGTTTACTATTCTTTTATCTCTAAATTTCTTCCTAACCTTCTCATTACTTCCATGCCTAACATTACTCTCCTCTGTTGGAACAACGTTGTCCTCAAGGTTGAACTCTGGAAATTGAAGTTGCTTGTAGCCCTCATGACTTTCTTCATCCCTGCGCTCAACTAGCTCCTTTAGTCTTAACCAAAGCATCATTGTTGAAATGTTCATGTTTGTTAATATCTTCTGTATAACCATCTCTATTATTGACTTGGTCATACACCTTGCAAATAGTTGTCATAAGAAGCAAATCAACAACACCTTGATCCGTAACATCCATAAATATGTTATTAGGCACCATATCAGCAATTTCTAAGCCAATAACCTCCTCAATAACATTTGTGGATGCTTTGACAACAAAGCTTTTTTGGCAAGCTCCAACACATCCCTTATTTTTAGTTTCCTATTCTGGAACATCACAAATTTCTTTCATAACGGGTAACAATTCATATCTTGCTTCAACTAAAGCATTTGGTTCAGCTCCCAGCTCCCAGCAGTTGATTTTCTCCAGTTCAGCTTCATCTGGATCATGTGGTCCAACCAATGTGTCAATTTCTGTCATAGAAGCACATTTTACATATGCTCCAAAATCATGTGATTGGCCTTCATGTTTAATGTTTTGCTCTTCGAACTTCAAAGTATTTTCAGAAACCACCATCAAATCTATCTACAGATAAGATCCTTTTTCAGTATTTCGCAAGCCTTCTACTATGTGCAAAACATTACTCATTTCTTGAAAAACATCAGCAGCAGCAATCTTGACAAATCCAATGTCTTTAATGTCAATCAAACTCATCTTGGACAAGCCATTCTCCCACAATCTAACCACCCTCCTTTTCCTAAAAGATTTTTTGCAATGAAATACTTCTAGGGGTCTCAATCTTGGTGGTGCAAACTGCCGAATGACCAATACCTCTTCTCCCACCAACGAAAATTGTAGCATCATCAACATGATGAGAGCAGTGAGTGCATCAGCCATGTCCACGTCGGTGATGTTGGTGGGAATTTTTTCTTCTTGCATAGGGCCTACAGGTTTGCCAAGAAATACTCCCTCAACTGATCTTCTGGTGTTGGATTTACTTGTGACACCAATATCTTGAATTCTTGAATGAAGTTTTCCGCACTCCCAGTCCATGTTACTGCTGCGAAACTCTCAAGTAAAATTTTCACACTGCCAATCTGTGTTGTTTTTGCTAAGCTCTCAAATAACATGCTTCTTGTGTTGCCTCCAACTATCCTTAGTTGAGTTGTTGCAAGATCTTCCAAAGAAAGGTTCTTGGACTTTTTTTTTCCAGGTCTTGAACCCTTGGACACTGCATTTTCTTCCATGCTATTGAAGATTGGGTCTACTTTTGTTGAGTGATGTTCTGAACTTCAAAAACTTTTGCTACCCTTCTTGTCTAACCTTGGGGCCCATTCCCTTCAAATGTGGGCAACTCCATTCTTTCATCCCACGTGCAAAGTGGTTCTTCCTCACCCTTCCTAGCTCCATTATTGTCAATGGCATCCTCTTCTCCTTTCTTCTCCCAATTGATTGAATTTTCTTCTCCATATGAGGGTTTCTTTCCTTTCTTGATGTCTTGCAGACTATCTTTCTAAGCATCCATACCCATCTTTACCTCTTTGTTTCCTTTAATGATATTTGAAGAAGCTCTTCCTCACCCTTCTTAATTCTAGTATTGTCAATGGCCTCCTATTCTCTTTTCTTTTCCTGATTCTTTGAATTTTCTCCTTTATTTGAGGGTTTCTTCCTGTGCCCAACTCTCTCATCCCTCCTTCCACCATTGCTGGAACTCTCCCTTTTTTCAGACCTTTCTCTCTTCTTGAAGTGATGCAGCAGATCTTTAATCTCCCTCAACTCCTGTAGGATATCTTTGGCAATAGACAAACTTTTCATCTCTGCCATAACTCTTCCTTGCTTGCTGGCCAAACTTTCCAAATTTTCCCCTTCTCTTTGAATCCGACAGGTCGGATCAAATTGTTAGGAACCCAAAATTGAATAGAGAAAGAGTACTATTTTCTATTGAATAGACTCAAAAGAACACAAAATATGAGAACACTCTCTCCTCCAAGGGTTTCCCCTTCTCATTACTACATGCCTAACACCCTTTGCCCCAACTTTGCAATCCTGATAGGCCAAGTTTTGAATAATTTTGTTCTAATTATGTATAGGAAGTTACTAATCAATTATATTTTATTAATTTCAAATTAGACAGTTACATGTTATGATGTGACAATTATAGTGATACATACTCTTTGTATCGCGGACTTGTAGAAAGCAATTAAGGTGCCGGATAGTTAATTCTGGTGTTGAGAGAAGAACTCAGTTTGTACTCAAATCTAAAAACCAGACTATTTTTATTTTTTTTTCAAAATTCAGCGTTTATTTTTTGAGTCCGACATACCCACCCACATATTTAGGTAATTCAACCTTTCATGGCCAAGAATGTGAGTGTTCACCAATAAATTCAGATTTATTGACTTTTGTGCACTCATTAGTGTGTGTTTGCTCAATGCAGGAACATTGTTTAGGTAATTCAACCGAGTCCGACATACCCACCCAAATGTACCCACCTTCATATTTAAGTAATTCAACCTTTCATGACCAAGAATGTGAGTGTTCACCATTAAATTCAGATTTATTGAGTTCTGTGCACTCTTTAGTGTGTGTTTGCTCAATGCAGGAACATTGTATTTCGGCACAAACTGAGCCCGAACTCTGTTCTCACCAACAGGAGATCTGATAGGTCAGACTTATTGATAGGAACATATGATCACTGGATTAGACTAGGAAAATAGCCAACATGGAAAGAGGTGAATAGAATACTAATTATTCAGTTATTGAAAATGACAAAACAAGGAGAATTCCGTCCCCAACTAGGGTAATACCCTTAAACTGAGAAATTTCAGTTGACAAAATATTGTTGCAATATAATTATATAACCAATTAGCTACCTTTTCACTTGTTTAAACTTCCTCAGCTACTAACTTCCTAGTTACTGTTATAACCAGCTAACTAATCCCTAGCTTCCTGATTTTTATTCCATTGGGAATAAACCCCCAAAATCCTACCATCAATATTCTAGTGAGGCTGGGCCTCCTCCTCACTCATCAAATAAAACAAAATGATTGGAGTGTTACCAATACATTTGACCTAAAGCACATTATAAGCTACAATTCAACATAGCTTTTACAGTTTAGGTGAAGGAAATGTAAAGGAAAAACCATTAAGATACAAAAAATATGATAGAAAACTCACCTTTCTGCAGTTCCTCCGGTGAAAAATTCTGCAATTATAACAAGGGAAAATGATGTTAATTGAAGCAAAAGAAAAAAAATAAAAATGCATATTATATGAACACACAAACCAGAGCTTTCGGGTTCGACAAAATGCATTTGGCCATGAAGTTGGCAACACCATCAACCACATGTTCTTCACTGATGACCAAGTAACTCTCATCATCAATTCCACTCATTTCCTCAATGTTAATAGGATCTGTCTCATCCTTAACCCACACCCACCAACTTGGTTCTTGAGAGTCAACATTGACCAAAATGTCAGCTGATTGATAATCAGCCTCTGTCAAATACCAGACAGAAACCAAAAAATTGTCAATATCTAATTACTTCAATGCACACAAGACACATTTTCAAAGCAGAGAAATTTACCAGTGGCCTCCTTGAAAGGAAATTGATTTCCTCCGCTAGCAGCTTCCTGTTGTAGGAACTTGAGCCGACTCAGGTACTCATCAGACCTCATGGTAGCAGCTAACCGGTCATTCAACTATAGCCAAATATCCCCAAAATATAAACAAGGAACAGGTAAAAGACATCATGACGAAATCCAAAGCACAATGCACCCAAACTAATAATCCTTGGAATGAATTATGAAAATGTTTCCAGATACGTAAATGTAGATGCAATAATATCACAAAAAATTATTGACCAGCACTTAATTATACCCAATTATTATGAAATTAAAAGCATTCAATCAAAAAAATAACCTTCTGTGCCAAAAGTTAGCTTCTTTTTTATTTATTTACCAAGTATAGACTAATTCCACTATGATGGTTAGGTATAGGTTACCCAAAATGGCAATCTTATGATGTCTGGAGTCTCGGTTCATTTCCAATACGATCAAGATCAGATTATATAATAATCAGATTCATCGATAAAATACTATAATTTTCTTTCCATGTATTATGGAAGAAGTAGCATCCAATTAAAAAATGTCCCCCAGAAATTAGCTTTTCTATTTTTCCTTTCATATCAGAATTTCCACCCTCGTTTGTCAATTAGACACATCGAGACACATATTTCGGAGCAAAGTCCATTATTGAGATAAATTCAGACATTCATCACATCACAATAAATTTTATAAAAATAATTTCATTTTTTCAAACATCAGAACAAACTGGCCCTGAGGTTGAAGGTTAGGTCAACTGACCATGGGTGATAAAACTAAAGAATCCTGAATTTCATTACGAATAATTAAGAAAAAAGAGCAGTACGCAATTTAAAATAAAACAATAGCACCCATATTTTTAGAAAATAAAACACATTAGAGAAAATGGCATCATCTGATAGAATGAGGGAAGCAAAAGGGTTATTGAAATTTGAAATATACATCGGGAGGGCATTTATCGATGCAAGGCGATTCAGAGAGGTTTTGGAGTAGTTTCAGATTCTGGTCGAGCAAGTTCCTGAGGCGTCGATTTTCTGATCGCAGAGCTTCCAAATCATGGTCAGAGGGGCAGTCATCGGCAGAGGTGGCGGGAGGGACGGAAGGACTGTGGCGGCGGAAATGGTGGGTGTGTTCGACGGCGGTCCATGCAACGTCGGCAACCTCGAGCACCGTCTTGGCCACCTCGACGCTTCGCATGATTCGATTTTCGAGATTTGGGTTTTTCGATTGGGCGAATCTTCGGTTCTGAAAGTTCCGTTAGGGTTTCGGTTTTCGCACGCAATGGCCGATTGTCGTCGTTTCCGCTGGTGGTGGTGAGATAGATATTGTTTGTGTTATAAAAAAAATGTCTGAATATTAAAGAAAAAGTGCTTTTTAAAATATATTTAAAATTCTTAAAATTTTGTATTTTTAAATAATAAAACTCATAAAGTTCTTTATTTAAAAGAATTTGAGTTGGCAATAACTAACTAAACTAAGAAAATGAAATTAGTTAACCAATTGGGTTCCTTATTTTTAATATAATTGGAGAGTATGTATTGTTTCACTTATATGTCATTTTCGCAATTTCCTTACACGTAAACTCACCCCATAATATATATATATATATATATATATATATATATATATATATATATATATATATATAT
>Ga0099822_1008772_pt1 | contig 12885 bp, 6 predicted proteins | sample CowpeawhiteBW_FD_76839 | JGI IMG/M metagenome (GOLD analysis project Ga0099822, IMG submission 76839) | Root nodule microbial communities of legume samples collected from California USA - Cow pea white BW | ecosystem: Host-associated > Plants > Roots > Nodule | place: USA: California | collected... | reverse complement strand
CATATATATATATATATATATATATATATATATATATATATATATATATATATATATATATATATATATATATATACTGGTAAAATATAAAACAAAATAAGTAAAAAGTAAAGATTTAAAAAAAAATTATTAATAGTCTATTACAAACAAATGAGTTCAATTAAAAAAAATGAATTAAATTAGAAAAATAGTTTGATAAAATTAAACTAAAGTAAAAATAATTTCAAGCAAACCGACCTGAACTATTTCGACTACTTTTTTAGTTTAGTTAAATAAGTTATATATTTTTTAACTTTAATTTTGTTTTTCTAAAATTTAAAAGTGATTTAACTATGTGTAACACATTCTTATTACAAATGCCAAAAGAGAGATAGTGACCTATTTTTTCAAGTGATTTAAATATGTGGGATAATTTTTATAGGTGATAATTAATATTTATGTCTTATTTTTTAAAAGAGACATTAAAAAAAAACATTGAATATAAAAGATACTTTTAGTTTTTAATCTATTTATTTGATATATCTCCTAGTTTTAATTTTATAATGGAGATATAATATATTTTATTATTATTAAATATTATGTATTATGATATCTTAGGTTTTACTTTTTCCTTTACATCATGGGATATTATACTCTATATATTGAACAACTCTCTAATGGATTAATATGAAAAGTAAGAAAGCTCTCTGAGTTACTTTTCATCAAGCACTTCTTGTACATGTTATTTTTCCTTCACATGGCTTATACATATCTAATATGGTATCAGATGAAAAAAAAATCTTCTACATTTTCTCATTTCTTGTTGATTTTCTGCCATGGCAAATCCTACCTCATCCTTTGGTTAATCGCCTTCTGCAGGTTCTCGTCAACTTTCTTCAAGTTCTCATCGACTTCTCAAAATTCTTGATTTCTCAAGGTTTTTGAATTTTTCGAATTTCTCAAGATTCTAGATTTTCTCAAGATTTTAGACTTTCTCAATAGCCGGATGACGTTAAGGATTCATATCTCTAGTGTTTGGTTCACAATGCGTGAGCTGGACAACGTGACGATGTGAAATGTTCGCTTAATTCAAGGCGTGAGAATCATCAAAGGTTTTGGGAGATTTGGAGGGAAGGGTTTTGGAGAAAAAGGTTTAAGAAATTTGCAATATGTTATGTATTTTGGGGGAAGAATAGTAGACACATTTTTATTTTTAATTTTACTCATAGATTAATTAGTTATTTGCATAGATTTGGAGGGAAGGGTTTTGGAGAAAAAGGTTTAAGAAATTTGGAATATGTTATGTATTTTGGGGGAAGAATAGTAGACACATTTTTATTTTTAATTTTACTCATAGATTAATTAGTTATACCCATTCATTCTTTTTTCCAAGGATTCTCTTCGCATAGATACATTTATTATGGATCTAATTTTCTTTTTGTTTTATTAATATTAATAAAATTAGTAAGTAATCTCGTAAATAACAAGGATTTACATGCTAACTTTTTTCTGTGGATAATTATCCATGGGTAATTCAATGACTATGAAAAGGTTTTATGATAGTAGTGACCCTATAAGCTTTGGCCAAAATACTGATGTGGTGGAAGAGCCAAATGATGCCAACAAAGGAAATATGAGAAATAGGCAAAGAAGGGAGCACAAGATGCCAAAGTATCTTTGTTACTATGTCACTTAGTAGAAATATTTATAAGTCATTTGATATTTAGTATATTATTAGTATTTCTTATAATTGTTGAGTTGTGCATTCTGTTATAGATTCCTTTCAATATGCTATATTTTCTGTTTTCGCAAATCACGGATAGTCAATCTTTGACAACATAATTTTGTTAAATACCAAAGACATGAAATGAATGAAGGCAGCAAAATTTTCATCCTCTTTCTCTGTTATTTCTAGGAGGTCCCTTGATCCTCGAAATCAAGGCAGCTTATTACGTATCATTTGGTGCTCTCATTTCTCTCGTCATGGCCGAACACAACACACATTCCAAAACCATCGATGATGCAATCCTCTGCCTCACCCATAATCAATCCCTCCTTACCACTGCCCAAAACGAGCTTCACTCCAAGCTCAATTCCATCTTATCCCAACTTTCTCAAGTTGCCCTCCCCGACTCGCAACCTCCCTCCCCCTCACAACCTTCCACCTTCCACCTTCTTCAATGTCCCCCACTTCAATGGTCATGATGCAACCGGTTGAATCTTCAAGATCAACCAATTCTTCAAGTATCATTCTACGCCCAAAGCGGATCGACTCAAGGTGGCTTTCTTTTACATGGACGGTGCCGCTCTCAGCTGGTATCAATGGGTCCACCAAAACGACATGATTCAATCTTGGCCCAGCTTCCTTCAGGCCCTTGAAACCCGTTTTGCTTCAACCTACTATGAAGACCCTTGTGGCCTCCTTTTCAAGCTCACTCAACGATGTACGATTAATGACTACCTTACGAAATTTGAAAGATTGGCTAGTCGAGTTGTGGGTCTTCCCCCTTCGTCTCTCTTAAGTTGTTTTATTTCTGGTCTTTCTCCTGAGATCAGACGAGAGATTTTGGCTTTGCAACCACTAACCTTTATGCAGGTTGCTGCGTTGGCTAAGCTACAAGAGGATAAGTTTCATGATCTACGAAAAGGCTCCAGGAATCACTTTTCGTTTTTGCCATCACCGCTCTCTGCTACCCCATTGCCGAATCAGGGGCGCCTTTCTTCCCCTCTGCTACCTACACCTCCCAAGACCAACTACAAGAAGCTCTCACACAAGAAAATGCTAGCTCGTCGTGAGAAGGGATTGTGTTACAACTACGACGAAAAGTTTCACCCTAACCACAAATGCAAGGCTCATTTCTTCCTTTTGGTTGCAGAGGAACCCGAGGATGACAACAATCCTCCTTCGGACTTGTTAACAGATCCTAAACTCATTATCGTAAACGATTAACACAATGAGCTCTCTTCAGCCCAAATTAGTTTCAATGCACTATTCGGCTTAATAGCACCAGAAGCCCTTCGTCTTTTGGGCATCATTTTCAAGAAGCCAATAACTGTCCTTGTGGATGGTGGTAGCACACACAATTTCATCCAGAACCATGTGGCTAAATTCCTTAACTTACCAACGCAACCCACTCCTACATTGAAAGTGATGGTTGGCAATGGTAGTGTTATCGAAGGCCACCAGTTTTTTGTAGCAGTTCCAATTTCCTCACAAGGTCACATTTTTCTGGTTGATCTTCATGTTTTACCCATTAGTGGTGCATATGTGGTGTTAGGCATCTAATGGCTTAAGCCCTTGGGCCCAATTGTTACTGACTATTCTACAATGACAATGCGTTTTATGAAGGAAGGTCGTATGGTTGAATTGAGTGTCAATACACTTTTTGGACCTCAGGACATTTCAGCCCACCAACTAAAACATATTTTTCAGACCAATTTAACCATTGCTTAACATACATATTTTACCCTACTCTTCCCCATCTCAACCACATACGACTACACCACCTATTCACTCATATCCCCAGCTCTCCTCCTTACTACACAAATACAAATCATTTTTCCTTCCCCCTATATCTTTACCACCACCTTGTCCAATCGAACATCATATACACCTTTTACCCAACTCTTCTCCTATCAATGTGTGCCTCTATTGTTACCCCCATTTTCAAAAATGTGAGATTGAGAAACAAATTGATGAACTTCTCCACACGAGGCTAATACAGCCGAGCCACAGCCCGTTTTCTTCTTCGGTCCTACTTGTAAAAAAAAAAGACAACACTTGGATGTTTTGTGTGAATTTTTGGGCCCTAAATTCTATTTTTGTAAAAGATACATTTCCCTTACCCACTATTGACGAACTTCTGGATGAATTAGGTGGTGCAAAGTGGTTTTCCAAATTGGATCTTCGTTAGAGATTTCATCAAATTCGAATAAATGATGCCAATATCCACAAAACTGCATTCCACACCCACATGGGCTATTACGAGTTTCAGGTTATGCCATTTGGCCTTTGTAACTCCCCGTCGACATTTCAAGCAACAATGAATGAATTGTTGAACCCCTTCTTTCGCAAATTCGCTCACTTGAGTCATCTGGAGAACATGTTCCAAACCTAGTTTCAGGGTCAATTTTTTCTCAAAGGTTCTAAATGACTTTTTGCTCAACAACAACTTGAATATTTGGGTCACATTGTATCTGCTCAAGGGGTGGCAGCTAATCCTTCTAAAATTCAAGCAATGGTGTAGTGGCCATCTCCAACTTCCTTAAAAGCTTTACGTGGCTTTCTTGGTTTGACTGGATTTTATTGTCGTTTCATAAAAGGCTACGCTTGTATTGCTGCTGCATTGACGACCCTATTAAAAAAAGATCACTTTGATTGGAGTCCAACAGCTCAATCTGCTTTTGATAAGCTCAAACAAGCAATGACAGAAGCCCATGTTTTGGCTCTTCCAGATTTTATGGTTCCATTTCAACTTGAGACTAATGCATTGGGTTCTACTATGGGTGTTGTTCTAATGCAGCATGACCATCCTATTTCCTTCTTTAGTAAACCCTTCTGCCCTAGACTACTTCGTTCTTCAACTTATGTCCGCAAATTACATGTCCTCACCTCTGTTGTGAAGAAATGGTGACATTACTTATTGGGCCATCCATTTGTTATTATTATGGACCATTGTAGTCTTAAGGAGCTAATGTCCCAGTGATCCCGACTCCATAACAACAAGTTTACCTTTCCAAGTTGTTGGGATATGACTATACTATACAATATAGAGAAGGGAAACATAATGTGGTTGCGGACGCCCTTTCTCATCCCACTGATACTAGCCCTAGTCATTTTTTCATTCTTTCTATGCCTCGCTTCCTTTTCTTGGACAAATTACGTCAATCTCTTCAAGATAGTCTTGAATTTGTTTCATTATTGGCTAATGTGCGAAGCAATCCTATCAGTTTCCCACATCACAACATCCATAATGATCTTCTGTTGTATGATGGCAAGATATGGCTGAATCAGAACAATCCTTTTATTCCCCTACTTTTGGAGGAATACCACACTACATCCTTGGGAGGTCATATGGGACTTTCCAAAACTTTGACACGTATTCAAGGCAAATGCTTTTGGAAAGGCATGCGTTCAATTGTTCATACTTTCGTTTCTCAGTGTTCAACTTGTCAACAGACTATGAAACTCAGAAACCAGCTGGTTTATTACAGCCCCTTACACTTCCTCATGACACCTGGGAAGATCTCTTTCTTGATTTCATCACGGGATTACCTCCTTCCTTGGGTCATTCTATAATCCTTGTAGTTGTTGATCGTTTCTCTAAAGATGCTCATTTTGGCACTCTTCCCACTCATTTCACTACATTTAAGGTTGCCTAGCTTTTCATGGACATGGTTTGCAAGCACCATGGCATCCCGCGCAGCCTGGTTTCTGACCGTGATCCAATTTTTGTAAGTAGATTCTGGCGTGAATTGTTTCGTTTGTGCGGTACAAAGTTGCGCATGAGCACATCGTACCATCCCGAAACAGACAGGCAAACCGAAGTTCTTAATCGCACACTGGAACAATATCTCCGTTCTTTTGTACATTCCCACCCTTCCCATTGGGGAAGATACATTTCCCTTGCTGAATGGTCTTATAACACATCGATCCACTCTGCTATTGGAACCTCTCCTTTCTAGATTACATTTGGAAAACCGCCCCCATTTATCCTTTTTTATTTAACGGGTTCTTCTTTTGTCGAGGTAGTGGATTCATTGCTTACAACTCGCCAGAATCTTTTAGCTCAGTTGCGCGTAAAACTTGTGAAAGCACAGTTGACCATGAAGGAGACCATTGACCATCATCGTAGAGACGTCTTCTTCAATGTGGATGATTGGGTCTATGTTCGTCTACGACCATGCCGACAACGTTCTCTCCATTCTCCTACTACCCCCAAGTTGGCCAAGCGTTATTACGGTCCCTTCTACATCACAAAATGAATTGGGCATGTTGCCTATCAACTTGACCTTCCTTAGAATTCAAAAGTTCACCATGTATTTCACTGTTCTCTTTTGAAGCTGCACAAGGGCCCCATTCCTACTACACCTGTTGATTTTCCTCTTTAGACAAAGGATAATAAACCCATTATTGAACCACTTGCAATTCTGGACACAAAAATGGACTCTTCTATTTCTCCACCTACAAAGTTTGTTTTAGTCCAACGGAAGGGACTGACACCGGAAGACACAACTTGGGAGCGTTGGGCTGACCTTGTTTCGGAATATCACCTTGAGGACAAGGTGTCTTCCATAGTGGTGGGTATTGATAGCAGTGACCCTATAAGCCTTGGCCCAAATACTGATGTGGTGGAAGAGCCAAATAATACCAACAAAGGAAATATGAGAAATAGGCCCAAACGGGAGCACAAGATGCCAAAGTATCTTTGTGACTATGTCACTAAGTAGAAATATTTATAAGTCATTTGATATTTCGTATTTTGTTAGTATTTCTTATAATTGCTGAGTTGTGCATTCTGTTATAGATTCCTTTCAATATGCTATATTTTTTGTTTCCGCATATCACGGATAGTCAATCTTTGACAACATGATTTTGTTAAATACCAAAGACATGAAATGAATGAAGGTAGCAAAATTTTCATCCTCTTTCTCAGTTATTTCTAGAGAGTTCCTTGATCATCGAAATCAAGGTAGCTTGTTACGTATCATTTTAATAATTGTTTAAAGATAATTTCGATGTTAATGTAATAACAATTAGTTTTCTTGAGCTTATTTTGGTGATAAAAATCTATTAAGATTTTCCCATAAGATTTTCCTTTATTCGTATAAAGAAATATTGTAATAATTTGTTTTTAAAACTAAGTTGACTAACATTTTGCTTTCGACAAATCAATAGTTTATCGTGATCCAATTGCTTTGTTTATTAAGTCAAACATTCACATATTAAACCTTTTGTTCCCAATTAGGATACAAATACTAAACTAATAAAACATATGACAATTTCAAAGATGATGTATAACTCATTATTTAATCAAATTCCATATTGTATCAAACTCCATAATCATGGAAGGATAAGGACATGCTTAAAAATTCAGAATTGTTATTCCATTTTTATATAATTCTTTTGAGTAAGACAATTATTAAACTTTATATTTTAACATGAGTATTAAAAGCAATTATTTTACTATACTTTTAAATCATACAGCAAATACAAAAACTTAAAGATGTTTTTTTTTAGGACGCTTAATATCTTCTCATGAAAGACAAAGTGGAAAACAACCAAATAAAAATTATAAAATTAAACACATAATGTATTATAGTACTAATTTGGCTTTAATTACGATAGAGAAAGACAACTACGTCCGAAATTAGTTAGGGTTGGAGGTATCCATAGCATGATGAATGACTTAGTTAAAGATCAATTTTCAAAAGAAGAAAAAAAATGATTTAATTAAAGCAGTGAAGTTCTGCCAACAAAACAGTAATTCCAAAGAAGTTTCACTTACAATTTCCCTTAATTAATTATAATTAGTTTAATTAGTTTGTTAGGTTTATTCCAAAGGGAGATTTAATATCAAATGAATTAGTAAATTCATATAAAAATAATAATAAAACAGCTTTTAACCTAAATTTGAAAAAAAAAGAAGAAAGAGATTTGTGGGTTTTTTTTTTTATATATTTATTATTCATTTCTAATTAATATGTAACTTTCAAATTACACATAGCTTCAACTTATATGGTTAAAAGTTAACTCTTGTGATATTAAGTTATGAAAGAATATAGCAACTTGTGTTGAACTTTCCCTAATTAACTAATTTTCATATGCATTTCTTCAGTACTTGGTAAAGACAAGCACCTCGTTCCTTCCTTGTGCATGTGTTTTGCCAAATTTGTTAGTGTCATTTTTACAAGCCTAAAAGAGAAAAAAAACCACAATTTAATTTTTCAGAAAGTTTACAAGGGATGTTTTACTATTGCTTTTCTAAAATAATTTATTTTAAGTTAACTACCATCTAAGAAAATTTAATAACTAATTATACTTGTGATACTAGGGATAAAAAATGAGTTAGTTAATTAATGTTCTTTCTAGGTTATCAATAAGTTAAACTAGACTTACAAAATATTTTAGTTCATATAATAGGCCAATCCTAATAATGTTGCTAAAGCATTAAGTCACTTTTATTAGTGAAGCATAAGAACATTGTATTAAAATAAAAAAAATATTCATAAATATAATGAAATAAGACAATATGAGAAAAAAAAAACAGATATCAAGACAAAAGGATAATATTAAATAGGAATATATATCACTAAGAAAAGATGACATTATGCCTAGACTTAAAGTCTCCAAACTTCTTAACTAAAAGTAAAATACAATTATTCTTAAATTAACATGTTTGAAGAAATATGATGCTTAAAAACATTTTATGATCCTTTCATTAAATATTAAAAAAATAATGCCACTACGGGAAAAGAATGCATTGTTCCATGCCAACTTCAACTTTCTTAATAAAGAATATATACATGTAGTCACAAACGAAATATTCTTGCCCACCCAACTATTACAGTTCTTCAATATTTTTTCTTTATTTTGTGTGTAGACAAGGAGAAAGAATCACTTTAACAGACAACAGAACTATATATCAAATATTAATCCATATACAAATAATTAAACACAACTTAAAGTTTAATCTTAATAATACATAAAAAGTATAATAATTAAAACTTCTTTGTATCATTTATTTTAAACTTGTAACTTAAACCATTTTCATAGCCAGAGCTATTTTCTGTTGTCTTAATTTATATTATTTTTAGATATGTGAGATTTTTTTAAGATATTATATAAATTTTTGTTCTAATACAAAAATTCTATATAATTTTTGATTTTTAATATTTTTCTTTCAAATCCTTGGAAGAAGAGTTTCATTTTAAGATAAAAATTATTTCTTTTATTCTCGAAACGTGAACCTTAAATTATAATGCATCAGATAAATTTGAATGAATATGAAATAAAATATGGGTCTTGTAAAATCTTTTCAATAAAATAAAAAGGACATGAAGATCTTAAAAACAAAGTTACATACAAACACCTGCAAAAGTTAAATTAGAACTTCATGTTTTGTCTTGGTTGCAAGTGTCATGACATAGTACATGATGTCTCAATTTATCTTTTGTGTGTTATATTACATATCATTTACAACTTTTATTTCAATACAAAAATCTTATATAAAACCCACAATTTAACAATTTTTTTTAAATAAAAAATATTAAAAAGCTTTAAGATTTAAAAATATTTTTTAGGACATAAAAATACTTAAATTTTACGTATAGAAGTATATTTCATTATGAAATAAAAAAAATTAAACTTGGAATCATTAATATAATCTCACTACTAAAAAACTTATATTTTCTGCCAATTTTATTTTGATATTTTTTCGAAAAAAATACTTACAAATTTTATTGTGAAAAAAAATTATAAGAAATTACTATCAATTTTTTTGCAAAATATTTTGTATAAAATACTTTTCACAACAAAATTTATAGAAAATACTTACAAATTTTATAATTTTATAAAAAAATATCATGCACAAAAGAATTACATGCCAATCAAATTTTTAGAAAAAATGACATAAAAAAGTATTTTTCTACAAATTAATTTTAATAAATTTATAAAAATAATCTCGTGTAATATGAGAATTTCTAACCGTGTATTTATATAAAAGAGATGTTGTCGCAAGCTAAAACGGTATATATTATCAAAATTGTTTTAATTACAGTGACATATTTTATTCTGGTACTGCATAAAAATATATGATATATATGGAAGCAATAATAGAGGCAATGAAACAAGAAACGTGGAAGTTATAGTTTAATTGGTAAAATAATAGTAATGAGAAATGGGAAGCCTAATTTGGTTTAGTTTATAATTGAGAAGGCGTGTTGGTGTTTGCTTAGTGAGATGAAATGGTATTTTGCAAATTTGATTTGGAAGAAGAAGAAGACAAAGAGCGAGTTGGAATCCACTAGAAGATGGAAATTAAAGGAGAGAAGGTAGAAGAAACTGAATAATTTATTTATTTATTTATTTATTGATTAATTAATTAATTATTGTCATATTTATTGAGTTCTTCTTTCTCTGGCTTTGTCAAAGTCAGTGTGTTTTGCCTTAATGGCTAAGGATTGTGAGGCATTCCGTGGACAATTCGCGTGCCGTGGAAATCAATCTCATCTTTCTTTCTGTTTTTTTTTTCTTTCTTTTTTCATTTATTAAAGAAATGGTGCAGATTCAGATTGATTTTGTTCATGTTTTTATTATGGGTATGAGGTAAGAGAGCACGATTAGTTGGCACATTTTAGAGTTCAAAATGGAGTGCACGTGTCTTGCTTTATTAACACTGAAATGCAAAAAGGTGACGATAGGATCACCCGTGTGAAGGTAACAAAAGTGCTACTCAACTTTTTGCCATGTTGTTCATCCATGGATTTGTCATGCTATCATTCTAGAATATGAGATTATTCCTAGCTGAAATTTATAAAGTGAGATTACACTTATGGGATTGTAATTTTTGTCTGATTACATATATTTTTATTTTGATATTATTTTTAATTAATGAAAGTAGATTCAAATTAAAAGAATTATTATTTTAACTACAAATTAAAAGTTAAAAGTACATTTATTTTATAATTAATGTAGTGTAAATTTTATATAAGTATTTAACATATTTAATTTAAATTATGTTTTTTTTTTTTGTGTGTGTGAAATTGGAATCTCTTTAAGTAGAAAGCAAAAGTTAATATATCCAAACGTTGAAATTTTTGTAAGTTATTATCTTCTTTTATGTGTTTTTTTTTCATACACATGAATTAGAGATTACACTCCTAACCATGTGTTCAAAGGATAAGATTATTTATCAACTATACCACATAATAACTTATTATGCTATGTAATATACCCTTAGCACATTATTTTATCTTGGCCCGAGTTTTACGGTAAAAAAATAATTTGTAATTTCTTTAAAGTTTAATTAAGTTTTAGATTTATGATAAATTTTGATACTTTTAAGTTGAGTTTCTATTTGATTTTTATTGTCTTCAAAAATTGTATACTTTTCGATTGAATTTCTACTGTATTTTTATTGGATTATGTAACTGTTATCTTATCATATCTTGCTTATGCAACACTCCAAATTAATAGAATTTGTTTACTAATTTAAAGTATTTCATGTCTTGATATTAAAAAAAAAAACTACACAATAATAGTCATCATATTATATTACAATATTTCTCTAAAGTGTTCATAGAAAGTCTTTAAAAAACAAAAAGTTCGTATAAAAACCAAAATGTGAGGAAATATATTCAATATCCTACTCTAAAATCCTTCATTGGTAGGTTCCACACTTGTAGTATCCTTTGTTTCCGTGTACATACACAAAAACATAATAAACACATTTACAAACACAAGGGTAAGCTACAAATTGATTTAAAACTTATAAATTTTATAACAAAAAGGAAACACACTTAACAATAAGAGAATACAATACAAAAGTATTAATCATACCAAGTCTGCCACTATCATTTAAAACTTATAAGTTTTAAATAAAAAGGAAATATACTTAGTAAAACACTATATCCACATAGCCAACCTCAAAGGAACCACAGTGTAAACTAGTACCATGAGATTGTGCACTTACCATTGTTGTATGCCTCATGCTTCCCAGAAGCTATAACTTGTAATGTGTACGGGCCGCTTCTCGATCCACACTACATGGTAGGTAAATTTACTATCTCTCATGAGTTTGATAAATGACAACATTCTAGATATGAACCTCCCTCTATCAACTAGTTATTTTCATATATATGATTCCAACAACTAGCAGAGTCCGGACGATCTCATGATAGTTCCTGTCGTCTATACACCACACTATAATATATGCACATGGAAGATTTCCTCCTTAGGAAATACTATCATTCATTCAACTCATACAACATCCTAGTACAATTATACTAGTCAACTTCAAGAATAAACATCATTAATTTTGAACTCCAAATACCAATAAACATATTAAAACAGATTCGCTTAAAGGAGTTGATATTTACCTCTAGGAAGGTTCTCACTCACCGACTAGGTGCCTTGGCCAACAAATCAACCACTAGAAAATTGATAAGTGTCCAAATTAAGTGAATTTTAAGATGATTTTGGCACTTATCTTGTTTAGATTATGCTTAATTCAACCATATTTAGTTTATTTTGCAACTTTAATCATCAGAAAAGAGTTAAGGTGAAAAAAAGAGAAATTAGCTTAGAATCATGCAATTATAGGCAAATTAGGACTAATGTAGCTGAGCGACACAATTGAGGCTCGAGCCATAAAGCAAACCCATTACAAAGGGAAACCTCAAACACTAAACCTAAGGCTAAGCCATAAAAGGAAACCCTCATGAGGAGGAAACCTCAAACACCCACCTTTAAAAGGATCTGAAATGTAACTTTTACAGCTTAAACCCAAAATGTGCAGCTTAAGCCCTAATGAAGGTGGTTTGAAAAGATCTGGAATAAAACCTCTGTGGCTCAAGCGCCAAAGCTAGAACTGAGCACTACCCTGGACAATTTATAAATATCTTGTCCTCATTTTAGGTATTGAGTGGAGACACATTTAGTAGAGGAAGATGTAGACATAGTAAGACAAAGTGTTGTGAGGCCCGAGAGAGATGTTTTCATTGTAAATCTTATGTCTAGATGCTACTAGGATTGCATTGCAGTATTCTATGTGTAGTTGAACTCTCTCTGAGATTGGATGTAATCAATTCTAATTCTCTATACTTCTACTTCTTAGATATATATATATATATATATATATATATATATATATATATATATATATATATATATATATATATATATAT
>Ga0099822_1008769_pt1 | contig 12887 bp, 7 predicted proteins | sample CowpeawhiteBW_FD_76839 | JGI IMG/M metagenome (GOLD analysis project Ga0099822, IMG submission 76839) | Root nodule microbial communities of legume samples collected from California USA - Cow pea white BW | ecosystem: Host-associated > Plants > Roots > Nodule | place: USA: California | collected... | reverse complement strand
TTATATTTGTTTTCTATATTCACAAAAATGAATATACAAAAAAACTCATGAGATAAAAAATAATGTTTTCATTATCGAGACAAGAAAGAAATAAGATAAATGAGGAATGAGAGAAAAAATAATGAATTTGTGTCTTAAAAAACAATAAGAAAATATGAGAGTGAGAAATGATTACAATTTGTGAAAAACTAAAAAGACGATGAGAAGGAAAATAAAAATTATCTTAATAAATATTAGGTTTAATTACTCTTTTGATTCAAGTTTTCGTTTAAAAATGTTAAGTTGGTGTTTCAATTATTTGTCTTAATTTAGTCCCGATTTTTGAAAAACAAATACAATTTGGTCTTTTATCATAAATTTCGTTAAATTTATTGAAACATATCAATGACTTTTTCATTAAAATTGAAATTTTTAGTATGAATGATTTTCTTTGTTGAAATAATTAACATAATCCTAGTGTCAGTTTTTGAACAAAAATAGAGACCAAAAGATAAATTAAACTTAAATATTTTTATTCTTTATTATATTTAATTTTACATTTTATTATCTATTAACATTAAATGTTTTGCTTTATAAAAAAAATACACAATTTAATTTTCATCAATTTCTAAAATATACTACCTATAATTTAAAAATTTTCAAATATATAAATAATATATATATATATATATATATAATTAAAAAAATTCAAAATTTTGGAGGGTCATGGCCCTCCATGTCCCTAAGAAGATTGTTCTGCTCACATCAATTAAAAATAAAATAATTTTATTATATATAAGTGGGGTGCAAAATAATTTTATTTTATATAAATGAGGTGCAAAACTCATTTTAAAAACTAATTTTATGGAATTGAGTTAGACTTAAAATTCACCCTTACCCGATACATGTTTTATCATATAAAGATTAAGAAAAAAAATAAATAATACCAAGTATTTTTAATGATAATTTATGGCATTATGCTTAAAGTTGGAAGTTTTCACTTGAGTATATCCTCTCTTCTCTACTGACTCACTGATGACAATTGTGGTGATTGCTTTTTAAAGAAAAATACTGCAGAAGCAAAACGCAAGTTGTTAAGTGCTTTTGACTTTGTAAGCACTTTTCTGTTGTTGTAAGCCAAACAAACACGTAGTAAATAAATGTAATTTGAACGAAAAAAATTTGTAAAAAGCAAACAATGACAGGACATGACATCAAATTGTTTCACAAAATACTTAATATAGAAACATATAATCTCTTGTGTAATTACAGTATAATGTTGCATTTTTTTAATCCAAGAGACAGTTTAGTTAGAAGATAAAATTACCATAAATATCAATTTTCTTAAATTTTTTTCAATGATGTTATATATTAAAATCTCAAACTGAAAAAAATTTAGTTTTGAGGCTTCGTACGTTAACAAGATAAATATAAATCTTATTTTATAAACTGATTTATAATTAAATTAAATTTAAAATTCACTTGTTAGATGTATTATATAATGATTAGATTATTATTATGAATATTTAACTTCATTTTAAGATATATTAGAGATTTTATGTCTACTATAAAATAAGATAAATTTATAATGATAATGGGTCTCATCAGATACAAATAATGTTTATTTGTAACATAAAAATTTATTGCTATTTTTTTGTCAGATACTCATTTAAATAGTACTTGCTAATTTTTTTAGACTTGCAAATTTTCCAAACTTATGAATACTCTTAAATATTTGTGAATATTTTGAAAAAGATATTTCATAAATTTTTAAAATAAAATTTAAATAAAATTGTTTTAAAAACTATAAATCAAATTAAATATAAACAAAATTTTAATTTTAATTAAATTTAATAAAGTAAAATGTAAATTAAATTTTATTTTTAATTTTTTGTTAACAACAAATACCTACTCGTAGATTAAGATAAAATGATATTTGTACTAATCCATTTATAAATATCCACAAATACTACTTATTCACTACTGATTTCATCCACAAACATCCTAGATACAGATATTTTTGTCATTTTCATATATAAATGAATATAAATTAATTTTATAAACGAATTTGTAGAGTTAAATTAAAGCTTAAAATTTAATTATTAAAAAAATTCACAGAGTATAACATGAATTGTTGGATTAAAATTGTTATTTTAAATACAGGGTCTTATTTAATTTTGACAATAGCACAACAACTATCGAAGTCAGGTTTTTATTTTATTTTAGTAGTAGCCCTTCAAACCTCAATCTATTCCCTGCACAAAGAACAAAAGATGATAACAAATACTGGTTTTAAAAATTCCATGTCTTTTGCCATATCTAGTCACACATACACATGATGCTATATCAATCATAGGCCTAACCATCAAGTTGGAACAATTTTCAACATTTTTAATGTGAGGTTACTGCACATATATAAAAGGAAAAGGCCAATTTAAACCCAACTTCTTCCATTGTGGTTTCTCAGAACTCAATCACCAAAAACCAACAACATGAGTAGCACCATTCTCATCACTTTCCTCACAGCCATTGCTTTTGTGGCTCAACCATTCCAAAACTACATCATCCAGAGGCTGCACAGAATCTTCAAGCATTGTGGATATGCTGCTGCTGCAGTGAAGGAAAATGAAGATCATGAAAGTGATTTTTGTTCAGTGTGTCTGAGCCAGATTTGTAAAGGGGAAAAAATTAGGTCTCTTCCAGTGTGCAATCACAGGTACCATGCTGATTGTATTGGTGCTTGGCTCAAGAACCACACCACATGCCCTCTTTGCAGGAACAAAATCACTGATCATAGCCCCCAAAAGCATAAACAGGTGAAAAGCTTAGGAGAATCTCTGTTTCATCTCATACAGAGTTTCACAGATCTGTTGGTAGCTATTCTCTATATGGTGCTTCCATCAAGCATCACTCAGAGTTTCCCTCTGGTTCATTGATACTTCTCTCGATTGTATTATAATTTTGTACGTAATATATGTAATATATGCAGAATGATGCAATTGTTAATATTTTTTTGAGTTTTTACTTGTTTGGCTCTGGGAACTATGTTCTGCATAACTATGATTCCTTCATCACAGATTTTTATGATTAGTACAAAAGTTGGTTATAACAGATTTCGAAGTTCCTAATGTATAGCTTCTTCTGGAAAATGTTATATGCAATTCTTATTCCCGCTCAAGAGATATAACTGATATAGGTACAAGGTAAAGAAGTCATTTTCAAGCTAATGCTATTAACCTTAAATTCTTAATCTATATCCTCTGTTATCATCTTTTACAACAGAATTTTCATACTTTTATACCTCATTCAACCTTAAAAACCTATCTGTAAGATAAGATTTACATCTCATTTATATATCATGAAATTGTCTTAACATGATATTTCCAACAACAATATTTATCAGTTTTATTCTTTCATAACATCTAAATACACAGATACCTCTATATACCTCTATAGTGATCAGAAATAAAATCAAAAGTATAGTAATAAATGTAAATCTCATATCATAAGTTAAAACTTATTATCTGGGTTATCTTCCATAACATGTGTTCCACTTAATTTCACATAAACAGTTACTTAAGTAATAATTAAATTAAATTGAACTCAAGTCCATTTTACTGTAAAAAAGTGGAATCAAACATAATAGGAGAACAGTAAGTAGTACAAATGACGAAATAAATACCCTCTTGCCGCCATTGGGTCTTGAAAGATTGTTAGGTATAGAAAAATAACATCGGTGATGTTATATTTAAAAAATAATTTAATTAGTCAAATGATATTCAATTTCATTTGAATTTATCAGTTTGATACTCGTTTTTAAAATGTGTTAATTGAGTTTTAATTTTTGAAAAAATATCTCAATTAGGTCCATTTCAGAAAAAAATTGTTAACGCCGTTAACGATATTGATATTTAAAGTGACTTATAATATTAAGTATTGATATTTATATTTACATTTTTTCAAAAGTTGAGACTCCATTGACACAATTTTGAAAATGGGTATCAAACTGACATATTTGAACAAAAGTGAGTATCATCCGACTAATTAAAACTTTTAAACAAAACTATTATGAAATTTTAAGTTTTTCTTATTCTGAGAATTTTATAATTGCAAAGAAGAATAATTTTGATATGATTCAAAATTTTTATATGAATTATGTGTGTCTTTCTTTTTTGTCCAAAAACAACTTTGGTCTCTGTTGTCTCTGTTGTTCTCTGGCAGGCCATGAAGCATATGACTAAATATGAAACAAATGACTTAATTCCAATTGTTCCAACAAATGAATTTGAAGATGACAAATGGTAAGAAATGTTCTCAAGAACAAGAAGACAAATTGTAAGAAGCTTGGTGTAATTAATTGTTCAACCAAATCCTCACAACTTTTTCTTTAACTTTTTAATTGTACATAAACATTTTATCTTATTGGTGTCATTATTAGTTTTTTTGTTTTGTTTCATTATGTAAATATTGTTTCCACAAATTATACGCTCATATCAGTTTTCTCTAATAACTATTCTTTATAAAACTTTGATACATACATTTAAGATCATTTTAACCCATTAGCAAATAAAATAATCTTAAATTTTGGATTACATAAAAATTAGACAAAATTGCATGCAATTTAAATGACCTGTTTCTTGTTACTCGGATTAACCATTTCTTTATTTTTTTATTTGACATATTTTTTTAAGGAAACAATCAAATTTGCTATTCTTAACTTTTTTGTAAAAAAGTTTCAAATGCAAATTAAATAATTTTTTCAACTGATAAATTAAGTAACATTAAAACTTCTCTAACAGTTAGTGAACAAGATAACCAGAATGTAGGTAATGAGTAATTACCAACGTCAAATTTTGAGTGACTCCTCTTCAGAATAGAAAAGAAATTAAAAAGAAAAAAAATGAAAACAAAATAAAGCACTGAAAAAGTTAAAATTATACCATCAATAGTCATAATGAGGAAGAAGAATCATTCCGTTTTATGTTTGTATTTGTTCATGGCAATTAAGCCCCAAATCATGCGAAAAAACGCGTTAATTAATATGGCTATAATCACCAATTTTCAAAGATTAAATATATAGTTTAGTTCCACATTATTTTGCATGTAATTCATGATAATTAATTTCTGGGAACATTTACTTAGATGAATGATAATTCAGATTCTGCAGTGGTAATTTAAATGATGTTAAATTTGATATAAATTATCTCTTAAACTCTTAGAATTTGTTTGGCTTATGAAATTGAAGACTAAATTAATTTAGTCCTTAAATTGTGATGATTAATTAAATTAAAATCCAAAGCTAATAAAATAACAAATAATTACATCATTGATAGAGTCTAGTTGTTTTTGTATTTTTTTCTTCCATTCCAAATAGTTTATGTTCTTTTGAATAATGATATTAAGGTTATACACACGATATATATAAAAAATAATGTATGTTTTAAAGTTTGAAATTGAATTTGCGATTTCATCTTTACAATAAATCTTAAAAGATTAAAGAATATGTATTTAAGTTATATTTAGTTTTAATTTCTATACAATGTGGAATTATTAAGAAGTTAAAAATAAAATAATAAAAACTATATTAATTGCTATTTTTCTAATGTAATAGTAGAAAATATTAATTTATTTTTTATTAGTACATTAATACTATTTATATTAACTATAAACATTGATAATTTATTCAAAATTTCATCAACTCTTTTTGGGATATCTTTTCATCAACATTATTAACATGATAGTGCAAAATCATAATGCACAATCCATAATCCATGCATGCATATGACGATAATTTCATTCATATTTCTTTTTCTAATCTCTGCCACTTCCTTGAGTAAATTATTACTTTCACATAATGACGATAATCAAGGGTAATTAATAAAGACAACACTATTTAATATCAATAATCCAATTTGTAGCTGAATCTTTCTTTCGTTATTGCTAATAATTAATTAACAGGAACCAAATCTTCCCTCATTATATTGTCTGCAATTAGTTCCATATTTCTCCCAATATGTTAATCAAATAGTTTTTTTTTTTAAGTTTTAACCAAGAGTTGGGATCAAAAGTAGATTAGATTATATTAAGTTTAAAAACAATCAAGAATAATCATTATTTAAATTTAAGATTCATGATCAAATATATATATATATATATATATATATATATATATATAGATTAATTAGTTTACTGAAACGAAAAATAATTGACCTAAATTTATGTATAAATTAGTAGACTTAAAACTTTAAATAATTAATAACTATATATAGAGAATATGAAAATACATTAATTGAACTAACATATTTTTGTTATTATTAACATAGGTTGACTTCTTCAATTAAATAATTTTGAAACGAAAATTGATATGTTCAATGTGTAGATCGAAACAAAATTTATTTATTTATTTATTTAAAATAAACTCTACTGTTCCATTCTATTCATTATTTTATTTTTCCCCTCTTCCGTAATTTATTTATTCGGTTTGGTCTTTAACTTTATTTCATTTCAAGAAAGCATAATTTCCAATTTTCTTCTTCTCTTCGTACATTAAGAAATAATTTGCAACTTGTTAGTCAAAGTTGCTCTTTATTTTAATTTGACTTTTTCAGTATGAACTTGACTTCTTTAACACGAAGAATGTGCCTTGAAATAACCCAACTAAAATAGTTAATTAAGTGAAGAGTACGACACTTCCTTTCAAATTATTAAATTAAAATAATTATCATAAAATAATAAATAATTAAAACTCTGTGGTGAAGAAGAATCAAGGCAAAAAGAGAAGTCAAACGCAAATTTTCACATTAATCACCCATAATTGTATTACTATTATTTTTTTCAGAAAATTTTGAAGTTTGTATTCTGTGAAGATCTTATATGTATTGATTTTTTTTTTCATTTTTAGATTGTGAAGAGTTACTGTTATTTCGCGTTAAATGTTAGGGTTTATAGTGTCCAAAATTAGGGTCAATTTTTAAAGTTTAAAGGTCAAAATTTTAGGTAAAGTGTGGCTTAAAATTCTACATATACAGCATTCCAGAGAATGGAATAACAACAACTTGCTTGCGAGTAATACAAAACATTATGAGCAGTTTAGATTCTTTTTTCAGTTGGATCGAATTTCATTTTCAATAATTTCACAAGTATTTTTCGTGTCAATCTTTTGTAAAAATAAAATTTTATTTCCATAATCTACACAAATAAAAAATTTGACTAAATGTCAACACATATTATTGTGAAAATAAAACTTCAATTACAACAAAAAGATAACATTACAAAAATCTATCCAAGTTCATGTTTTTAAATCCAAAGTTGTAATTTTATTTTTTTTGCCCATTTGGGAAGTTAAGGATCTGAATCTGAGTCATTAGTGGTTAAATTCAATAGACGGGTCAAAGGGGAAATGCAAAGAAGCTATCTCTATAATTTCAAAGTCTTTAGAACAATAAATAAAAGGTAAAGAGAATAGTTTTCAAACAAACAAGTCCTACCAATTATCTAGGATGGAAGCAGTTGAATAAAGCCACAATTTTGAATCCATCCTTTTTTTTTATTCAATTAAATAATTGTAATGAACTCAAATTAAATTTTAATTTTGTCTGGAATTAATTTAAGTCATTGACTATTGACTCCAAATCCATCACCTTCTTCTTCTTCTTCACTTTGTTCCAAAGTTGAAGTCTTGTAGCCCAAAGTGGAGGCTAATCCTTCTTCTTCTTATTCCCTTCACCTTCCTACCTTCTTCTTATCCCAAACCACATTCACAAGCCAAAGTGTCAAACCCATTTTTTCAACTTCTCCTTCTCTCTTCACACTCACTTCCCATTCCCATTCCCATTCCAACACTCTAACTATACAAAGCATCGACCTTTTTCACTCTCCCTTCAAAACCCGTAATTTTGAGACTAATTCTGTGTTCTGGGTGTGTTTAAGCCTTCACCGGAATCAGAAAGTTTCGTTTTTTTAAACATGGGTTCAACTCCGACCACCGTGTCTGGTGACAACTCATTGGGTGAATCTGATACAATAGAGATAACCGGGAAGGTCATGGTGGTGGCTATAATATTTCTTTTCATGGTGGTTGTGTTTGTTCTCGTGCTTCATCTCTATGCAAAATGGTTCTGGTGGAACATGGAGGAGAACGCCGCCCCTCAACCTCGCCAGCGGCGGCGGAGGCGCCGCCGGTTTGTCTTCGCTCCCGGGCAAGACCCGGTGACCTATGAGACTCATCAAGTTGGGCTTGACCCTTCAGTTTTAAAGTCCTTGCCGGTGTTGGTGTTCCAACCTGAGAACTTCAAAGAAGGTTTGGAGTGTGCAGTTTGTCTCTCTGAGATCATTGAAGGGGAAAAGGCCAGAGTTTTGCCCAAATGCAATCATGGGTTTCATGTGGATTGCATTGACATGTGGTTCCATTCTCACTCCACTTGCCCTCTTTGTAGGAACCCTGTTGGTTTTGAATCCTCTAAGACAAGTGAGGAGAATGATTTCTCAGAGAACACTGAATCATCATCAAATGAAGAGAATTCAGATGCTGTGAGTGGTTTACGGTCTTCAAATTTTCCCACAAATGTGTTGGTTTGGGGAAACCACACACAAGTTAGTTCTTTTGGAGTTTCCTTGGAAGAGGAAGAAGGGAGTTCTCAGCAGGCAACTTTTCCTCCATCATCTACATCATCTTCTTCTTCTTCAGACGGTAACAATGTTAATGGTAGATGTTATGGAATGTTGGTGATTGATATTCCAAGTGAGTGTACTTCATCCTCTTTATCCCCTTCTGGAAGTAGGTGTGTTGAAGAAGAGGTGAAATCACCGATGGCTGCCACATTGAGGTCATTTAAGAGGCTTTTGAGCCGGGACAGAAAGCTAAGTCCTTGTAGTCCAAGTTCTGTAGATGTTGAACAAGCACAGAGCTAGAAATTTGTGGATGGAACCATTAATTATTATTTTTAGAAGAGTTCTTCATTGGTATGCCACTTCCTTTCCAATAGTAGTGCACATAAATGGCTGAGGATGGTTGATACAGTATCTTGTTATACAGTCATTTTTTCCTTCTTTTTTAATGTATGTGCTTGAACTTTGAAGCACGTTGAGCCAATTGTCTATTATGTTTATATTGTATAAATGACCAGTTTCTTCCTAGTGAAAGGGTAAAATGACCCCTTTTCTTTTCCACAAGATGAATTTTATAGTATTGTTGACTAAATTTTGATCCTTACTTGCAATTAGCTTGATCTTCTGGTTACTATATCTTGAACATAAAATGGTGAATGAAATACAATGACTGACTTTTTCTAATTTTCAGATGTGATCTGTGTTAGGAATGCGATTGCTCAGATAGCAGAGGCTCACTGTTACTGGTTTGATAGTATAATTTGAATAAAGCATGTTTTCTACTGTCAACACTATCCATAACTCGAGATGATGTTGATGGTGCTTCTAACTACGATCAGGATTGATAAAATATACATTAATCTAAATCTTACTACCAAAAGGAGGCCAAAAAGTATGGCCAAGATTTGATAAAATAACTATTATTTCACATCTTAGTACCAAAAGGAGGCAAGAAAAAGGGGTAAAGAAAGAATAAATTATTAAGAACTTCGAGATCATTGTGTTTATGGTCTCGAGTAATCTTTAGATTACATATAACCCGATTTTTTCAAAGGAGAAAGGGAGTGTTCAGATTTATTATATCAGGGAAATTACGGGCTGATCCTTTTGTGCTTGATGAAAGGTTGAAACTTTACCAAATCATTAACCATTTCACTGTCGATATAACAGATAAGCTAATGTTTAAGGTAGTAGTTCACTTTCGGTTGGTTAGTTAGCCCCTTGATCAAGCCATCCAAACCCGACAAAGAAGTTTTATTGACAAATATTCTGCTTAGTTCGGTTGCCTAGGTAGTGGCAGGCACAAATCCTAAATTTTCTCAATCATGTTTTCCTTTTCACACATCCCATGGCATGGCCAATGCTTTTTCACTTCTTTTTTTCCCAATGCTTTTCTACTTTTTACCTCTTCACTTATTGTTCATCATCCCTTTAGGCCCTTTTCCATGGCCATCCCCATTTCTTTGGCATGCTTAAACCAGTTCATGGATTCACACACATCACTATTTTAGTGGCTTGAACATGGGGAAAAGATTGACATTTGGGGTCTTGAAGGTTGTGTCATTTTTACATGTTGTTCTTTTCTTGATATATATTTTTTACCACTTCAATTTTATTCATTCTGTTCATTTCCCACCTGAGAATAGAATTTATCTTTTTTTATATGAAGCAGAAAAGAGTTGAAAGCATAGAGTTTTGTAGGCTTTTTGCAGCAAAATATGCTTTTTGTCAAAGCCATTGTCTGATTTTATGCTTTCACTTTGTTACCTAATGACATCTGAACTAGTAAGAGCTTAGCAGGTAAGAAATCCCTCTTCCACCTACATGCTAGAATGGAACAGCTTCTTTGAAAACTAGAATGTAAAAAGGAACATTGACTAAGGACATAAAACAAAAGAGGGTGGAAAAGGATAGATAGGAAAAAGAGGGTTTTTTTCAAATTTCTCAGGAAATTGGGCAAATGGAGAATTACATGACTGCATATAGTTTTCAAAAACTAACATCCTTACTGTAATTGAAACCTGTCTATGAATTACATGGTTTGAGCAATCTCATAACATTACTTATGAATGTTTGAAAATTATAAATTGGAAACAGGATGAGTTTTCAGAACAAGGAACAAAGGTTGCTCGTTTTGAACTACCTTTGTTCACTATCAATCCAACAAGGAGCAAACACAACTCATATTCAAAACCAGAAACATAAAATTCTTCTTCTCAAAGTTATTGTACTACATTGGCCAGCAAAATTCTCAACCAAACAAATCAGAAAGCCTTTCTCAATGAAGTTTGAGTCACCACAATCTGCAACTGTGCCAGTGATAAACAAGTCAAGTGACCATATAGAGGGGTCCATAGTTCTGATCAGCAAGAGGGCTATGATTTTGTTGTTGGAGAGAAATGTAGGGTATCTCATTTTCCTCTCTCTTTGTGGGTTTGAAAAGGCTTACAAGAGGACCAGATGAAGGACGCCAATGTTTTCCATCAGAACTTTTGCAGGACTTATACATTGGACCAGAAGAATGAGCATGACCAGAACCACCCCTTGGTTTAGAATTCTTGGTGGTTTTTTCACCATGATTGCTTTTCCTATCAGATTTCCACCATGAAGTCAGAGAACTTTTCCATGATTTCTTCCCCTTTTTCTCTTTCTCCGATCCTGCTTTCCTGGATTCCTCTGGGTACACTGATGAACTCTTCAGTTTTTGTTCCTTTCCATGTTGCTTTGCTTCCTCCAAGAACTACTCAAAACCACGAAAAACCATAAACCATCAAAAATTGTACAATATTTGTTGAAATCTTTTCTGTCATAGTCTCATTTGTTAACAAGTTCAGAAGGAGCAACATTGGTGTTAAAATTCAAGAGCCAACAGTGAAGTAAGTATCTAATACCTGGCAAAAGTCTTGTTGCAGATCAAATCCATAGTCATAAAACTGACACTCTTCAAATGTTGCATGTGATGGAGATTTCATCATTTTCAGCAAAAAACACATACAAAAAAAAACAACTTGAGATGAACAAAATGAAAAGCAGAAGACCCAGAGAGAAGGAAAAGAAAAAAATGAGGCTTTCAAGGATTATCCAAATTCACTTGATAACTCTTCCTGGGGACAAGCATTTGCCTCATCGTGAAAATCCCTTCAAATGGAAAACAATGGCTTCTAACTTTTACATCAAATTAGTTCACATGGGGGGATTTACTAACTTGGATCATCAAAGGCAAAGTTCAACAACTCCTCATAAAAATATCAAAGTCACATGGCCAGTTATGGAGATGACAGTAACTGTGGTGGTTGAAATGGCATTGCAGTTTTTGGCTTATCATTCACAGTTTTCTCATACAGGAACAATTGGAGTAAATTGGAAGATGCATCAATATGAGAAGAGATTGTCTTATATAACATAGTACATCAAATTCAGACTAAACATAAGACAAAGTTGCTAGGCTAATAATGCCAGTGGGAAAATGGTAGAAATTAAAATTGGAAAAAAGACCAGCACAATGCAAATAGTATTTGATTTGGCATTTAGAGTCTAAAATTTATAATTCTAATGTAACAAATAAAGTTACACAGTAATTTCAACTTGAATATAAATCATAAGTCCACACAGTTTGATTTTACACCGAACCAAATATATTATAAATCCAACTTCACTTTTAATGTAGAAGTGAAATTAAAGAAGCAATTGAAGAAAATGTTTAGGCTTTTATGGTAACCAAGCATCTAAATATCTTGACAAAAAGTGGGTAAATATTGATAATTATTATGACAACCATTTTTTTCCTCATCTGGGACCATACTTAATCACTACATTTCACTTTATCTTCACCTTTTCAAATAAAAGAAAATTTCATTCTTTCACCCAAATTATTTTTTTCTAAGACCATAACTAATAATACTAAGAAACTAAAAAAAAAAACAATGAAAATTAAAAAGTGAAGAAGAGAGAAACAAAATTAAACTGGAATTTCACTTTCATATTAGAAGTTAAGGTATAAGTAATGGCAACAGTCTGGGTACACCAAAATGTTTATTAAATTAAAATGTTTATTAAACATGTTTTTACACCAAAAGGTTTATTAAATTAAAAGTGGAAAATGTAACTTCTGAATTGAGTCAAGAATATGAACAAGTTATAAAACAATTTGTAGAACAAAATATAGTTCTAAATACGATATAAAACCTTAGATCAAGATGTGTTGTCGAGCTCATGTGTTGTGCTTTATTCTTTTATGATATATATATATATATATATATATATATATATATATATATATATATATATATATATATATATAT
>Ga0099822_1008768_pt1 | contig 12890 bp, 5 predicted proteins | sample CowpeawhiteBW_FD_76839 | JGI IMG/M metagenome (GOLD analysis project Ga0099822, IMG submission 76839) | Root nodule microbial communities of legume samples collected from California USA - Cow pea white BW | ecosystem: Host-associated > Plants > Roots > Nodule | place: USA: California | collected... | reverse complement strand
TGAAATTTTTAATTACTTATATGCATTATTATTTAACTAATTAATATGACTAAAAAATATTTAATTTTTATTCGAACTAAAGTCGTTCCAATATGGTACGACTTCTTCATTATCAATACAACATTGAAGTCTCTCCAATATGGGACGACTTCTTCATTAACAATTTAATACTGAAGTCTTTCCATATTGGCACGACTTTGCCTAAAATGTTAACTAAAGTCGTCTGAATATGGCACGACTTCTTCATAACACAGAAGTCTCTCCATGTTGACACGACTTTAGCTTATTTTAATTAAAATCGCCTTATTTTAGCACGACTTCTTCAAGATGAAGTCGTGTCATTTTCTCACGACTTACCTCTGCCGGGAATTAAAAAAAAAAACTGCACCATTTTAGGAAATTGGAAAAAAAATTGCACCAGTTTGGAAAAAAAACCTCTACTTTCATTTAAGGACAAAATTACAACGAAACTATATGCTCTAAAGCAAACAGTACCTCAAGGGAACTCCATGGTGGTTCCTTTAGTTTATAAATACTAAAATGGATAAATATTTACAAAATAAATAATTAAAATAAAGTCTGGTTCTTACTAATGTTTTATACAATACTAATTTTATAGATAAATGTTGTTTATGGATAAATAATTTTTTACATTTATTTTATTGATTACATTATATTATTTTAATGTTTTATGCAATACTAATTTTAGAGAGATAAATGATGTTTATGGATAAATAATTTTTTTAAATTTCTTTTATTGATTATATATTATTTTATTTTAAAACCTTTATTACGATTTACTCCTCAATCTCTGTCTATTTATATATATCACTTATGTGCATGGGAAAAATACAAAATACACAATACATCAAACACTAGAGCTCATAACAATGATGTTCATAAAGTTTCAGATATTTTTCGCTGCATTCGATCCATCTAATGGATTGTTATATTTTAAGAGAGAAGTACAAATCATTATGTTTTTCCCAGTGGAGTGGGAGCATTTTCTCTCTAAAGATAGTGGTATGCGTGGTTCAACCCAAGTTATTTCTACTTCTTACTATTTGAGTTTATGAATCTTTTGTTATCCATATATTTGTTTTATTCTTATTATTAATTAATTATTATTTTTTCTTTTGATTATTTTTTTCCTAACATTCTTAGAGGAAAAATTATTTATGTGGGTAAAATTTTCTTTTTTTTTTCTAGTAACAAAAAATAAATTTTTGGTTCTTTGAAATATGATTTTTTTTCTATTTTGTGATATATAGAGTTCCTAATTAATATTTTATGATATTTCTAATAAAAATATTTGACGGACATATTTTAAATATTTTGTCTAATAATATTTATAAAATAATTTGTTATACTAAATTCTTATTGAGCTAAGGAAAGCACTTGAATTAAACTATTTGTAAAAAAGAAAAAAAATGTAAACTATCAATATGAAAAAAAAAGTTTAAAAAGTAAGATATTGTTATAATATTTATAATTTTTTTAAATGATTAAATTATTATTAAAGTACTTCCTTTCATTTTTTCTAAAGTTGTAAATATTTTTGTTGTTCAGACAAATAATTTTATTTAAATAAGTTATTTTTTTATTTCTCAATTTAAACTATATATTTTGAAATTGGTTTGTAAAGTTTTCATTATATGTAATTATCCTATAACATTATATAACATTATGTAATGAAATATTATTTACTTAAATTTATAATATATCAATTTTTTTTTAATTTGGATTACGTAGAAAAATTAAAATGTAATCCAACAAATAATAAAAACAGTGTAATAAGGTAGAAACTCATGAAATGAATTACTTTTATATATTTATGAAACATTTACGTGTATGTTATAAATTACTCATAAAATAAAACATTATGATAGTTGATATGAAAATTTCTTTGAAGTCATTAGGATCTCCCTGAGCTAGACCCCTTGGTCCCCAAGGTTATTAATTAGTTGCTAGTATAAATTTATTGAGTAATAGGAACCCTTTGAATCGTGTCTTAATTTATTGCTCACTTTTGCATCATCCCATTGACATCCTAGTTACTTGATAAAATTGACCAAGGTGTTATACCTTTTCTATGTTGCTACAAAAGAAAACCAATAAGTTTTCAATTAATTTAAATTTTCAACAATGAATAAAATTATTTTTTGAATAGTTTTTTTTTTTAATGAGATGAATAATACTTTGGCCAAGCATGAGTTATTTCGGAGCATCTTCCTTAGCCACTATTATTTCAATTCAACTCTGCCATGCATTCTTAACACAACAACGTAAAGTTGTGGTTGCCTCTCCGGGCCACCTTTCCTGTTATATTGCCTTTGACTTCTATCAATGGTCAATCATCCAAAACAACTAATTATATTTATCTCGGAAAATTATATCATGATTTTTATTTTTTTATTCTCATTATTTATTTTTTGACGTAACTTAATCGGTTACTGATTAATTGATTAATGTATTATTATATTTTTTTTAAAAAATTAATAACTTATACTAATCACGTTAATCGGTTACCGATTAATTGATTAATGTATTATTATATTTTTTTTTAAAAATTAATAACTTATACTAATCACGTTAAAAAATAAATAATGAGAGTTAAAAAATAAAAATTAAAGTATAATTTTCCATTTAGTAACTTGATTCAAACTAATCATCGTAATTCTATTCTGCAAATGCCTTTTTTTCGGATCAAAAACTTTGTGCTCTAATTTTCTCTGGCAAAAAAACATCTACTAATGTAAGCAATTAGTTACATTTCTGCTGCCATTAACAAACATTAATTATGTTTATTTTGCAGAGTGTCTAAAACCAAATTTCATTAAACTACTTTTCCTTATTCTTGAAATCTTAATTTTCTCGCCATAAAGTCCACAACACGAGGTATATTCTGTGACGAAAGTTCAACTTTTGAAGTGCGGGGCAATTTGGGACGTAATTTACAAGGCTAATGAAACTTCAACGTTAAAAAACTATATATCCGACGAGGCTAGAGTAATATCCAATATATCGAAAATGTAGAAATAACTAACTGAAATAAAATGGATTAGGAGAAAGAAGAAAACGCAGTAGTCATAGGTTTTACTGTATGCAAATTATTTCGTCTGAGTGACGCAGTGCAGCCTTGTGGTTTTACTACGTCGCATGTTGTGACCCAAAACAAGCAACGAACAAGGCTGGGAATTTTGAACAGAGACCATGTCAATAAAAACTGGTCAATCATGGGTTTCCTTATTTGATTTTGACTCTTTCCCCTCCCCTTGCTTTCATTATAAATACTAACATAACGCATCTAAATACAAACTCCACACAACTATTTCTTCATCAACCACCCCACTCTCATAAACACACACTACGAAAAAGAAAACCACAACTAACCCTTCATGGCTTCCATACAAACCTCGTCTCTACTTTCTTGTTCTTCCTTGTCTTCGAGGAAAACAATAAATGCTGCAATCCACGTCCCAAAACTCCCAAGATTTGATGTTTCACTGCCAAAGATACGTACTATAAAGAAGGCTGAGGAATTGAAACCAAGATTGCCAGAAAAGAATACGCAGCTGCACGATTATATTGATGAACAACAGCATTCTGCAAACTCTGATGCCCTTGTCCAACTCTATGCAATCCTCGAAGCTGTGGCCGACAGGGTTGAAATGCACAATAACATTGGCGAGCAACGTGATAACTGGAACACGCTGCTTTTGAACTCCATCAACATGATTACACTCACTGCAACAACCATGGCGGGTGTTGCAGCCACGTGTGGAGCGGGTGCACCACTTTTGGCTTTGAAGCTTTCTTCTGCGCTGTTGTTTTCAGCCGCCACCGGGATGTTACTCATCATGAACAAGATCCAGCCGTCTCAACTCACGGAGGAACAACGGAATGCTTGTAGATTGTTCAGGAACCTTCAGAGCGAAATCGAAACCACAATTGCACTTGGGAACCCTAACGAGGATGATGTGAAGGGTGCAATGATGAGGGTTTTGGCGCTTGACAAAGCTTTTCCACTTCCCTTGTTGGGAGGAGCCATGCTTGAGAAATTCCCTGAGAAGTTTGAGCCTGCCGTGTGGTGGCCTTCCAAAGTTGGCGAGGGAAAAGGAAAGTCACAGAGAATGGGAAAAAGGAATGGATGGAGTGAGGAACTAGAAATGGAAATGAGAGAGGTTATTGAGGTGGTGAAGAGAAAAGACAGTGAGGACTATGAAAGGCTTGGGAACATAGCGTTGAAGATTAACAAGAGCTTGGCCATTGCAGGTCCTTTACTCACAGGAATTGCAGCAGCAGGATCTGCATTTGTAGGCAATGATTCATGGTTGTCATTAGTGCCTCTGATGGCTGGGTCATTGGGTGCAGTAGTTAACAGTTTTGAGCATGGAGGGCAAGTAGGCATGGTTTTTGAAATGTACAGAGCCTCTGGTGGGTTCTTCAAGATGCTGGAAACCTGTGTTGAATCAACTTTGGAAGAGGAAGATTTGGAGAGAAGAGAAAATGGGGAGCTGTTTGAAATGAAGATGGCTTTGAAGTTGGGAAGAAGTGTGTCACAACTGAGGGAACTTGCTTCTAAATCAGCTTCTTATCGCATGGAAGGAGTGTTTGAAATAGACGAATTTGCTAGCAAACTCTTCTGAGAGAAAACATTTGTTCAATACATGTTCTTTCATTCTTTCTGTGCAGTCACAAAGGAGCTTAATTATTTACACTGCTTTATGAGAACCAGCAGTGTTTTTGGTCATTTGTTCTGAAACATTTGAAACATATATATATACAATTTTTTATGATATTTTTTTTTATAATGTGGAGCATGATATATTGATATTTTAATCAACTTTTACACTCTCTTCACTTCACCTTTTTATTTTTACTTTTCATCTCTCTTTTTTTATTCTTTGCAAATATAAAAATTTACTTTTTAATGATCATATATTTTCTAAGAAAATAATTGTGAAGTGGTTGGTGTGAGATCGTAACGAGATTAATTTTCTTAGTATAATTGTGACTGTTATTATAATATAAACACTTTTAAGTCATTTAATAAAAAAACAAAAACTTAGAATAATTTGTAAACTAACTAGTATAAAATATAATAAGTATATCATATATAGCATTGATATAAAAGATAATATATCACATTTGAATGTGGAATTAAAAGGTTGGAAAATATAAGTTATTTTTCTAAAGTAAATTTATATGAGTTGCAGTATTATTGTGAGAACACTTGAATTATTTGAACTTAAGATAAAATATCATATCTTAAATAGATAAAACTGAAGATGCTCTGATATTAATAATTGTTGAAAAAAACAGTTTTAGACTCCAATTGTACTTGCACAAATATTTACATTTACTTCAGTTTTTTTTTTTTTAAATGACTATGTATTATTATACCAATTTAGAGAGGTTTTGTGGGAACAATAAAAGAAGAGCATCAATTAAGTTTGTTTTTTTTTAGTTAAACATCAAAATGAGCAAAATATAGTTCGTCCTAGCAATGAAGTTCTTTATAATTCAACAATTTTTTTTCTCTTAATTTTAAAGCTCTTAGATTTTCAAATTATTCTTTTTTAATATATTAAATTAATTATTAGTAGTAACACGATCATTTCGATTTATATTTTTCAAGAATTTAAATACGCTTGCAGTATTTAAAAAATTCTAATCAAAGGAGAAAATTATTCTGTAAAATTTTATTTCTATTTATTGCTATTATTTGGTGAAATCAAATTATTGTATTTTCTTGTGTTTGAATTGTATCGTATCAACTCTTCATTGACGTGTGAATAGAATTAAATAAATAAAAAAAGAATGAGTACTTTGTTTATTTGAAATGCATTTTTTAATTTATAGAAGCCAAATTCAAACATCCCTATACCTGATTTTCTGAACTAATTTTAATTTTAAAACGTTGTTTTTTTTGTTGTTGAAAAGCAATGGTCTCAAACCTTTTCCCCACACAAAGATATAATGTATCCTAGTCAAAGTGGTACAAATGTTGGTATAACTTTGGTAAATGGGAACGTTGTCCATCACTATCCACAATAATCCCTCAAAAGGTGGAAAAGGGATCAAGCTTTTGGAATCACAAAAGAAATCCTATAAAATTAAAAACAACTAAATACATTAACGAAATTCGCATATTATCGTCTTCAAATCTTACGATTTAAACAAGAAAATGAGAAAATAATAAATAAACCAATAATAAACTAAAAACACAAATTGATAAATGCAGTATGACAACAACTTTCTATTAATGCTAATATTAAGTGCTAATATTATTATAAAAACCCCTGGTACCCAGTAACAGTAAGACTTATGAACCTTAATTAATTATAATATCATCTACCCATGTGATACTTTATATATAATTTCGTATGTTTTAAGCAAATATATATTTATTGTTAACGAATATACTTTATTCTTTATTAATGTTAAACAAAATTCGAGTAAACGCTTATTTTTATTTTTATAAAACAAGGGGGTTAAGAATAAGTGCTGAATTATTATTTTTATAGCATTTAGGTTTTTAAAGTTTTCTATGGTTAAGCATATATTAGTCCTGAGTTAGGCTTTGTTGAAAGATTTCCCAGTCAAATTAAAAACTGGACTGGTAGGTGCAAATGTACATGTTTTATTTTCCACTCTTGTAATTATTTATTGTCTTTTTGGTTTTTATTTTTTTTATATTATCAAATTTTATTAACATAACTTTATAAATTAGTTTGTAAGATTAAAATTATTTTATTTATATATTGTTATACAAGTTTTTTAATATTTCTTATTTGAAGAATATTTAAAAAAGAAAAATCTCATCGCTCAAATTGAATTCCACTATTACTTTAGGCAACTAGTACGACTTCAATGTTGTTGCATATGCATCATTCAATTTTTTTTTTCTCGATCAACAACTTTTTCCAAACTATCCTTTTCTATCCTATTGGAGTTATTTTTACTAGGAATTTATCATTCATCGATAGGGTCAGATTTGAATCCAATCTAATCGATCAAATGTAACTAAAATTTAATATTTTAATTTATTGAATTAATCCAATTTGGTTGTTCGAATTACGCATTAATTCGGTCAATTTCTTCAAATTAAAATTTATACTAAATTAAATTTTTTAATAAAAGAAAAATATTAATTTTGTTTTAAATAAATGACATAAATATAATTAATTTTTAACTAAAAGAACTACATGCATAATTCTAATAATAGTTATTATAATAGACTATGATTTTATAAAACTTACTTCTAAATTTTAATAAAATAGTATCATATCAAAAATTAAATTTTAAATTTTAAATATATTTACAAATTTATCAATATTAAAATATAAATTTGAATTGAGTCAAGTATCTATAAAATTGTAATTTACGAATTTAATGCCAATTATCCATTTTACTCAATTTTATTTATCTAACATTATTCACTTATTCAATCAAATTTATTTTAAAAAAATTTGAGTTCGGATGGATACAGGTTTTTCTTTTTTTCCTCGACGATGATAATTTAAATTGTATTTGGGTTTTTCGGGCTCAATTTTAAATTTTGTTTTTGCCATTTATGTAATTTTTTCCCCTTTGATTTCAATTTACCATTTTTTTTTTGTCAACTGGGAGGGTTTGTGAGCATAAATATTTAATGCTTTATGTCAATTAATTACAACTGTTTTTTGGGTCAATCATAATAATGTTTAACCTTTCTTAAAATCGACAACTTAACAGAAAGACTAAATTAGGAAAAAAGAAGGAAGAAGATGAAATATATAAATAAATGTAACAAAGAGGTTATAGGACTAAATAAAAAGAATAGATTGAGAATAAAAAAATGTTTTTCGTAGCATAATAGTCCTTGAATGAATGAGTAGATAGCATGAATAGTTAGTTGTCATACTAGCATAGCACTTAGACCAAAACTGAGTACAAATCTTTGCATGATCCTTATATTCAATATATCCAATGTTAAATAATATTTTTACGTTTGAATTTGATCTCAAATGCATTTTGAATTCAGAAGTCACCCAAGACCAAGATTAACTTAATTATTAATCAATTTTATTAAAGCCAAAATAATTATATTTTCAAATATCTGTTTTTCTCTCTGACCTAGATTAACTTCACTATTAATCAATTTGATTACAGCCAATAAAAAGACAGTAGGGAAACAGTCCAAGACTTACAGTTTCAAAGGATGAAGAAAGCAGTAAGCATTATTTTCTCCTATGAAGAACAAAGCAATAAATAAACTGAGTTCTAGGATTCGACTTATTTTAAATAAATGAAATATATATTAGATGTTAAAATTCTTAGATTTACAGATGAAATTTCACTTTGAGAGAATAAATACTAATAAAATTTAAGTCCAACCACATAATACATTAAGATTATTTTTAACTCAAAATTTTGAAACAATAGGAATCCACATATAACGATAAAATTAAATATATTTACGACAAAATAAAAAATAAATTACAATTTAACCGTTAATAAGTTAATTTTATGCTGACTTCTTAATAAGGAAAAAAAAAACCCACGAAAATTGGGTGTCAAAACCGTACGGCCGAAGAATTTGTCCAATTTACTTTTCAAGAGGAAATTAAGAATAAATTTGCAGCAATTTGACCTTTGTGATATTTTGTTTTCTTGGGGGAGAGGGATGTTAAAGTCACGTATTCTTTATTCTTTGTTCAAACCGAACGATTCATAAGTTTATTTAATGGACCAGGTAAATTTGTTCAAATTCTTAGCATGATGACATATTGCACTGTTGAATTTAAGATACCAGAAAAATTGAGAGATACCGATCTTATTCAAAACATAAAGAAAATATAATTTATGTTTTTGAATGTACAATTAAATTTGTCCTCACTTTTTTGTTTTTAATTTGATACTTCATATTTTTCAAACAGCTTTTATAACGATGTTACGCGTATTTAGACTTGGTACATGATACCCACAATATCCACATTCGCCAATAATAAAAACTGCTTTGGATTTTAAAAGATTATGAGGATAAAACTGATAATGTTTTTGAAAGGCTGAAATTAAATTCACTTAAGAAGAAAAATATTATCAGATCACAATATTTTGATTTACTAAAGTTGATAAAATATTTTTTTGATAAAGAAATGCCACATCCGATCCTTTGCTATATTTTTTAAACTCGAAGTTGTCCTTTTAACTGAAATATAATTCATATTCTATGTTATAAAATATCTATTTTATACATTGACAATTTTATTTTCTCAAATTTTAAACTCAATTGCATTTTATAAAACCCAATAAATTATATAAAAAATTCCACTATTTTTTATTTTATTATAAAACTCAGTAAATTATATTAAAAATTTTATTAAAATGATTTTATATCACAAATTCCTAAATATTTCACTATTAAAATTTGAAAAAAAATCCAATTAACATAAAAGTTAATAGACTAAAATTGTGTATAAAATTAGAAAATATACTTTCAAACAGAAAGAATAACTTTAAAAAGCAAAAGTTTAAATTTATTCATTTTGATGTTAGAGGTCAATCGTTTGTATAATTGATTGATGAAAAAAAATCTTTTATGACTTTCATAAATATTAAAAAGTAGAATTTAAATTTAACTTAACATTATTAAATTAGTTAAAATAAAGTAAGAGTTTATACTTATTTATATATTATAATTCAATTACATTTTTAATTAATATGAGATCTCCAATAATAATAGATACTGGTGTGAATTTACACTTTAAAGTATAAAATATTTGAAGCTTTTGAAATATTAAAGTCATGATTAAAAATGAAACAGGGTTGAAGATAAAAAAGGAAAAAGTATTTAAGTATTTAAGAAAAACAGGAAACTAGCTCAACTACTACCTAAAACGAAAATAGGAAACATAGCAAATTGAATTGGATTAAATGCGGTATACGAGAATAATTAGGTATTTTTTTACGTAAATTTGATACCGTAACAACATACGATTAATATGTTATGTTTTGGGTAATCTTTATAGATTATTAACTTCTAAGTCAATTGTGATTATGTAGGAATATTTTGGAAGGGTATGCTATTTAGTAGGGTAGATAGTGATATTTATTAAAACTGTCTGAATTAAAGTTAAATGAGTTAAGAGTATTTCAAGTGTTCTATATTACATATAAATACTGTCTGGTTAATAAAAAAAAAATCAAATAGTACCATTGAATAAATATTAAAAAATTAAGGAAAAAATATATATTTATTTAATATTTCATTATTAATCTTAGACAGTAAATATATTTTATATTTCCAAATTAAAATATATATGTTAATCTAGTTATTTGTATTTTCTTTTCTCCTTTGTAAAAGCTATAATCCTCTATTTATATAATAAAAAAATTTATATTTTAACACTCACGTGAGTTATTTAACTACATATTTTTAGGGATAAAATATTCATTTAAAAAATAAATTTTTGTATTTAAAAAAATAAAAAAAAAGTGTCAAACACATATAAAAAAATTGGATATTGAAATCTACACGATACAAAATCAGTATAAAGGGTATAAAGGGAACTTTCCTGCAGTTTTTATTTATTAATTTCAATGTAATTGTTATTAAGGAAAGGAAAATATAGCGAACAACGTTAGCATGATGTTAAGACCTGGCTATTGGGTACAATATTTTGAACACGAAGGGGTCAACCTGACATAAGCAAATATGTTTTAATGGACCCAACCACCACCTTCATTTTTTTTCTCCCTATCTAGCACCTTCTCTCCTCTTCCACGCTATTATATATACGTATGCCACCTACCTAACCTTCACAATTTCTTCATCCAACACCTTTCACAAACCATACACAAAAATCTTGCAACATGTCTTCCTTACGCGTTTCCATACTAAATAATAACCCTTTACATTCTTCTCCATCTTCTTCCTCTTTCCAGAGAATCAATTGTTCTATCAATGTCCCTAAACTACCTAAACTCCCCTCTTCAGTTCCCAAAGTGCTAGCATCATCTACCAGAAGCATGGTTGAGGAAATGGGAAAATTCAGAGTCAGAGACAATTATAACTCTTCTTTTGCGGAAAAGAACCATACCAGCAAAATAATGCACGATGGTGATCTTTACAACACTACAAATTCCGAGGCCGTTATTCAACTCTATGCAATCTTGGAGGCTGTGGCTGACAGAATTGAAATGCATACCAACGTTGGAGAACAACGTAACAATTGGAACACCCTCTTGTTAAACTCCATCAACATGCTAACGCTCACGGCTTCAACCATGGCTGGTGTTGCAGGCACGGGTAGTTGTGAAGGGGCACCACTTTTGGCTCTTAAACTATCATCTGCTCTTTTGTTTTCTGCAGCCACTGGGATGCTACTTGCTACCAACAAAATCCAGCCCTCACAGCTTGCCGAGGAACAAAGAAATGCTGCAAGGCTTTTTAAGCAGCTTCAGGCACAGATCCAAACCACAATCGCTGTTGGAAATCCCAGTGAAAGTGATGTGAGGGGTGCTATGGAGAGGGTTTTGGCGTTGGACAAAGCATATCCGATGCCTTTGTTGGGAGGAGCAATGCTTGAAAAGTTTCCTGAAAAGTTTGAAGGTGCTAGATGGTGGCCACAAAGAAGATTGAACAATGAGAAAGCACAGATGAAGGGTAAGAGCAATAATGGATGGAGTGTGGAGCTGGAAGAGGAAATGAGGGAGGTTGTTGAAGTGGTGAAGAGAAAAGACATGGAAGACTATGAGAGGTTGGGGAACATTGCTCTGAAGATAAACAAGGGTTTAGCTATTTCAGCACCTTTGCTCACAGGAATTGCTGCATTAGGGTGTTTGTTTTCAGGAGACTCATTAGTTCCTGTGGTAGCAGGGTCCTTGGCTTCGGTGGTGAATGCTCTTGAGCATGGAGGGCAAGTTGGAATGGTGTTTGAAATGTACAGAAACTGTGGTGGATTTTTCCAGCTTTTGGAAGAGACAATTGAAGCCACAATTGAAGAGAAAGACTTGGAGAAAAGAGAAAACGGAGAACTCTTTGAATTGAAAATGGCCTTGCAATTGGGAAGAAGTGTATCACAGCTGAGAGAACTTGCTTCAAAATCTGCTGCATATCGCATAGAAGGGAGGGAGATAGATGAATTCGCCAGCAAACTCTTCTGAGATGAAACATTTTTTAATTTTTTTTGTTTAATTATTTACATACCATTCTTTTCAGAAATGTATATATTGTGTATTTATCTGACATGCAAAAGTGAGAGAGAATATATTTAGATGAAAGTGTAATTTTTTTGGTAAAAGATTTAAGGTGTGGATACATGTACATGGAATGATGACTAGTTCACATTACTTTTAATAATGTTTTTTTTTTTTTTTCATTCTCTTTTAGCATCCTTGTAGGATATTAGATCACAAATTTAATATCAGTGTAAGATAATGAAGACTCATTTAATAGGCCAGGCGTGCCTATGACAGTCATGTATTATTTATTATATAGATGGTCCAACAATTTTTTATTTCAATATATAGTAAATCATTGACTATTCAAGTTTTGAATCAAATATAAACAGAAACCTAACGTTGCCAACAGAACCAACTTATTGAACTTGGAAAACGTCTTGTTGACAATTTCTTATTTCAATATATTATAAACGTTTTGTTGTCTCATTTTATTGTCTCATCCTTCGATAATATATATATATATATATATATATATATATATATATATATATATATATATATTTTATATATATATATATATATAAAATAAAAAAAAAGTGTTTTTTTTTTTATATATAATATATGTTTTTTTGTGTCATTTTTTTTTTTCATATTTTTATAATATATATATATATATATATATATATATATATATATATATATATATATATATATTTGAG
>Ga0099822_1008767_pt1 | contig 12890 bp, 6 predicted proteins | sample CowpeawhiteBW_FD_76839 | JGI IMG/M metagenome (GOLD analysis project Ga0099822, IMG submission 76839) | Root nodule microbial communities of legume samples collected from California USA - Cow pea white BW | ecosystem: Host-associated > Plants > Roots > Nodule | place: USA: California | collected... | reverse complement strand
AGACATGTCATGGACAAAACATACACAACCAAAAACACGTGGAGTGATATGAAAGAGAGGCTCTTTTGGAAATAGAATGGAATAAGGAACTTTATTTTTAAGAGAAGAAGAAGGCATCCTGTTTTTGTAGTCTAAGACAATTGCCCTATTTTTGTGATACATTTATGTGGTATTCCGGCTGCACCATTTCTGTCTCTCAATTTTAATAGCATAATAATATCAGTGCTGATTGCTGAGGACAACCTCTGGTGCAGCGTAAAGTTGCATCTTGGTGACCACTTGGTCATGAGTTCAAATCCAGAAACAGTCTCTTTGCACATGCGAGGGTAAGACTGCATAATATGACCCTTCGTATACCTTCGCATAGCAACAGGAAGCCTTTTTGCCTTTTGGCGCCTGGGTTATGTTGTTAGTATTAATACTGATTCTTGCCGAGTCTTTACTGCTCTACTCTTCTCTCATCGGTTTTGCCTGGTATAATAATGGTTTGTAATAATGGTTTGTAAACGTCATTAAACTATTGTTTTCAGTCATTTAATATAATTTCTTTTTGGTATAATGCGCATAGGTAGAACTCTACGCAGACTATGATCCAAAGATGCTACTACCTTTTCTCCGTAGCAGTCAGCACTACACCCTTGAGAAGGTGATGAACCAATGGAAAACTTTGACAGTAATTTGTACTGTATGATTGTGAATCAAATTCTGAAAGTTGTTTTTCAGGCTTATGAAATTTGCATTAAAAGGGACCTATTGAGGGAGCAAGTCTTCATTTTAGGAAGGATGGGAAACTCAAAACAAGCCCTAGCTGTTATTATAAACCATTTGGGGGATATAGAGGAGGTAATTGTTTTCTTTTTCAATTGAATGAGTTTGGTTTCAACCAACGTCTAAATCATGAACCAAAACTGTGGTGATTTTATGTTTGAAGTTGTCATGATATTTTGCAGGCTGTAGAGTTTGTCACCATGCAGCATGATGATGAGCTTTGGGAAGAATTGATCAAGCAATGCCTTCACAAACCTGAAATGGTACCATGATAACTTAACTTTTTGACAGGCTTGAATGTGAAATCATTGTGTTGTACTAGAATATATGATGATTTACCACACATATATGATGTTTTAGTGGGATTAGTTACTACTTGTTATCCATGTAAAGATCAGCTTCTTTTGTAAATTAGTGCTCTACATTGCTTTAAAAATGACAAAAAGACAAATATAATGCCAGAAAAAAAATCTAGGCATATTTTTTTGTTTATTTTTACCAAAATAATACCCTAAATTTGTTTTTATTTAACCTTTAGAACCTTGATTAGTAGAAATTGAAAAAAGAAAAGAGAGAAATAACTGACCAATTCTGCTAGTATTCTGTACTTCTACCCTTTCTCGTTCTATTTTAAGCTTGATTTTTGTAATTAATAGGTGGGCATATTGTTGGAGCACACGGTTGGAAATCTGGATCCCCTTTACATTGTAAATAAGGTTCCTAATGGGTTGGAAATACCTCGGTAAGTAATTAATGTGAACTTTGTTATCAGATTGTATTCGAAAATACTATTAGAATTTGTGCTGGCCTAAAGTCATACAGATATGTATGTGTCAGTAAGCACTATGTTCACTGACTGTAATATCTCTATCTACTTTCTATAGGCTCCGGGATCGACTGGTTAAGATTATCACTGACTACAGGACTGAAACATCACTCAGGCATGGGTGCAATGATATCCTTAAGGTGTTTTTTCTTCCCTATTCCCTCTGGCTCGACCTTTGGAGTCCAAATTCTTGAATCTGATCAATATCCCACTGACTTGGTGTTATTGAAATAGGCGGATTGTGTCAATCTTTTAATCAAGTATTACAAAGAGGCAAGGCATGGAGTTTCTTTAGGTAATGAAGAAGATGAGACACGGGTTAAAATGAGTGACACTCGTGCTTCTCAACTATTTGAGAAATCCCCGAATCTGAGAACTATGGAGATGAAGTCAAAGACTCGGGGAGGTGGAAGATGTTGTATATGTTTTGATCCATTTTCTATTCAGAATGTATCGGTCATTGTTTTCTTTTGCTGTCATGGTTATCATACAACTTGTCTCATGGATTCATCTTACACTAGTAGTAACAAGAAAGAAACCACGTCCCTAAAGGCAGGAATGTATGATGATTACAATGGTTATGAGGACGATGCTAGCGATGACGCTGAAGATGAAGAAACCAAATCGGGTGGCCCACGAATGCGCTGTATATTGTGTACTACTGCTTCTAGTTGAGTGTGTTTTTGTATGTGTCCACAGTTTGTGTTTGCATGGTTAATCTTTTAGTTCGTAGTTCCATGCACCAAGAGCATTTGTGGTTTCATTTGTTGTCAATTTTTTTTTTATCAATATAATTAATCACGGGTTTCACTCCCCATTTTTTGCATTGTCTCGATGTCTTGTGTATTTCATATCTTTGATCATATAAAATTATTTATGCCATGTGTATTTTCTATGTTACCAACCACGTAATGAAGTTTAAACTTTGTGTATGGGATGATTCTCTCTTTAGTTTCAAATTCGTTATATTGTCCATGCTGTCTCAATGTTTGAATATACAAATTAAACACATTAAGATTTTATAGGGATTAAAAGAAAAGGTTATAGCATTTTTAAGAACAACCAATATAGTTAAACCATATACTTATTCTTGCAAAACTTCTTATACAGATCTTAAAAGAAAAATAATGTTTAATTCTTTAAGTGGTTTTATTGTTATTTTTTAATTGAAATTAAAGTTCATCTTAGTAACATCGTAATAAAAATTAACATTAAATATTAGTGTTATAATAGTTTCAATAGGAAAGTGATACATAAACGATTGTACTTAACTTTCACTTTTTTAAATTAATAAAAAAAATAAATCACAGTTCATAATTATTTTAAACCCAATTAACTCGTATTAAAAGGTGGAAAGATAGAAAAATATAATTTTACAATTTAACAAATAAAAAATTTCACAAACATTATAAGTTAATAAACAAAAGAATAAACTTATTACAAAATAAATTGATAGTGAATTTAAAATTAACATAACATATATTAATAATGTTTTTTATATTATATACTTTTTAATAATATTATTTTAGAAAAACAAGCATATCTCGTAGGAGAAAAATAAGGCAAAGAGAAGTGAAACAAAACAAAACAAAAAGTGTTAAATAACAAGTAAAGAAAAAAGGTTACACAACAGAGGCAAGGACTATGGAACACCATTATCAAGCATTTGTGATTAACCCAACGTTTTCAAGCACTTAGTGGCCAAAACAATACAAGAACATCATCACAAATAGAAAAAAATATAAAAATGTAAACACAGTTGTATAATCATATAACATTCAAACAATAAAAACATAAAGAATAAAATCTCATATTATGGTTTTATTCCGTAACTTGTATAACCTTTGTTTGTGTTTAAGTCTAACTCCAAACTTTCATAGCAATTAAAAATATTATTAAAAAATAGGTTTAAATTTAACTCATTTTACTTATAAAAAATCACGAAATCTTACTACGATAAATTTTAATATCATAATATATTAATAAAAAGTAAGTTTAAGTACGATTCATCCGTATAAAATTGATGAGAATTATCTTCATTTATATAATATATATTAAGTCTAATTTAATAAATAATAAATGAGATCTCCATGATATATAAGTTAGTAAAAGTTCTACCACTTTTTCAGACTCCTGCTGTGCTGTATTCTTTTCTTCCCTTAAACTTCCTAATATGTTTCCAAATATAGCTTTTGTTTGTCTTATTTCTTTTGTTCTGATATTGCTCTGTTAATGTTTGTCTCTTTTAATCCAAAATGAAGTTCCTTATGCATGCTGGGTCAGGTTGACTTACCAGGTTACTACATTTTGCCTCAGAATGGTTATGAAAACCAAACCACAAAATCTTAACACATTCGTGAAACTAAGATTTGTTTCGGCTTATGTATCACTTTTATTTCTTTTGTCGTTTTCTGTTTTCTTTGTATTTATTTTAGTTGGATGTTGGGCTTCGCTTTTCCTACCCTCTGTTTTTCTTATGAAAATGTATTTATTTTAAAGCATGTTTAATTTCATTTGTTAATCATAAAAAATACAAACAATTTCATACTTTTGTACCTTTAACACTATTTTTTCCTTTAACACTGCCTATCACTATCATTAAAATATAATGACGTTTGAACGTTTCTAATGTGTGGGAATGATATGGATCATTGCAGAAATTGGCTCATAGGATCACGATGTTTTGACGAACAAAATTTTAATAAAGTATGGCAAACTATTTTTTTAGATAAAAAAGTATTATTTTATTATTTTATTTTGATTGAAAAATAAAAAATAATTTATTTAATTTTATTTATAGAAATTTTGTCAAATTTATGAAAAAAAAAATTGTCAACATGGATTTTTATTCACTTTTGTCTTGGTCTTCACAGATATGAAAAGAGAACATAAGCCAAAATAGCACTTTTAGTGGCAATTTTCTGCGAAAATCTGTGATTTCTATTAGACAAGCGAGTATTTTTGGTCATCTAGATATCTTTTAAAGTTAAGTTTCATTTTAAATTTAATTATACATTTATTTTGTTTTTATTTTTACGGAAAGTCATATATTCTCTTTAACAAATTGTAGTTATAACGATTTATATGATTTCCATAAAGTATAAGAAAAAAATTTAGTAAATAGTTTAATTTATACATGTGTAGTATTTGGTGAAACTCAACAAAAAGGTTAGATATGTTACCAGCATAAGATATGGTAATTTTGAAAATAAAAATAGTAAAAAGTGATTTGTGATTAACCTAACATTTCCAAGCACATAGTGGCCAAAACAATGCAAGATTAGCATCACAAATAGAAAAATATAAAAATGTTAACACAGTTGTATAATGATATAATATTCAGAAACAATTAGAAATAAATAAATAAATCTCATATTGTGGTTTCATTTCATATTTTGCATGCTCTTTGTTTGTGTTTCTCTCTTAAGCTTAACTCTAGGCTTTTATGATATTTTAAAATAGTATTAAAAAATGAATTTAATTCTAATTCATTTATGTTTAATTTATAAGTAATATGATAATTTTTGTAAAACTTCGTTATGATACTTTAATATCATGATAAAAAGTAAATTTACACATAGTTCATACTTAAAAAATTGATTTGTAAAATAAAAATTATCTTAATTTATATAATATATAAGTTTAATTAGTATTTTAATCATAATATTTTAAAATTTTATTTAATGTGCTTTTTTAATTTTCTTTCTTTCAATCCAATCTTCATTTTATTTAAGTTGATGTTAAAATTTTCTTATTAACAAGAAATAATTAAAATATAAAAAGTATATGGAATGTTTCAATCCATATAAAATTCAAAAAATTTAAAATCCTTTGAAGGACTATTATTACACAAATATAATGTCAAAACAAAAATATTAAATCAAAGCATATTGTAAAAAAAACAAAGAAACCACCAAAGGATAAAACAATAATGTTAACATAATTTAAAAGATAATCATATATCAATATTTTATTTTTCCTTTTAGTTTTTTTATGTTTTTGTTGTTTGTTTCTTTTTCCTGAAACGATAATTGCTATTCTTCTTCCTCTATTTTACTATTATTTTATATATATTATTAATCATTATATTTTTAACAATATTTTAAAATTAAAAAAAAAAGTTACAATATCTTAAAATTATACCAACTGACGTGATTTTAACTTACTAAAATCTAAAACCACACCAAATTAACGTAACTTCAATGAAAAATTTAAAAAAATTACAACACTCTGCATCATTTTACGCCATCTTTTACAAAAAATTACAACACATTTTTATAACTTTTTAACAATTTACAGCATCATAATAAATTTGAAAAAATTGCACCACTTTGGTCCTTTTGCCTCTTCTGCATTGGCTGCTGCTGTAACAAAACATAGTTATCAAATAGATTGAACCATTTAATGCCATTTAATGTTACTTCTTGCTGTATCCTTTTATCTTTAATTCTTCAAATCTTGCACAGTTTTGATTGACTGATTGAAAAGCTTCGCTGGCATTATGTTACAGGAAAAAGTAAATGAGTGCTACAAATGAAATTTTTTTACTAGGCGCTGTGTAAGAGATTTAATTTTTGTTAACACCGATTTAATTAAAAAACAAAATTATTATTTTTAAAATAAAACAAAAATTGAATTGAAGATAAAAATATTAAGAAATCAAATTAAATAAAATTAAGCGTAATTGGCGTTACCTAATTTATTTTTTCTCATGTGAATTTAAGTAAGTTTTGAAATTAATCTATTTTAAAAAATTTAATAATTTAATTTTTTATTTTTTGAAATATGTAGATTTAATAATTTTAATCAAATTTTATTAAATTTATTTAATATTTTAAAAGCATTTTATAATAATATTTGACTTAACATTAAAGTAAAATTGTATCACACAGTATAAACAATTCAAACACAATTCTAAGATGTGTACAAAACATCAAATAAATCTAATAAAATTTGATTAAAATAACTAAATACATATATTTGATAGATGAACAACTAAATTAATCCAAAATTTTAAAATAAAAAAAATTTAAAATTTACTAAAATTTAAAAGACAAACAAGTATATTCATTCCAATAAATTATCATAAACTATATTTTTTCAGAAAAGTCAGCGAAATTCCTAACACATTTTCAAACTCCTGCTGCGCTGTATTTTTTTTTCTTCCTTCAACTTCCAATGTTTTCCAAATATAGTTTTTCTTTGCCTTATTGCTTTTGTTCTGATATTGCTCTGATAATGTTTGTCTCTTTAATCCAAAACGAAGTTCTTATGCATGCTGAGTCAGGTTGACTTTTTACCACATTTCTTCATTTTGCCTCTGAATGGTCCTGAGAACCAAACCACAGATACCTTAACACATTCGTGAAATTAAGATTTTGAGATAGAAAAACTATGAATCTTCTTAATACCCTAATTTATATTAAAAAAAAAGATATATCAACCCAATTTTACATAGTTTAAGTGATTAACATATCAATGCACTGTTTAGAGAAAATAAATTAGGAAAAATCAAATCGCTACAGTATTACTCAAGACATGGAACATGAGTGAAAATTAGGACTTTAGACTTTATAACTAAAGTCAAACTGTTCAAAATAATGGTGAATTTTGATTAATGATTTTAAAGAAATTAAATTAATACTTTTTATGCGAAAGTCTTCTTTCTTTAAGTCTCAAGGTAATATAAATAAATTTTTATTTCTTTCATACGTGTAATATATTATATATATTTATATTGAAGATGAACAAATGATTAAAATAACTATTTTTTCCTTAATTACTAACAAAACTAATTGCTGACTTTACTTAAAACATAAATAAAAAATCCGAAACAATAGATTATGCAGCGGATTGGGGACCCTGTTAAGCTCGCCCCTGGTTTTTAAAATAAGAAATGAAATTATAGGCTTTCTATATATATATATTATATAAAACCAAATAATATATTTGTACTTTTATTTTTTTATTGTCTTAAAACATCGTCGTAATCATTACTAATCAAATAATATAGTCCAAACAACACTCGATTATCTTCTATTAGTTTTTTCGTATTTTCAAACATCGATTTATAAATTTGAGGAAAAAATTCATTCATACGAGAGCACCAACAAAATCTCAATTTGATTAAAATCATCACACATAAAAATCCAGCAATAATAAAGTTACTAGTTTATATCAATTATATAACAAAGTTAAGAGAACAAGAAAATGCATGGTTTTGTGTGGAAGGAAGAAGGAAATGTTGAAAAAAAATAAAGAGGGAGGAGGTGGTTGTGTTCTTATTAAAATAAGGAAAACCTAAAATGTGATATATGCAATCTAAAGTCTACAAAACCCAATCCATTGTTTGATTTCTCTTTATTGTAGAAGTGCACAATATAAAAGCCAAAACTTGTATATAAGACATATAACGAGTTGTTATGAAATCTTTTCACCCCTCCAACTTAAACAAAGTTGTTAGACACTCCTTGTATCCAAACAAAACCTACAAACTTCACAAACATTTATTTTTTCAATTTTATCATGTTTTACGATATTCCTCAAAATATATATGCACAATTCTTTAAATATACATTTTTTAAAAGAAATGAAGAATGTCATGTAATACGAAATAAGATATACATTGGTAGTTGTTCACATCTATTATATTCTACGACTAGATCACAGTGCTAAGTTCCCCACCTGCGTCATCATTTATTCATTTGTAATACATAGAGTTGTCAAAACGGGTCAGGCCTGCCAAAAAATAGCGGGTTAGAGAACAAAACCTGCCAACCTATACCAACCCAATCCACTTAGTCCGCGAGTTCACACCATATGATATATATATATATATATATATATATATATATATATATATATATCTCATTTCTTACATGTTTTTATAAAATATTGATATAAAAATTCTCGCAAAATAAAAAAATTTCTAGCAATAATTAACTTTGATGTCACTTCAAATAGGAAAAGTAAAACCGCAAGAGATCTTCATGAGTAAATTACGCACAAATAAACTTACATCACATTAACTTAAATTTATAATGATGTATAAACACAAGCTTAACCTTAAATTAAATTAAGTTGTATATAAACTTTAGATAATAGGGTCCTTCCCTATATTACTATATTGTAAATTTGATATTAGTGGATACAAGTCATAAATGGAATCATTATGACCATTATAAAGGACAAAAATGTGTTCAATTAGTAAGGGTAAATAAGAAATTGAATTGGTGTTTTATCTTCAAAAAAAGTTTCCCTTAAAATCAAAAGTGCAAGGGTTTGTTTTTCAAGAGTTTTGATTTTTCACTAATAAGAATATAATTTCTTAAAGAATAATATTCTGTATTCCTAGATATTTAATTATCCAATATATGACATTTTCACACAAATTAAAAATTTGTTTGTAAGATATATTTTGAAAAAAAAAACATTATTAATATATATCATCATGTTCATTACCTACTCTCCAATAAGGCTTAATTAAATCAATCTCAGAACAAATTATATACTCTCTCTCTCTCTTCATATATAGATAATTAGTGGGAATTATTTAAAAACAGCTATGGCAGAAAGTAAACTTAAAAAAAGCTTCTCAAACCTTAAAATACACACATTTACTTTTTTTTTTTAGTTAAAGGGTTTGAAAAACTTTTCGGATACTCAACTATTTGTTTTTCATCAAAGTAAACAATAAAATTATATCTGAAATAGTATATGATTTCATATACATATTCAAAGGTTTAATTAAAAGACATAATTATGAAACTACGTTATATTAACAGCTTTAGGTTTAGGTTGTTTAACCTATTTTAAAGAATATAAAACTAATAAAAAGCCCCAAAATCAGAGTTAATGGAGGATATGTTCTTACATCACAAACAAACACTGACTCACAAACACACGCATATGTTCTTGACTTCCTTTTAAAAACCTAGATTCCCTGTTATTTGGTCTTTTTTCATTATTCCTTGCCGTTTTCCTGATTATTTTTCTTACCTTTTTCTGATAAATTCTCTGCAACAGAATTTTATATTGTATACTACAATGAAATACATCTTCAATTTATTCATGACATAAAATGTTGTAAGGCATGAACAAAAAAATAAAGTCTTTTAAGGGAATGAATATATACATGTACTCAAAAGCTCTGAAACTTTATATATAATTTCTGGTAGAAATAACTGCAGATGGCTTAAAGTCCTTTCTCTCATCAAGGTACGAATGAAATAAATGCACATTGACCATCACAAATGTTTGTTTTAACGTACTATGAGAAAGAGTGGTGTTAGCGGTGTCAAAATACAGTGTCCAATATTAAAATATCAGTGTTCTATTCTGATATCAGTAAACCTAATTATAAGATTTAACTTATAATCTTTACTTTATCATGAGATGAAGAATATATATATATAGTTACTTTTGAGAGCTTTAAATGGTGAAAAATCTGATATCAAAAGTGAAATATACTTGTTGGAACATATTGTAACATGTAGAAACAATATCTTTTTAATGCATGTGTTGTTTGCATTATATTCATTCAAATTTTAGATCTTACAAAAATGAAAGCATAAAGTATTTCTTATACAAAGCAAATGTTCCCTGTATTTTATCTTGAAAAAGTTAATAAAGTAGGTAGCATGTTCAGTGGAGTAGAGAAGAATTAAAGCTAATTCACACTGCAGAAGAACTAAAGGTGTACGTATATAAATTTTCATAGAACTATCATGTTTAAATGTTTGTAATGATGGCTTCATGGTTGTAATTAATTCAGCTCTTTCACTTCAGACAACAAATTTGTACAACAATTTACAATCATGAAAAGATATATAAAAAAGAGAGAGAGAGAAAGGATTGAATCATATAGTAAAAGAAATGGAGAATAAAAAGAAAAGATTGTTCAAAACTCATAATAAGAGATTATCATATCTGTCTTTTCAACTAACATTGACTAGATATTTACAATAAGAAAAAAATGATATATATACTTAAAACTAAAGAAAGACAAATATGTAAATATATAAGCTAATTTAAATATAATACTATGAGCATATTATCTATCATATTATATTATATTATATATATATATATATATATATATATATATATATATATTAATCAGACATCTTATCTCGATTAAAGATAAAATGAATTTATAATTAAGTTTAAAGTTGATTTTGTAAAGTTGAATTAGGTTTGAAGTTCATTTCTTAATCAGGTATCTAAATCATGAGTTTGAGTATGTTCTAGTCACATTTATTATTTGTTAGGTATATGGTGTCATCCGCCATCACACTATTCATTAATGTTTAGTTTTATGATCGAAATGTATATATATATATATATCGGTATGAGAGAAGTGTCACTACTAAAAATTCTCATATTACATGAAACTTTTCTTGTAAATTTGTTAAAAAAACTTTTAAAAAACAACTTTTTTTTTGCTAATTTTTTAAGAATCTTAAATAATGAATAATTCATTTGTGGATAATTATTTCCTACAAAATTATAAAATTTGTAAGTATTTTTTACAAAATTTGTTATGAAAAGTGTTTTATACAAAATATTTTATAAAAGAATTGGCAGCAATTTTCTGTAAAATGTTTTTTCATAATAAAATTTATAAATATTTTTTACGAAAAAAATTTCAAAATAAAATTGACAAGAAATATGAGTTTTTTTAGTAGTGTATGTTAAAGATCACATTCATGTATTATTAAAGATCCCATACATGTATCACTCTTGTATTATTGTTCCTCCTTACCTGAATTCCCTCTATTTCTTTTGTCTTCGTTATCCTCGTCTGTGTCTTTCATACACTGGTAGCTGCTTAGTTTTTCATATCTTAGTACTGTTTATTATTTTGCTTGCAACATGTTAGAGCTCACAATAACATAGTGAAACAACCAAAACAATAATTTGTCTAAAATAAAGATCGTGACATAATTAATACTTTTGGCTGTCACATTAAACTTCTGAAAACTTTGTTCTTTGAAATGACTCACAGTAGAGGAGCACGGATACAAGCTAGTGCACATGATTTGGAAGAACTTAGTCACCACGAAATCCTATCATCTCAGCAATATTCTGGGAAACTTTCTGAGGTTGTGACTTCATCATCTTCACATCAATGAATATATCTGTTGAGATCGATAAGAATATATAGTCTGAGTTGATGACAGTAACTACTTTGTGCAGGGAAACAACTACATACAAACAAGAAGCTTCAAGGATCAAAATCCAAGCTTGGAGTTCACCTTAGGGAGATCAACACAAGAATGAACAAGCCTAATTTTAACTGGTTTACATGATCACTTTATTATTACTAGCCAAAAATAGAAAAGATTAATGCACAGGAATATAAATTAATTAATATATAATATATATATAATATATATAGGCAGTGCTTTTTTCAGGGCAAAGATGTAATGCACTTTCCACAAATCTAAAGCATCTCTGTATATTCTTTTTGGGGCAAAACTTATTTAGGTTGTGTTAGTCGTTATATAAATGTTATTATAGTTAAAAGTAAAAGCTGAAGAAAAGAAGGAATCAGATGTATAATAAGGCCTTTGTTCCCTCTTTCTTCTTTCTTCTTTCTTTCTTTTTTTTCTCCTTTTTCCATTTCCTTTTCCCTTGGTTCTTACAGATTTGTCCATGCACAACTTTTCTTGAGCCTCATTTTGATTCTTGTGTGTGATATTCAGTTGTGTGAAAAAGCTTGATATAGCTGGTATCTATCATTATAGTATACTTTTGTTCCTTGGATTTTATCCTTGACTTGTGCACAAGGGATATATATATCATGAAAGCTAAGAAAAACAGTGATGAGAGTGAAAGATATGAAGAATATATTAGTGAGTTTTCTTTCATGTGTGTGTGAAATCACATCTTTTGGCAAATCCTGAAAAAAGAAAGGTGTTTGTGCTTAAAAAAAATTCCAGATACATGGGCTATGATTGGAAGATATCCACGTTACTTGATACTGTGATTTGCATGTTTGTGTTGTGATTGTGGCTTGCATTATGCCCCACTTATGAACTCCTTTTGGCTGATATGATATTCCACTGACTTGATGCTCTGATGGAAAAGCCAGTTGCAACAGCTGTAACCTTAAGTGAAGCATATTCAAAAAACAGGTTACAAACAAATTATATATATATATATATATATATATATATATATATATATATATATATATATATATATATATATATATTTTTTTTTTTATTTTTATATATATTATGTTTTTATTTTATTTTTATATTTTTTATTATTATTTTTTTTTTTTTTTTTT
>Ga0099822_1008763_pt1 | contig 12895 bp, 7 predicted proteins | sample CowpeawhiteBW_FD_76839 | JGI IMG/M metagenome (GOLD analysis project Ga0099822, IMG submission 76839) | Root nodule microbial communities of legume samples collected from California USA - Cow pea white BW | ecosystem: Host-associated > Plants > Roots > Nodule | place: USA: California | collected... | reverse complement strand
GTTTCTATATTTTAAAAAAAATTAATTTATAGTTTATATAATGTGTTTATTTATATATATATATATTATTAAAAAATTAATTATAATTTTATAAAAAATATATATATATATATATATATATATATATATATATATATATATATATATATAACGCTTAGCAAAAAAAAAGTTTCAAAATAATTTTACCTTAAACTTTGTAAGGACTCATATTCTTTATATACATATTTAGAGCTTATTTTATATTTTCAATAAGCTTTTAGGATGTTTAATTCTAGTATACTTACCATATTTTATCAATTAAGATAAATTGTGCTGGTTAGACATACATGTTTTAATTCCACCATATTTTTAGCTAATATGACCATTTTTATTCTTTTTTGCCTATAATTTGAGGTATAAATATTATTTGCAGTTGATTTTTTTTTCATTAAATTCTAAATATCTATGGTCTAAACCAAACATAAGCTTTTCTGAATTTGGAGTTTATTAATATTTTTTTATTTTGTATTTTGGAAGTTAAGATGAATTTGCTTAATTTCTTATACTGGATTAATGTTAAAATATTTATATTTGGATCCAAAAGAAAGATCCAATTTGCATTACTAATAAGACTAATTAAGCTCTTGTTAGAAAATTATTTATTTATTTTATAATTTTCATAATAAATTACTCCATTCTCTCTTTTATGTTTTTTATTTTTCTGATATAGTTATCATCAATGTAGACACTGGGATCTTCAACTAATATTTTGGGGTGTTAAAATTTTGGTTGAATTACTTTTTTTTTTTCATTTTTTCGTCCAAAAATGTCAAGTTGGTTCTCTAATTTTTTCTAGTCTCAATTTGGTCTCATTTTTTTAAATTGATGCAATTTGATCCTTTCGTTAAATTTTTTGAAGCGTGAGCAAGAATTTTTTTATCAAAATTGGCATTAGGATTATGTCAATTACACCAATGAAGCAAACCATCTTTATTCACAACTTCAATTTTGATGAAAAAAACCTTAATTTGATTCAAGAAATTTAATGAAAAATTACTAAATTGCATCATTTTTTAAAAAATTTGGACCAAATTGAGAGTAAAAATGATTGAAGGACCAACTTGATATTTTTGAACGAAAAAATGAATCAGAAGAGTAATTTCAAAATTCTTACACAAACTAGTAAAAACATTACATTTACTTTTTTTGTGATAATAAAAAATAATAAAATTATAATTATTGTTATTGTTATTATTATAATTATAATTATAAAATTAAATAAAAATAGTTTTATAATTTTACTATAATTATATTTCATTTACAGTTATTAAATTTAAAAAAAAATTAAATTAAATAAATGATTACTTAAAAGATAATATAAATAAAATAATTTTTTTATTTTAAAATATATTTAAAAGGTAAAATGAAAAAATAAATATGAACAATAAAAAAAAATCTTTTCCTTTATATAGATATAGATATATAAAAATATAAAAATATTACAATATATTAAAAATATTAAATTTAAAAAAAAATTAAAATAATACAAAAATTATATAAATATAAAAAAAATGGGGATGGAGGGGGCCATGACCCCTTGGTCACTTCAAAGGTTCGCTACTGGATGTAGAAAATATAACACATTTTACATTAGTTCAAATTTAATTGATGTAATATACTCATAATTACAACATGTAATCTCGTGGCGATGCGATGAAGGTGGTGGGACGCCGAGGAAGCTTTGTAACGGAGACTTTATAAATAATTTACTCATTATGCTTTCATTTTGTGCAGTAATAGAAAAATTGAGGGTTTCCCCTTGGCAACAGAGTTCGTGGAGATTGGTTTGTGTAGAATTGTGGTGATTCGACATCTGTTACCCTATTTTGCTTTTATTATTTTCAAGGCTGCTTCTAATATAATCCTAGTCTTCACAGTATGTATATCTTTTTTTAGCTGAATGTTCACGCAAGTATATAATTATATTCCCTTTCCACGGCGCCATTTATGGATCCCAACTTTTTTTTTCGGTGATGATTAGCATCGGTTACCTATAATGGGAGCTAGAATATGTTACATGTTACAGAGAACAAACCAAAAAAGAAAGTCATATTTGGTTCTCAGAACCGACGATGTTTTTCGGAAAATGGCGAATGAATCTTTTTTCTATGTAGCCTTTCTTTTTTATTTGTATGATATTGAAGGAGAATATATGCATTTACGAGTATCAATATCTTTCTTCATATCATATGTGTTTTTATTTTAAATTGTTAAAATATTTTTAATTTATTAAACAATTAAAAAGTTTATCATTTTTGTACTTAATTTAATAATTTTATTCATTTGATTTTTTTTTAATTTTTATAATTGTTTGATATTTATATAATTATTATTTAATACTTATATTTGCAATTCTTTTTATATTTGATATTAGGGAGAAGAAGATCCGTATTGTTTTTAAGATTGATAATACCAATTTTTATGATTTTTATCTTTTTTAAGAAAATTATTTAATTAATGATCATTTAATTAAAATATTTCTAATTTATCATATAATTTAAAATGATTTTATTATTTTTTTTGTGTTTAATAAGTTATTTCTAGGATATATATTTGATTACTTTTACTTTTTTTTAACTATTTGACACTTATTTAATTTGATATTTGACTTTAAAAAAAAGATATGTATTCTTTTGATATTAAATGTAAAAAATATCAACTTTTTCTATAAAAATATTATTTAATTGGTCCTTTGGACGCCGTTAATTTTTTAATTGATATAAGAAATAATTACTAATTTAATTTTTAATTTTTTGATTTAATTTAATTTTGTGATTCATTCAATTTAGTACCTCAATTATTTAAAATAGTTCAATCTAATCTTTTTTATTAAGTTAGATTTAATACCGTGTTCTATACAGGACATGTGTCAAGTCGTGGAAAGATAAAAAATCTAAATAGATCAAAGTTTGAGAAAATGACGAAAACAAAATGCAAAAATATTTGAGGGACCTATGACATAATTAATTTTTTTAATAATATCTCTGAAATAACCTGCCAAAGTAATTCAATCTCATTCTAAGTTCTTCTTAAAACTGAAATTCTGTGATTCTATAACGTGAATTTCGTACATATTTTTTGGATATGGTTGAAGCTAGCAATCACTAGTTGAGTTAATTTTCTTAATATCTGGTCCCATTTGTTATTGAAGAATTTCTAAAGAATACACTCCGAGTGTTTTCACTGTGTAGATTAATGTAAAAATAATTGTGGTGCATTGAACCTAAGTTTTGTCCCTTTTAATGCTCCATCATACGTGACCAGCACAAATGATATTAAAATGGAAAATAATTTTTTTATTACTAAATTTTAACAATTTTTTTTATAATTTTAGATGTGATTTTTTAAGTTATTTTTTTTTTTTTATTTTTAATATTCTAAAATTACTTAAAATATGTCAAATCATATTATAAAAAAAATCTTTAAGATTTAATACTCAAACTATCATTCTCCTAGTAAATACCATTCGGTTTTCATGTTAGTGTTTTGGCTGCTGATTCGACACGTGTTCATGAATTTTATTTTAAAACTACAGCTGCCAAAGATCCAAAATTATCTGCTTAAACAAACATAGGGCTTCAAACCGCCCTTGTAGAAGATGTACATGTAAAGAAATATGATTTTTATTTATTTTAGAAAATAAAATTAATTTTTGATTGTTTTCGCAATAAATGCAAAGTCTAATTTGAAAGATAAGATATGTGAAGACACACCAAGCAAGTGAGTTATTATATTAGTTTGAGTAATGACACAAATAAAATATCATTTAAAAATGACACACCAAGCATCGGTCATTTATTTATATCATGTAAAAACTTCTCATTTTTAGATTAGTTTCTGCTATTAATATAAGTTTTGGGCTGCTAACATAGGTAAAAGCAGGGCAACACATGCATAAATAGCCATTGCACGTGCTCGACGCATGCATTGAATCAGCACAAAACATAAACAGATAAAACAATTATACGAGAGCAAAGTATATTTTGGAAAACTAAATTTAACTTTGACGAACATCAAGCAGAAAACATTTCTGTCCATTTTAACATTCAAGGTTACAACATGAATTCAGGCACACACCCATCGTTACTTTAGTAGTAACTTGGTCGAAAACATAAAAGAAAGAAGAAATGAAACATTAAAGAGACTATTAATGGTGGATATGTGAAGGTTTGGATCCACTTCCTAAGGAGAAGGGTATCGGTTGAAGGAGAAGTGGAAGCTTCTTGTTGACGGTGATCCCATATCTCTCGTTCATGTCAATACCTTGCACAGTTCCATCAGTTTTAGGAAGCTTCCAATCGAACCAATAAAGAAGATTAGCAAGTGCATACTCAGCTACACTCATCCCAAATGTAATTCCAGGGCATCCCCTTCTTCCACCCCCAAATGGAATATACAAATCTTGTCCTTTCAAATCTACGTCCCTCTTTTCAAATCTTTCCGGAAGGAACTCATCTGGTCTGTCCCAAACTTTAGGGTCTCTCTGTATGGCCCATGCGTTCAACATTACTCTTGTCTTGGCTGGAATATCGTACCCACTTAGTTTCACACCAGAGGTTGTCTCTCTAGGAAGCAAAAGAGGACCTGGTGGATGCAACCTCAAGCTTTCTTTGATAACACAATTCAAGTAACTCATTTGCTTCACATCATCTTCATCAACTTCTGCTTTATCTCCGACCACTCTTCTCACTTCTTCCTGAGCCTTCTCCATGCTATTTGGATCCCTCATCAGCTCCGCCATAGTCCATTCCAGAGTTGTTGCAGTTGTGTCACTTGCCCCTATAAACATGTCCTGAAATCATGCAAAATGGAACAATATAGGATTAAGTTTTATCATATTAAGAATCCAAAAGAAGACATTGGGAGAAAGACTAACCACAAGCATTGCTTTGAGAATATCTTGGGAGAGCTCAAAACCAAGCGAACCGGTCTCTTGAAGTTGAAGAAGAATACCCAAGAAGTCTTTCTTTTCGGATTTTATGCCATCCTTCTTCGTCATCTTTTCTTTATGTTCTGCTATTACCTGATCAAAGAAACCATCTAACAAACCAAGAGTGGCCTTAAACTTAGGAATTTGGCCCGTTAAAACATCAATCCAACCCAACGAAGGGAAGAAATCTCCCACACAGAAAGCTGTGAACTGAGTCAGCAATTTCCTTCCAATCTCCCCAAAGTTGTTAATACCATCGGGAGTGTCGTACTTCTGTCCAAGAAGACATCTCGACATTATGTTGTTGGTGAGTGCAATCAACAACTCACTCAGGTTCACACAGGCTGTTTCACTCGCACACGCTTCGCGTATGGCACCCACCATTTCTGCGACTTCTTCAAGGCGGATGAATTGCAGGGACCGCACGCTTTTCATGCTCACAAGCTCAAGAACGCACACCTTCCTCTTCTGTCTCCACTCGTCGCCGTAGGGGGTGAAAGCCACGTCCTTGTAGCCGTAGAGAAAGATACCCGCGGTGGTGGTTTTTGGGCGGTTCATGAAAACGAGGTCGTGGGTTTTGAATATTTCTCCGGCGACGTCAGCAGATGAAACGATGATTGTGGGGACCTGCCCCAGCTGCAACAACATGAGAGGGCCATGCTTATGAGAGAGGGCTTGGAAGGAACGGTGCGGCAACGTGCCAAGCTGATGAAGATTTCCGATGAAGGGTATCTTAGGTGGGGATGGAGGTAAATTTGTTTTGGTTCTTCTGGAGAGTTTAAACACGACGAAGACGATGCTGATGAAGATGCAAAGGAAGGATAAGGAGAGCGTTGAACTTTGACAACATGGTCGTGGAGTTGATTCATGTGCCATCTCCCTGTTTTCCAGAAAATTAATGACAAAATGCACTTGCACACACATGGTGTCGTGCATGATTTATAAACATGAAAATAATTTTTTTTTTATTATTAAATTTTTATAACTTTCTTTAGGTGATATTTTTTAAATAATTTTTTATTTTTTTATTTTTAATTGTATTCTCAATATCTTAATATTATAAGAGAAAATTGTCAAAAAATTTAATAAGAAAAATTATGAAAAAATTTAATAATAAAAATATGATTGTCTTTATAAATATGCTTCATCCTCTGGCATCAAATAATTACAACCACCTCACAATTATTTTGATGATATAATATTAAAATATTATAAAAAAATTGTCAAATTTAATAATAAAATAATCATTTTTGTATAATAATATATGGAATATCGTACTTTCACAACATTTTTTTTTATAAAATTTGATAAAATTTATTTTTCTAAGGCATCAAAACCTTTTTTCCTCTTTTTTAATTTAAATCAAATATTTTTTTCATTCATTAAGTTGATGTTACGTTTTCAAAAATTTGTGAATCAAATTTTGTTAAAACATAATTTTTCATAATATATATTGTTATTTTAGGTCAAAAGAATTAAAAGGTACCACCATTATAAATAACTCCTAATATAATAATATAACTCTTTTTTAGTGAATGATTGAAGTTTCCTGTTCTTTAATCTTGTAGGTTTAGAGTGTAAAACAATTAAATTCAATTAAAAAGTAGTTAATTCAACTAAATTAAATTGATTTACATTTATTAAAAAAATAAACTAAACTATTTTAAATTCATTTTTTAAAAACTAAATCAATAAAAAATAGTTTAGTACATTACTTAATATAAGAATTGAAATAAAAGTACATAGTCATCAATTTTTTTTTATCACTAATTATTTTAGGTGAGTTTTTAATTATAGTTTTTTTTATCGGTAAAATTAAATTTATGTTGCAAAATTAATGTTAAAAATGTAATCCGATAAACTAATAACTACACGGGGATAAAAAAAAAGGCAACATCTTCTATGTTTCTACTATACAAAATTTACTTCTCATTTATGATTTGCTTATTGCTTTCTGGTTTTCCATATTTATATCAACGTACAATTTAGTGGGCATAAATAATCAGCAAATGAATTATATTTGAATTTGATTTTCCTTTCTGTTCGGGTATATTATGAAAGGTATAATTTAAATAATTAGATTAGTTCAACTTCTAGAAAAAAAAAAAATAGAGCTGTGAAAATGGGTTGTTCGACCCGATCCGGCCCCACCCGATCCATTACGGGTTGGTCATTTAGTGGATCAACCCAACTCGGCTCAGTTATAGACGAGCCAAAAAACTTCAAATCCGACTCGTCCCATCACGGATTGGTGGGTTAACCAGGTTGACTCACTAGTCCACTTAATTAAAATAAAATATTTTTTTTTCTTAAGTCATAAATTATAATTCAGATTAAAATTTAAATAAACTTCAATACAATCTAAGTACAATCTAAAATGATGTTAATCTTCAATACAAACTAAAATTACAAAAAAAAATACTATCTAAGATCAAAGCATTCTATTCAGTTATCCAATTATAATATTAGATTCTTGGATGGATAAATCTACAATATTTTCATCTCTTGAAACATCTTCTTTATCTCCATCTATTTGAAGTTGAAACTACGTTTCCGTTTATCAACCCACTAACTTGTTTGGTTAAAAAAACAGCTCAACATTGCAAAGTCTAACATAATATGTGTGACCATAAGGGTTGGTGGGCTAACCTGGCTCACTACGGGTTCAACTCGGGTGAGCCAGCTTCCTTGTGGGTCAGGTCAAAAATTGATCCATACTGAAATTTGTAAAAAAATTTCAACCTAACTCGATCCAAATCCGTGGTGGGTTAGGTTAGTCCACGGATTCTGACCACTTTGGCGGCTCAAAAAAAAATCAATAAAAAAGGTAATTAAAAATAGTTCCATTCACCCGAGTTATTTTTCACACGAGTTTAATTTGAATACAATATTTTCCGGTTTACAACAGATTCTTCAAAAATTGAACATAGAAACTATTCAAATTCTGCATTTTTCTATGATGTATTTTTGGAGGGAAGAGGTACAAATGAGTTCCTTCGACATTAATATACTCCTTTTCAGTGGAACCATTCTCAAGTATCTGAACCCCGGACCATACTTTACTCGTATGGACACAATAATAAAACTCAGAACTCAATCACGTAAATAACTAATATTAATTTCAATCCAAAATTTTTAAATTAATAAATTTTCATCTCTCCACTTTTTCGTTACTATGACTTAAATTTAAATTTGGATTCATGTACTACTGTATCATAACAAATTACAAAGAACATTAGAGAGAGTAATGGCAGAATTATTTTCATACTTTATTCAGGATAACCAGTACCTTTGAAAATAGACTAAATACACAACTGAAAATAAGACTCAAATATTCTGCTGACTAAATCAGAAAATACATAGAACAAAGTTTGCAACACAAACGTACTACAGATTCTAAATTTTACGCTTCTAAACAAGTGGCGCAATTTAAAATATAGATAAAACAATAGAACAGATGAATTCTGCAGACGACAATTCACAGCAATTTTAGAACTTAGAAGGAAAAGTTACTGGGTTAAGATAGAGGGGTATTTTCCTTGAGACAACAAGTCCGAACTTCTCACTCATATCTATATCTTTATGTTCATCCGACTCAGGTAACTTCCAATCAAACCAACAAAGAAGGTTGGCCAGAAAATACTCAACCAAAGCAAGTCCAAAATAGATTCCAGGACACCCTCTTCTCCCGAAACCAAATGGAATATAGTGAAAATGTTGACTCTTATAATCAATTTGGCTGTTTTCAAATCTCTCTGGTGTGAATTCTTCGGGACTTTCCCAGAAATTAGGATCTCTATGAATTGCCCATGCATTAACATATACCAATGTTTTTGCTGGAATGTCGTATCCTCTCAATTTCACACTGGATATTGTTGTCCTTGGAGCCAAAAGTGGAGCAGGTGGATGCAACCTTAGAGTTTCTTTGATAATACATTTCAGGTAATGCATTATGCTGATGTCACTTTCTTCTATCTTCGATTTATGTCCCACGATTTTTCTCACTTCTTCCTGCGCTTTCTTCATTATGGCTGGGTTTCTCATAAGCTCTGACATAGCCCATTCTGCTGTTACTGCAGTTGTGTCGGTTCCTCCAGCGAACATATCCTGAATTATATATGAAAATGTGAAATTTGTTAACGATTGACACAGTGGTTAAAGATTGATGTAAAATTAACAAATTAAAAATGATAACCTATATTATTTTGATAAAGAGAGAGTAACAATGCAGTAAAAAACTTGAGAAAAACAGAATAGAGAAAGATACCAAGAGAAGTGTTTTGACGTCATTTTTGGTGAGTTCGAAGTTAAGGTTGTTACTCTGTTGAAGTTGGAGTAGGACGTTGACGAAGCTTTTGTTTTCGGAGTGGTCACCTTCCATGTTCTCTGTCAAATTCTCCGCAATTGTTTGGTCAAATAAAGCATCCAGTGCATGAAAAGTGGCCTTATACTCCTGAATTTTTCCAGTGAGAAAATCAACCCAACCCAGCAAAGGGAAGTAATCTCCCACAGTGAAGGCTACAAGCTGATGCATAACATCGTTCGCTAACTCTTTCACTCTGCTGTGACCATCGCCGGAGTATTTCCGTCCGAGAGCACATTTACACACGACGTCGCTGGATGTGGACATAAGCATTTCGCTCAGATTCACATAGCACTCATCATCACTGGAGCTCACATCACGTAGCTTATTCACCAAGTTGCCAACTTCTTCTTCTCTGATTTGATGAAGTGATTGAACCCTTTTCATGTTGAGAAGTTGAAGGACACTTATTTTCCTTTTGTGTCTCCAATTTTGGCCATAGAGTGAAAAGGCGATGTTAGTACAACCATAGAGTAAGATTTTTGCAGCAATGTTTTGGGGTCGGTCGGAAAAGGCCAGGTCATGGGTTTTCATGATTTCCGTGACCGCCTCTGCGGATGAAACCACCAGAGTTGGATTCTCCATCTGCCCCAACTGCAGTAACATGATACCACCATGGTTGAGTGAGAGGTTTCGAAGAGAGCGGTGTGGAAGAGTGCCAAACTGATGAAGATTGCCTATGAATGGTAGTTTTGGTGGTGATGGGGGTAAATTCAGTTTGGTTTTGGGTTTGGTTTTTGTTTTTGTTGCGAACTTCAACACACAAAGGACGCTGATGAAGAACAAAAGAGATAGATAAAAGTTACAAATCATCATTTCTTTGATTTCATCGTACACTCGTGACACTGTAACCAGGCCCCTCAAACATTTATAGACACACTCAAGCACCACCTGCTTCTTATTGATTAAAGTTTTTTCGTTTTATGCATGTGGTGGTATCCGTTTTTGTCGAGATTCCATTTGTTTTTGTGGTGATTTTCACTATTTCACGAAAACCCGTTGTTCATCCACTCTCATTTCCACGCAGGTTTCCATGTCATCGTGGATGTTGTTTTGTGATTGGAATGCTGGTCTCATTAATTATATTTTTGGAAAAGAGAAATGATAGGTTGAAACCTACATTTGTCCACTTTTTTTACCACCTTAAAATTAACTTGTAATTCAAGACAAATTAAGTTATAACCTATGAAGATGGTAAAAAAAGTGGTTAAATGTGGGTGTCATACTATCATTTCTCTTTTGGAAAATTTCACTCTCTTATTCTTTTTCTACATTATTTTTTAGTTTTAACAACTATTTTAAATTTAATTTTTATTTTTTAAATTAAATAAATAAAAATTATCTACAAAATAAATAAAAATGATATACAATTAAATTGTGAAAATTATTTACATTTAGTTGTATAATTATAATTTCATTATTTATTTTATTATAAAAAAATAAACACACTAACATATGTATTTTTATTAGTTTTAATAATATATATTATTTTAACTTTAAAAAATATTAATATAATGAGTTCTTTTTTTATTTTTCCAAAATAATAACGTCTTTTTCTCTGATTTATGTGGTCGTGAGTAAATAAATAAAACAGGAAGGAAGAGAAAACATGATTTTATTTGTTTTATAATAATTTTATTCATCATTGATTATTATTTTTAATATTATTTATTATTATAAGAAAGAAGAGAAAAAAGATAAAAGAAAACAAACTGATATGTAAAAATAAAAAAAAGTTAAAAGTGATTATCATTTTATATAGGAAACATAATTCATTTGTTGTTTTGTTTCATAAGAAAATTTCGTCCAAGAGTAAAAAATGTACACAGTAACATTTATTATTTCATTTTTGCTACACACAAACTGCCACCAATCATTTATTCATCTTCTTTTCCGTTTACAATATAGCTTACTGATTTATGACGAGTTCAGAAAAAAAGATGGAAAAAAAATCCATTAAATTTGATCTACTTCATGATTCAGTATATTATATGTAGATTGAAACAATTAAAATTAAAATTAAATCTAAATTTGTATTTGTAAACATTTAGTTTAGGATTTCTATAGATCCAAATTATTTCTTTTAACATATGTCTATAACTTATAACTTAGTTTGGTGTATGTATATATTTTAAAATCAGTATATTTTTTTTTCGAATTGATTGTAAATTCAATAAAATAGTAAATAAAAAATATGTTTAGTTAACATAAAACTCTATTCAACATAATAGTAGAAAATATGATATATTTAAATAATAAAAAAAGTAACCATATAAACATCTTGGTATGAACTTTCATGTAAACAAATATTAATTACAAATATATAAAGTATAATTTGAGAGAATATATTTTTACGTGTATTTATGGTAATAAGCCTCAAACCTATAAAATACGTACTAAACCAAAACAACTAGAATTTAGAAGCACTAAAAATAATACAAATAATAAATGTCGGAGATCACATTAAGTTTACATTAAAATCAATTTTGATTGATATAATCGAAGCATATGGAAGTATATATCTCATTGTCTAGGTGGGGTTTGGTTCTTTAAGAGAAATAAAACTATAGTTAAGGTATAAGCTTCTATAAACTAAGATTCAGAACCTATACTTTGTTAATAATTATAAAAATATCATCGCATCTTTAAGAGAGTATTATAGATTTCAGTTTTATAGAGAACCAAACCTTTGTCCCTCTGTATAGGGTTAATTTGTGAATTCTCACAAATTTGCGAGAGGTCATGTTACATTGCGTCACTGCAAAAACGCATGTCATGCATTGCAACATATTCAAGACATGGATATACATAAGAGTTCTAACTAATTTTTAAGTCACAAACCATATAATTAATGATAGGATGTCACTTGACTCATATATGACCTTGATAGCTCACCAAATCCGCATTTTTCAAGAGTTTAATCATAAATTATAAATCCTTCCATAATCATCAATGATGTCATTCTTATTCATACAACAACACTAATATTAATAAAGCCAAGAGTCTTTTTCCAAACTTCACAACATTTTCATGTTTTCAACTTTCATATGATTTATAATCAAACTAACCATTACATTGTAAAATTATGAGATTAACACTCCTTAGATTAAAATGTGTCTTATTACCAATCTTTTTTAAAATTTCAACAAATTCAAACAAGCTTCTAAAAAAAACTAAACTAAACGCATATAAGGTCAACTATACTTACCAAATCCAAATTTCATCCATTCAAAAATTAGCTACACTACTCTAGCTTTTTAGAATTTCAATTGACAAAAAATCTACCATCAAAGCTCTATTTTATTGTAGAATGGTAAAAAAAAAAATTACAATAAAATAAAAATGAGCATATAATTTTATTTTATGGACTTTTATCTGTTATTCATATAAAGTTTATCATTAAATTAAAATAATAGTATGATGTTACATTTCACCTAATTCAATTTTAATTAGAAATTGGAAAGTACAAAAATGTCCATACGCGTGCATATATATATATATATATATATATATATATATATATATATATATATATATATATATATATATATATATATATATAT
>Ga0099822_1008761_pt1 | contig 12896 bp, 1 predicted proteins | sample CowpeawhiteBW_FD_76839 | JGI IMG/M metagenome (GOLD analysis project Ga0099822, IMG submission 76839) | Root nodule microbial communities of legume samples collected from California USA - Cow pea white BW | ecosystem: Host-associated > Plants > Roots > Nodule | place: USA: California | collected... | reverse complement strand
GTTATATATTTAAAATTAATTTTATTAACACAAAATATATTTAATATATAAATATCAATAAAAATAAATATATATATATATATATATATATATATATATATATATATAATACTACATACACATCAAATATATGTTTACTCTTGTTATTTTATTGTTATGTATAGGTGACTATCGAGAAGATCCATGTTATTCAAATATTTTAATTAAAATAATTTGTCAATATTATTTTAAATAAAGTTATTTTAAACATCACTATTGTTATTGTTGACATCTTAAAATTTATTAATCATTTATTATTATATAAAAATTTATTAAAAAAAAAATAAAGGAATATATAGCATGAGAGACTACATTAAGTTTATAATAAAAATTATACTTCACAAAATTTAGGTAAACTATACTTATTATGAAAAAAAAAATCTAAATAAATATATGAAGGTGAAACATTAAATTACTTGTACAGTTCTCTATAAAACAAAGTTAAATTAACCAATTTATCAGTACAATGATTTCTTTCATGAAAAATATGAGAAGCTCTGAATTACATATACTTACAAAAAATACAAGTATCGGCATCATTTTCCTCTAAGACTCCAATAAACTATTAATGTATCCAATCAACCATGACACGTTAAAGAAGAATCACTTTCCAATCAAAGCATTTAAAAGTCCTCCTCCAAGCATGGTCCAACCCTCATAAATTAAGCATAAATAGAAGTATGTACCCGTAAACAAGTTGAAAAACTACTCACGTATTCACTTTGACTTTTTCTAAAAATACCAGCGCATGAAGTTAAACAAAAATAACTCCTAATTGCACCATTTGATTCATCTTAAGCCGGTTGAGATATGAAACTTGTCATATTACTTAACATATGCACTAACTCCTTAATTTGAGAAAATAGATGAAGGGATAACAATCGGATCAAGAAATCTATTATAATTTCTCATTCTCCAAATCATCCAAATAATTGCAGCAATGACAATTACTTTAATCCTTTAAGTGTAAAAGACTACAAAGAGATTTCCTAAATTGAACAATCAAATCCAAGAAAAAAAATTGAAAATTCTGATAAGTTTCATTCAACTATGTCCATAATTGTATAATAATAGAATAATGAAAGAACAAATGAGAAAAAGATTCAATACTATCACCACACAAATAACATAGAGAGTACAAAACCACCTTTTTTCTTAACCTCCATGTCAATAGGTAAATAAAATCTAAAATATCTAAAAATATAATAATAAAATAACAATAAAAGATAAAAGTAAACAAAATAAAACTTGATAATATCAATTATAAAAAAATTCTCTTTTTTCTAACCTCCAAATCAATATATAAATAATAATATAACAACTTCCAAAAAACTAAAGCTTTTATTGGTGGCACCTCATCCAACCAAATTAAATTTCCTCAATTCAGACATTCCATATCAAAAATTTTATCACACTATTATCATCTATAATATGTATATCTCATTAACTATTAAAAAAGAAAAATCACATAAACTGTAAAAAAAAAATATGTTTCATTTTTTGAATTAACAACAAAGTATAATTTTATTATGTTAAAATAAGAAATTCTAGACATTTTAGATATATCGTCAAAACACTAACATCCTTTCTAAAAGATTAATAAACATGAATGTAAATGTCACATTTTTTTAACTTTTGTAACAATGATTTTTAATAATCTAATAAAATTGTAATTTAAATAACTTTTCAGTTTCCGTGAAGTATAAGTCTTTTAGTTTTAGTTTATATTAGTACTATTTCTAATTTTCATCTTAGTTAATAACAATTAATGTTCAAAGTTATGCTTTAGATCTTAATTAATTGACAGTATAAAAAAATAATATCGTATAAAAATTAAATTAAAAAAACAGTACATATTTGTTTAATATATGTACTAAAAATATAAGTTGTTGACATATAATCATGTCTTTACCAACAAGTCAATAATTTAAGTGAAGTTCTACGCATATCGTATAAATAGGATTTCTAAATTGAGTTTCGTAAATATAACTAAATTGAATATTGTAATTAGAAAAAAATATGGCTGAGATTGAAAACTCTATTAAAGGTATATTAATTCTTCAAAAAGATTAATTATTAATTAAACAAGCAAATCAATTTATAGTATCATAAAGAATTGTCATTTGTTTATATATAAAAAAAAGTAGTTCATACACATTAATCTTTTGAACACTATAATGGAATGAATTTTCTTTGACTAAGATATATATATATATATATATATAATTTATTGAGAAGCAGTTTTTAAAGAGTTTAATTCTTTCGTATAGTTCTTTTCGGAAATTTTGTATACTGCTAATAATATTAAGAGTCCGTTTGGCCTAACTTATTTTGAACTTTTTTCTTTTTTAAAAGAAGAAGTGGAGTGGGTCACAAAAACATGTATATAAAAGCTATTAAATTTTAAAAAATTTATAATAGGTTTCATTATTTTTTTTCTAGACTATAACATAATTTTAGTTTTTTATTTTTCTTTATTTCAAACTTTTATTCTGTTAACTGTTTCTTTATACTGAAAATGATAGGTTGCAGTCCACAAGTTTTTCAATTTTTAGTGTCTTAAAAGGTTAAGTGTAATTCATACTTTATCATGAAAAAGTTTGTTTACATTTGACGAGAATAAATACATCCATATATTTTTGAAGTATAATAGGATCAAATATTGAAATAGAGAAAAAAAATCAAAATCGTATTATAGTTTAAAGAAAATATATATAATTAACTCTTTATTTATAATATCTCTGGTTTAAAACATAATTTTGGATTTATTTATTTTCTTTTTTCTTTTCTAAAACATAATTTTGGATCGACTTTCATTTCCTTTTGTAATTCATCTTGGTAAGAGACATGAATCTTGATCTTTCCGACGTGAATCTTCCACCTTTTCCATTTTGTTTCCTCTTTTTTTCAAAAACAAAATCTAAAATTGACAATGGAAAACTCTCGTCGTTATTTTTAATTAGAGTCTCCCCTCACTTCTAATTAAAAAAGCCTGCTACTAACTTTATCAAAGATTTTCACAACTTTTTTAATCTTACCTTTTTCAAGAAAATGATATATTTATGACGACAATATGTGGTTTATGATTGTATAAAAAATATGCGTATCGTTAATAGATTGTATTTAAATTCAAATAAATGTAAAATATAATTCTTTTTTCAAAAGATTTTAACTGATAAAATTTATTCAGAGAAAAGACCGCTATATATCGATGTAAATGTGAATTTAAGTTTTATATTAAATAAAATAAAATAAAATTGAACAATACATACAAAAATATAAATATAAAAGATATATAACTTTTGATCCAATTTTATTTGTCTTTTTAAAAGAATTTTATTATATTTGTGTTGGATCTTCCGAGGAAGAATTATCAAGTACCATTTTTCGTACCATAGAACATGCTTATCTGACCAATTATTAGGAAAACTTTCGATATAAGATCTCGTCTAAGTCAGTCACCACATGAACCTAGACTCTGATATCACTATTGGATCTTTCGAGAGAGGGTCATCAGGAAGATACAATACTAATGAACACGAGTTCAATCCACACATAAGGAATTGACATCACTCTTAATCCAAAACTATAAGACAATGATTTTATGGGTCTTGACTGTCGTATGATACTCAACTTTCTCATTTTTACTTGATGTGGGATTTAGACTCACACTTAAATTTCCAATAATTGCGCATAAAGGGCATGGGATGAAAAACTCCTCCGTGATTAATTTTTGAGCTACTTTTTATGAAAATATACGAAGTTGATTTGATGGTAATCGAAAGAATTTCACGGAAGAATAATATAAGTGATGAGTTTGAATATATCTAGCGATAAAAGAATTAACATATATATAACCTACGACATTGCTACAACAAACCCTTGAGTTTGTGTATAGTTTCATCTTTTTGGTCTATGCTTCCTTCTGAAGTTAAGTCTAAAAGTCCATCAACCCTATAATTTATGAATCAAATGTTGATTTAAGAGTCCTTTGTGTTAAAGTTGTTTAAATGGGTCTACTAGGTTTTAGTCTTACTATTTATTTAATTTTCTTTTCCTATCTAAAGAATCACCAAGCAAGCACAAAACAATTAGCATAGTTAGTGGTTAATGTCTTCCTGTTTTTGCTTTAAATAATTATGCCAACTTGCATTTACATGTGCTGAACGTGTTGTATGTACTGAATAGCATATATTCAAACTTCATCAGAGTATAAAAGTTGGTCGGACCAACCACAAGCACAACGACACTATAACGAGTAAAATTAATCTTTTAGTTGAGCAGCTTTTAAAAACTGTTGTTATAACAAAAATGAAAAAAAAGAAGGTTGATATGAGATTAATTTAATTAGAAATGGTAGATATAGTGTTGGAAAATTCTAAGCATTACTATAACTCTTATATTAAGTGGAAATGAAAAAATTGAACATTATACAAGAAAAAAGACGCAAAAACCTGTGTTAAAATTTTAAGCTGAAAGTAATGTCAAATTTAAGTTTTATTAGTATTAGATATCTTTGATAAATTTCTTTTCAAAAGACATAGTTCTGGACTAGACAACAGTCAAAATTGGTTAAACCGAAGGCCAAGATAAGCTAGGCTAGACTAACTATCGAGTTAGTCTGCCTAAAGCGACTGCTAAGATGGGTCAGTAGAGATCGGTCCGAAGGTTAAGATTGCTTTGGCTAGGACAATTATCGAGACTCGCCAAACCAAGTCGATATGTCAGAATAGACTCTTGAGACGTGTTAGTACAAATTGACGATCGAGATGGGCTGATCCAAAATGACATTTGAGACGGGCCGGTTCGAAATGTCATCCAAGACGGGCCGACCCGAATCGATGACCAAGACAGGTCGGTTAAGGCAGTTAGTCAAGACGAGCTGAGGCAGACTGACGAGACCGACGACTGAGATGGCCCCGACTGGGCCGACAATCAAGACGACTCTGCCCTGGCTGATGCCTAAGATGACTCCATTCGAGACGACCATTGAGACAAATTGGGTCGAGTCAAGGACCGAGACAATTTAATAATAATGTTTAAAAAAGTAATATATTTTTCATGTTTAAAAAAAAAGCCTATGAGTTGACTTTGACCCACATGACTTTTGTGAGTTTTTTTATCATGTGGAATTTTTTAATTAGGAACTTTTTAGTCGTGTGGACTTTTTTGGTCCTTGTGAGCCAAATCCAAAATCTATCGATTGGACCAAATTGACAGCTCTTGAGAGCCATTGTCTTAACGTATTGTAATATTTTTTAAATACAAGAGTTGATATGTTGTTATTATTATTATAATTATTGTTAGATAAATATTTAGTTTTTAAGGACTTTTTTTAACTATATATTATTTATAAATATTTGAACGGAAATATTTTGAATATTTGAACCGGTAGAATTTAAAACTCACTCTTAGATGATCAATTACATGATTTCCATGATTGTATATTTTTTATTATAGATTTATAATTGAAATAAATGAAAAAATAATTATATGGCTTTAAATTACTGTCTATAATAATATTATAAAATAATAATTTTATTTTCTTTTAGGCCATTTCCAAATATTTTTGACTTTTATCTGTCAACCTTTCAAATAACAAGATAAGAAGATGAAATATTTATCATTTTTATATAATTAAATTATTTATAATTATTATATACTTTTTATGATATAATGATATAATGTACTATCTTAAATATTATTTGGAAAATGGAATTCTAATAATTAAAATTTTAAATTACTCAAATTTATATTGTGAAGTAAACACACTATAACATAGCTTAATTAAATTTTAAGTCAATAATAAATTTGAGGATTTTTAATTGGATCTTTACTAAAATTTTCACAAATTTTATATTTTTTAATTGAGTATCTGGTTCAATTTCTTTATTAAATTTAATTGTTGTTTTGTTTTATCGTCTTCAATATGTGTCTATAATATTAAAAAAAGGTGAAATTCTGCTATTAATATAAAATAATATTATAATTAATTTAATAGAATAAGTAACGTTGATTTACATATATTAATTATACAAAAAAAATCTAAAATAAATAAGATTAGGGGACACTATCTCCTCTATTTTTAATATTTATACTTATTTAAATTAGTATCTATAATATAGATCTCATCACATTCATTTTTCTTTACGTTCATAAATTGTTTCACACTTATATTTTTTATTAACACTTATCTTTTTTACTTATATTTACTGCTTTCATCCATGTTTGTTTTTTTTTCATCTAAACATTTCTTTTATCTACATTTTTTTTCCTTATTTTTTTCTTAAAAATTCTTTTTCTCTTCTCCTTCGTTTGTATTCATCTTCTTCGTTCATATCAATATTTTTCATTTACACTTATCTTCATCCATTATATTTATTTATTTATTTTATATTATTTAAATAAAAAGGTATTGTACAAGTTTTTTTAAGTTAATTACTGTCACCCTAGCCGGTTAAGTTGACGTAAACTTTTTAAAATAAAATTACCTTAAAAATTAATTTAAAATAATAATGACTTAGTATCGATTAATTAAAAACGACCTTCAAAAGCCAACGTTAACGAATTAACATACATAAATTTAGTGTCACATATAAGTGCAACACAAAGCGATGCTATTAGCTATTTAACATCGATTTTTTTGTTGGTGACAATTGATATAATCCTATTCAGGAAAGAGTATGATCGTTTCTGAATTTAAATCTTTAAGAGACACGACACGAATAAATCAGAGAAGAACGCAGAATAAGACAGAGATGAAGGGCGCCACAATCTAACAGATTGATAAGTCAAGTGAAGATTCGGCACAAAGATGTTAATTTTGATAAGAATCGGAGGCCTAAGCCAAGAACAAAGAGAATCCTTTTTAATGAAATCAAATTCAATATATGACTAAAAGTTCCTACATTGTTTTTGGTACCTCTATATATTACCTCTATATATAGATATAAGTTTAAGAAAATCTGAGAACCTACAATAAGGCTCAAGCCCAAAACATAAAAGTATAAACTAATTTATAAAAGAAAGCCCAAAGACAAAAAACATAGATCATAACTAATTTATAAGAAAAAACACAAAGTCTAAAAACATAAACTAATTTTTCTAAAAATTATCCTTGAAATGTGCTTCAAGTCATGATCTTCATATTCTTTGAATTTCAAATTGCTTGTAGCATTAGGATCCTTGAATAGTTTTGATCTTCCAATCTCTTGCTCATTACCCTTGTCATAGGTCTTTTAAATTGTAAAGGTTCATCGTCAAGTTATTCTTGTATAGAATCTTGAGATAGTCCTCTATCATTCCCTCCTTCTTGAAGAGAATTTGTCCTCAAATTTGTATCACTTGAAGTTTAGGAGATGATCCTCTATGATACCTTCCTTTTTAAAATAATTTTGTCCTCAAATTCGTCTTATTTGAAGATTTTTATTAACAATTTTTTGCCGATGCTAAATATCTTCTTTAATATAAAATGTTGGAATATGAATTTATAAGACATATTTTCTTTATATATTGCTCACTTTTACTGTATGTGAGATGCATGTCTTAGTACATGAATCTTCTGCACTTAATTTTAATAACTTATTTAATATAGTTAACAGAGGATAAAAATGTCATGAAAAAAATGCCAGTTAAGATTCCAATTTAAAGGTCATAGAAAATGTTTACCCCCAGGTCTAGAATAAACAAGGGTACAAACAAGCAATATCTTCTTTGTGGTCTCTACTTTATGAGTTTGCTTAATTTTTAATTGAAGGAACTTTTAGGGTGATGAAAGACTAGATGAGTAAAATAGTAGTGAATTACCTTTCACTATTTCTATTGTGTAGTACATATGAGTAGTGGCATTGCGTGTAACCAATAAATCAAAATGTTTATACAAGAATTAATACAGATAATGCGATGGTGATGTGGAAAAGGAACATGAATGACAAAGCATCCTTAAATATTATATTCGTAGTGTCCCCGATAAGGGCTTTCAGTGCTCACATTTCTGGGAACTTTTCTCCATAGCTAGTTGTAGTTGCAGTAGCAAATACTTGAGGATGTACAAAAGCCACTCTTTTTCCTTTTTAAATGAAACATTTGAATTAATGTCTTCACGATATGGATCCAAATAAATTCTCAACTGTAGAATTTAAGCACCGGATACATGAAACTTTCTTATGTTTGATTTCAATAAAGTGTTAAGAATCTTTCATAATGTTGCATATAGATTTCCTTCTCGATCACCGTAGGAAGTCTCACATCGACTAGAGATAAGGCATGAGTGAGGTGCAAATTTTACCTTACAAATTGATTTTGTAGAATTGAGTTAGACTTAAAGTTCACTTCTAACATGGTATCAGAGTCAGGTTAGAGCTTAACCTAGCGAGATTTTTTGGACATATTGTTCCACTCGCAATTTAATGGACATTTTTTAAACTTAAAACTCACTTCTAACGACCACCGAAGAAAATCATGGAACAAAGATTATCATAATATGAATTTATTTGTATTATAATAATGCATTTATATTTTGACATTAGTTTAATGTATGCGGAATTTAGATTTTTCTGAATAATATGAACATCAATCCTTATTTCTGGCTTGATGAACTTTTATGAAGTCTATGCAGGAGAAAATTAATCCTTTTCATAAATTAAAATTGACTTGTACAAGTCTTTGCGCACGACATTTGACCTACCCTTTCACACACAGAGGGGCGAAAAGTAATAGCACGCGTAAGGCGAATAATATTTTTATGAATATATAGATGTAAGATGAAGATTACGTAACATAGTATTTTTGTGGATTAGATAATTTGGGTACTGCTACTCCCACCTTCTGGAGTTACTATTTAAAGCCCCTTTAAGCTATTTGCACCTCTGCTACTTAATTTTTCGCAACCTTATCGGAAACTAGTTTTTGAAAATTATTTTAAGAATAGTGACTCGATTCCTCTAAAAACAGTCTATGATGTAGTATTTTGTAATACATCGTAAAAATTAATTTACATAAAGAATTGTGTTAAAAGAGTGGTTTGTGACTTTTTCCTAAGATATATAAAATGCGAAAAAATAAATGAAAGGATAAAGGTGAGAGGCAACATGGGTATTTTGGAAATGTAAAAAACAAGGTGGGTGTGAATAGTAGGATCCTCTACCCCCTCATCTTCTTCTAAGTCCAACAAGATGTTGGACTTTATTTTCCTTCTCAAATATGTTAGTCTAATACTTAATTTTTGTTTTTAAAATTGAAAAAGAGAAGAAGAGGAAAATGCATAATTTTTCAGGGTGCAGGATATGGTACAACAAATGAAATTGTTTTGTTGGCAGTGGTACACAATAATCGATAAGGAGAGATTACACATATTGAGTTTTATCGTGAATTTCTACCCTAAATGGGAAAATAAGTTACTTATATTTCAGGATTTTTGGAAAGATAGATCGAAGAGATTAATCACCTTTTACGTATGAGTTGTTCCTACAAAAAATGATTGTGAATTTTTTTTATCACTCAACTTTCAAGTTTTATATATTGTCGATCAACTTATATTTAAATTTATAATACATATAAAATAATAAAATATTATTTTTAAATATTTAAAATGAAGCTTAACTAAGTAATTAATTTATAATTTAATTCTTATAATGTAAGTGTGAATATTTAATTGTGGGCACAGTTACTTTTTGTTTTGAGCTGGTTAAGAGGCAAAACACCCATTCGATCCCTCGTCGAGACAACGACCCCACTTCCATTTAAGTGCCTCTCATCTTCAAAACCCAACTTCCAAATTATTCACCACTTAACTCAACACTCACGGAAGCACTTGGAGATTATTGTATTTATGATTGAATAATTTATAAACTCTTTTTATTTTAATTTGGTTACAATATATTTAGTATTAAATACTATTAACCAGTGGAACTTAGATCAAAATTTTAGGGGAACCAAATTATATTTTTTACATTAAAAAAAATTATATTTTCACAACATTAACAAACACATGTGATAATAGAATCCAAAAAACACGATAATAATATATATAAAAGTGTAACAAAGTTTATTATCAACAATCATATATTAAAAAAAGCAAAAGTTACATTTAGTTATAGTGTTTCTCAATGCTCTTTCCATGATTTAAAATCTTGAATAATTGAATCAGAAATGAAGTTTGTTGTAATATCTCTTGCAATATAGATTATCATAGTATTTGTTATAAAAACTTTTAAAACCTATAAAAAAACACTCAAAAAAGATAAAACATGTTGATGACAATCAACTCAATGCCAATTAGAATTCAATGAAAATAAACTCAATTACATGTAACAATGAAAACATTTGAGTCAGATCGTCCGTTTAGTTTTTTACTAAAAAGATAGCACAGTAAGCAATATGCAACATCTTTTAGTGGCGAATATTGAATACTCTAAGCATGAAGAAAATAAGTTAAACCATGTGTATTGAAATTTTCTTGGATAAAATAGTTTTACTAGACAACGAATAATTTTCTATATGCATTTAATATGAATCCCATTTTAGATAAGTCTTTCGTACCTCATTATTTTGATTTGGTGGGTATTACCAAATTTGAGGGCGTTTTCCCGGATCACGTTCTAAAGTCTTTTCAAATTCATTATATGTAACTTTAGAAACTTTAGAGTGGAGTTGTTTTTCATTTTCTTCAATTTTTTGATTATTGTGACGTAGATGTATTTTTTTTATCTTCATCACAAACAGTGGCGAAGCATTGAAGGAGCATAACATTTTAAAACATAATAAAATATATAATAGATGACTTACATAAAATATTAATATTTTAAAATTTATCTTAAATGTAAACAATAAATATATATAAATATATATATATATATATATATATATATTTATATATATATATATATATATATATATATATATATAATTATTAATATTTGTAAAAGATAACTGAAATAAAATCTCTATTATCATCACAACACAACTACACATTTAAGAGTAAACTTTTGAAACAATTCAATATAAAAAATGACTTATATAAAAGATATATTTTAATTAACAAATTATAATATTTCAAGTTTACTTAAATATCATCATACAATAATCATATAAACCATGTATAGACCTATACATTAAAAATATTGAACAAGTGAAATATAAAATAACGTCTTTCAAATACACTCATATTAGATGTATCTAATTAGATACCTAATATCCAAGACTTAAAACTACAAGTGAATTTAAGAAAATAAATCAAACTAATTAGTTTATTATTTTCTAATCTCACTTAAATGATAGAAGATAAAAGAATAAATTATAGTCTTTCTTAATATAAATTTTATTTTAATTTATTTTTTACAAATATTTGTATTTATATATCAAATACCAAATCTCACTAGGATAAGTTCAAATAATAACTCTGATATCAGGTTAGTAAGTGAATTTAAGTCTAACTCAACTTTTCAAAACCGACTTATAAAATGAGGTTTGCATTTATTTGTATAGTGTGAATTTGTCTTATCTCTTATCAATGTGAGACTTCAAATTTGCAAATATATATATATGTATATGTCTATGTTCTTGTTATGTTTTATGAGAGTATTGGTTTTTTTTTTTACAGTTGGTGATACAATTTAGTGTGTCCATTTCAATCGAAGAATTAAACAAAACCAAATCAATGAAAGAGATATTGAACCTCTCACCTTTTGTATCCTTCCTCTTCCTTCCTTCACCATTCCAAACCAATAAATATAGCCTTTCCCTACCTTTATTTATTTTTACCTTTATACCAAAATAAGATCAAATAACAAATATCATTCGCGTGTTTTATAAAACAAAAAGTTTACATACTTAACCTTATGTTTTGCATCATAAATATTTCCATAAACATAATGTGAATAAGGCCAACAGTTACAAGTATTTCCAGACTTTATTATAGAGCATTCAAAACATAATGTTATTCCTTAATGCTAAGGAAAATTCATACATTAATTCTTTCTAACTCTCAATAAATAAAATTGTTCTTTCTTATTTCACGCTTTATACATTTTTAAAACCTTTCTTTTAGTATACATTCCTTCGATTTCTTTCTTTTCAATCTACATATATTTATATTTTAAAATATGTTTTATCTCTCCAAAGTACAATAATTTTAGTATTTTTTTAAAATTAAATTTCTTTTTTTATTATAATCATATTAATGAAACACAAAAAAATACTATAAATATTTTTCGCAATGAAATCATTTAATATTACCATAAATTGAAAATTTATGTTCACAAGAAAAACAAAAGTCTTGAGTATTGCATGCGTTTAAGACTCTTTTTTCTTTGAGAAAAAATTGAAGTTAATTTCATTGTAATTTATGTTTATTTAGAAAAAGGATGTTTACCAATCAATGAGTTCAGATGAAAAATAGATCACACATTCTGGAACCTACCAGAGAAATGGTGAATATACAATGACAAAATTTTGACCCTACTATTCAATCACAGTCTCCGATGAGAGTAAAAGAGACCAACGTCACTTTATTCTCAGTGGAAGCTCTACACGTCCTGAATCAGTCAAGTGCTGTATTCTAAGATTCAAAATTTCTTAATCTATAATTAATCTATAATTATATATATAAAGGAGATTGAGTTCACAATTCATAATTTTAACTTTATCCTTTATAATTTAATTATATATTAAATTTTTAAAAATTAATGGTTACTTTTACAAGATTTTATAAAATTATTTACTTTTTTTTTTCTTAGTATTCATCAACAGTTATTTTTCTCTTATTTTCTCCGTACATTTTATTTTATTTTTTATAAATATACTTTTATTTTGTTTATTAACTTAATAACATTACAATATCATCAATTATTAATATAATT
>Ga0099822_1008760_pt1 | contig 12896 bp, 12 predicted proteins | sample CowpeawhiteBW_FD_76839 | JGI IMG/M metagenome (GOLD analysis project Ga0099822, IMG submission 76839) | Root nodule microbial communities of legume samples collected from California USA - Cow pea white BW | ecosystem: Host-associated > Plants > Roots > Nodule | place: USA: California | collected... | reverse complement strand
GGTGGTGCCCCATCTGTATAACTAGGTAAGGATTCAAGGTAAGGTTGCATCCTGACACTCTAAGGAGTCAGTTAGTCTCACCTAGAGCGGACTGACTCCTGTGGTGAGAGTAGTAGGAGGCCTAAAACTCATTAAGGGCTAATCTTGTGGTGAGGGAAATTGATTCATCATAACACTTGTAACACATAGCTTGGGGGTGAGCAGAGGTATCCACCACAAGTGCGAGCATCCGCTGAATCCGACCAAGTTATACGTATCCGGATGAGTCAAGTCGAGTCATAATGTATTGATTGACAAGTCATAACATGCTTGGATGATGTATGGATATTGGATGGTGAAAGTATATTTAACTGTATGATGAAAATGTTGTTGGCTCTAGCTTACCCCGTTTGTTGTATGGTTGTCTTGTATGTGGCTCTTCTTTCTTGCGATGATCATCAATTTAATTGATGGGAGTAGATGGGCGAGGTTCTCGCGGTCTGCAAGAAAATGGCGATTCCGCTGCTTAGCCATCTGGACTGGACTTTATTTTCTTCATGGGTTTGCTTTAGGGCTATGGCCCATGTATTGCTGTATTCCTTACTATTTACTCTCATTTGTTAGACTTTTATCTGGTTTCCGTTGGTATCGTGTGTGCCCAGTTTGTAGGGGTTGTGTTAAGGACCCCAGGACTACTCTACAGTACTATTTTTGTGTGTGACGTTTCTTTTAATTTCGCTTAATAATTAAATGGGACGTTACACAATATAAAATTTAATATAATAAAATAAAATTGTTAAGATAATTTTTATTTTCTCTTCACATTGTTTTTTGAGTTCTTTTACATATTGTACTCTTCTCTCATCCTTACTTATTTTTTCTTTCTTTTGTTATTGAATAAAAAAAAGTTAAACAGAAACTTATTATTTCTGTCCTCATTATTTTCATATCTTCTCTCAATCTTAAAGGAAAAAAAATTATCTTGTCTCACTTGGTAGTGCAATAATTGTTTAATATTTAGCCCTGTTTTTTTTTTATCTCATTACCCTTTTGTATATCTATTTTTTATGAATATAGAAGAGTAAGTAATGTATTATGTGATTTTTTATAGAGTATTTTTAATTGTAACTCGATCTTCATACTTTTTTTTAGTAATTATGTCTCTAATTTTTTTTTATATTATAATAAAAAATATTGGTCTTAAACTTGTTTTATAGATAGGTATATTGATAAAAAATAAAAGAATAAATTCATTTTTTAAAATTGATAAAAAAGAAGGGAAGATGAGGACAAGACAATAAGGTTGCTCATCGCATAAGCATAACAATGATGAAATGAAAGTTTGTGATGACTTTTGAATTGACATGTGCACATTAGTAAAATGAAAAATAAATATTTGACATATAATATGATTATTTACATTGAAAAAAAAAGTAGCTGAAAAATTTAGTTATGATTCAATTATTTGATAAGCAAAAAAATATGAAAAAACAAATGACAATCATTTAGATATGTGTATTTTATGTTATAGTTATAACTATATTAAATTATGTATTAATTTTAAGTGAATGAGTGACAAAAATGTTAAATATATAAATTTTAAGTATAATATTTTGGTTCCCCCAGAAATCTTAGTCAAGATCCGCCATTGATTAGACGATACAATTTCATTGGGCGAAGACAACTAAACCATGGGCGAGGCATAACAAATTTCATTAGGTGATGAATTTGTTATATTTTGGTACATGAAATATGTTATCAAAAGATTATCTTTCAAAAAATTATCAAGGAGGATATTGGAAATATATTTATTATTGAAATTGTTATTGAAGGAAAAATTTGAGAATTAAAGAAAGATTTCTAGGAAATAATGTGATTATTGATGTATAATTTGGATATTTTCATATATTTCTTAAGAGATAACATATTTGGTGATATGTGAATAATTTTAAAAGATTATAGAGTGCACTAGAATTATCTTTAAGGTAATTTTCTTATTTTATGATGGCTCCCTCCTCAAGTTAGGGTGCTCTAAAGCATGAAGAAGGGTCTACGGAAGGAAGAATGACCGCAAAAGCATGTAGATAGATGGGTTGGTGCTCTCAGTTTGGTGTCTAAGAAGTGTAGAATGGTGGGATTTGGTGCTCTCAAGTGAAGTAGCGCCAACATTCAAGGAAGGGTGGTTAGAGGAGACCACATGGGATGTTTTAGCCAAGACTTGGGAGACAACTATGAAGGCACAAAATAATTTGGTAGGAAAACTCTACTAATCTCAAAGTGAATTTACAAGGAGGGAGGCACCTCTATTTATAGCCTAAGGTGTCTCCAAATTTGGAGATGCAAAACCCTAAAAATCTTAATTGGGCTAGCTTGGAGTCCAAGGCATAAATCCTCCCCAATAGGAGGAGGACATATGGCTATTTAAGAAGGTGGAGAATACTCTTAATTCTTAGAGAGTCATGTGACACTAAAAGAAAAACTGTCTAATTAGACCATGACACATGGCCACTCTATCCCAAAGGAGATAAGTCTTTCCCTTGCCATCCAAGCTACCAAGATAGGCGCATATTGACTTGGAAAAGTCAATGAAGAATCCGCTCCACACTAATGGGGTTTCTAAGGCCAAAAACCCTATGATACTAGGCCCATTATACAAAGCCACAAAGAAATCCTACATTTCTTAGCCCGTAATACAAAGCCCAAAATAAATTTGTACTACTAAGATATTTAATGGCCTATGATAATAAGAGTTTGGGCTCACCTTCCTCAAATGACAAACTCTTCTTGATTATGCTTTGGCCATGCTAGGAAGTATGCCATCATTTTATCTCTAAGGATATTATGAGGATTATCTTGTAAGTCTAAGATTTTTTTTTGAGAGCATAGGGTGCTAAGTCTCCATGAGTGCTAAGGGTGTGAGCATGTCCTTATGAGTGCTCTAGATGTTTGAGATGATGTATTGAGACAACTAGTGTAGTGATGTACGTGATACTAATAGTTCTTTGTTTTCAATCACATTATATTAACTTACCCTTCTATAGTTAGAAAGAAGAGAGAAGTTTCAAACCACCAGCAGTGCTAAGCATGAAGCGTCATGATCACTACCAGCGATAGGAACAGAGCACAACAACCAGGTTTAAAGTGGACAGCAAGAATGAAACCACATATTTCTTCACAAATTTTCCTACCAACTTTAGTGAATATGATATGTGGAAAAATTTTCAAAGGCGGGGGAGGCTAAAAGAGGGGTTCATACCAAGGAAGTTGGACTGGAAGGGATATAGGTTTGGGTTTGTGAGATTTCAGGATGTCAAGAATGTTGGAGAACTAGAACAAGATTTGAATAAAATAAGAATTGGAAAAGCCAAATTGCACAATAACATAGCAAGGTTCAAGAAGGATGAATGAAAAGGTAAAGCATGTACGCAAGTAGGTGGAATAACACATGACACACCAAAAACGAGAGCAGTTTGGAAAAAGAAGACCAATTATCAAACATACGCGCATGCATTACAAGGTTTGACTACAACAACGAACAATCCTAAGGAGGAATGGAATGGAATATAAATAAATGTAACAGAGAGTGAAACTGAATTGCTAAGTTGTTTTGTGGGAAGGTTAGTTGATTACAATCTGGTGGACTCGATATATGAGAAGTTCGTTCTTGGATGGAATCACTCATAGTAAAATATATGGGGGATAACAAGATGTTCATTTTAGGGGAAGAAGGAATAAATGTTACTAGAATAGTGGAAGAGAGCATGAGCTAGTTTGAAACGTGGTCCGAATCCATAGTCTCATGGTCAAATCATGAAATATCTAGAAATAAGGTGACTTGGATAAGATGTAGGGGACTACCACTTTCATTATGGAACGTAGACTGTCTATCAAAATTGTTGCAACATTCGGTTCTTTGATTTCAGTTCACCAAAATATGAAATCAAGGGGTCACTAGAGTACGTACGTGCAAATATACGAGTGCCAATAGGATATCATGTATCAATGACGAAGAACGTTAACATCAATGGTAACATTTATCACATAGCAATGGAGGAAGAATTATCTAAGGATGAAACAAACGCTTGTTGTTACGGGAAATGTAACATCCCTAAGGAATATTACTGATATTTAATATATAAAAATAAGAAATAATAATAAATGTCTCATTTATTATAACACCATTTCCCAAAATCATGGGAAATTTAAAACTTTAATACAATGTGATTAAACCGGAGTCCATAATTATAAAACTGAAATAATATTCAAATGGCTCAAAGAAAATTACAAAGTTGTCTCAAAACCAAAATAATAATTATATACAAAATCCCCTGCTATCCTTCGCTCTGAGTCTATGCATCTCCTGGCCCACCTGTCACATCATCTGCTCCCAGATAACGAGTTATCTGATCATCGCCACACACACACAGAAAGGGTGAGCTATGCACAATATATAATATAGATACATGATATAAATATGTCACCCAACCCAAAATAACATAACTAAAATTCTCATGCTTTTCAAATTACCCAACCAAGACCTCATAGTCCTTCATGAGTCATATACATGAACTAGGTCTTGGGACTTCACTGTGCTCCCACGAAACTAACTCATTCGTGGTCCAACCCTATGAGCCTATCCCGCTCATAGTCCTGCCCTACAGACTCCTCCTCTGTAGTAAATCATCCAAGTCTTCTCAACTTGGACCCTAGCACGCACGCAATCACCATACTATGGACTCCTCGCCCAATAGTAGTCGACAGGAACATAACAGTTCCTTGCCCATCGTGCACCTGACACATGTAATCACCATACCAAGGACTCCTCGCCCATTAGTAGCCGACGGGAACTCAACTAGTTCCATGCCCATCATGTGTCCAACCATCAAACACATCCCAGACCCCTATTGGACTTAGTCCTTCAAGCCCAAACACCACACCACATGCATATACTTCCTATACTTAGGAAAAATTAGCCAAACCAACACACACAAGCACATACAAACATAGTAATTCACATAAACTCGCTTAAGCTAGGGACTCTCGCCCAAGCTAAGCCCTCAGCCTCGCTTAGGCTAGTTCACCTCGCTTGAGCGAGCTTAAAATAGTGGCCGCATCACGTTATCTCGCTCAGGTGAGTCACCTTCGCTCAAAACAACACACAAACCTCGCCTAGACGAGTATTCGACAAAAAAATCACCAATGCACTTCGAGAACTCGCTTAGGCAAGAGTGTCCATCGCTCAGAACTCAAAACCTCTCACCTGGGCGAGATATCGCGCTCAAAACTCCCAAGTTTCCTCGCGACCTCGCTTAGGCGAGCGCCTCTCGCCTGAGCGAGTGACCATGTAGCTCAACCCTTTTCCTGGTCGCCTAGGCGAGAACCACGAACCAGAACCTAAAGTGAGACTCTGCAACTCTCGCTTAGGCGAGGTGGACCCGCTTGGGCGAGACTTGCAGGGTTTCGAGTCTGTTCACGCACTCAATTCACCCAACTTTGCCCAATTCGCACAACAAACATACCAAAACACAATTAACACATTACCAAGCACAAATAATGACCACAATCAGTAGAACATATCGTATATAATCCATTTAAAATATCCCAACTCGAGATTGAATCATCTCTAATCATTCCATACCCTAAAACCCTCATTCTCAACCCAATAAACGCATGAAAGGATTTGCAATCAACAACAACTCATCAAATTCTTAACCACAGTGCACATAATCCAGCATTCATACCTTACAGATTGCAATCGAGATTATAAAGATAAAAAATCATATACTGTCCTAACCGTACCCAGATACACGGCCTTTCAGCAAGCATCATGGCCGCCTAACCTGCGAGAACACCTCCATCGTGAGTACATGCCCGCCTACCTTGCGAGAGCACCTCCATCTGGAGTACACGACCTCTCAGCAAGCATCATGGCCGCCTACCCGGCGAGAACACCTCCATCTGGAGTATGTGGCCGCCTACCTTGCGAGAACACCTCCATCTGGAGTATGTGGCCGCCTACCTTGCGAGAGCACCTCCATCTGGAGTACACGACCTCTCAGCAAACATCATGGCCGCCTACCCTACGAGAACACCCCCATCTGACACCTCCATCTGGAGTACACGACCTTCAGCAAAACCCCATGGCCGCTTGCTTTATGAAAGGTACCCTCCTTGAAAGTAAACCGCCTTCAACGAATCTCATGACCGAGTATCAAGCACCGCCAACCCTCGGAGGACCTCATGGTAATTTCTCTCCTTGAAACTGGATCCTAGGATAGCCAGAAGAGGAATATTGGGCCCAAAGGCACATATCAGGTAGGACCCACAAGTAAAAATGGTATAAATAGCACATTGTTTTATGCATTGATTACGCATTAAATTATTCTCTGAAACCTTGACATCACCAGTGCTGACTTAGGCATCAGAGTGTCTTTTGCATGTCCCCTGCGCCGCCCTCAAGTCCCCTTGGAAGCAAGAGGAGACCGACCAGAAGCAAGACGCCCGAGACCCTTGATCGATTTGTGGATCATAGACTTTGGTTCCGTAAGAACATATACAATTCATGCAAGTTACACACACAAAACAGACAGCTCCCCTAACCTGGAGTTTTTAGTCAAAAATTGAGAAGATAATACACCTCCTCTAGCCTTCTCCTAATTCTCCCTTGTGCACCCAAAATTCACCATCACAAGCCAATTTTCGTTGTTTCTCTCACAGCCACTTCACAACACTGCCAAAACCCTTCCTTCTACCTAAAATTTTGCTTTTATAGGTGACCTTATGGGTTTTAAAACTAAAACGAAATTGGGCTTAATTGTGGTTTTAATTTCCCATTCAATGTTAATTATTTGATAGTTTTCCACCCTCTTGGCTTGCCTCATTCTGCTAGGTTCTCTCTACCTTTCCACATTCATTCCAAGCTAAATTTAGTAAAAATAAAGGTTAATTTCTGTCTACCAAGGTTTGAACCCATGACCTTCCACTAACAAGGCCAAAGCACCAACACTATACCAATTCACATTTAGTGATACACTCCAATCAATGTAAGTTTACAATACCAATTCCATACTCATACATATCATTAAAATCAATAATAAAACAACAACACATAATTGGCATACAAAGGACTCGAACCCAAGTCCTTTCACATAATCAAAGTACTCTCAACCATTTGAGCTAGCACTTTTCCACGTCACATTAAACAATAATTAATGCCATAAAGGCGCTTTATATCCGCATTTATTAATTAATTATTTAATTAATAAATTTTCACGGGTCTTACAGGAAACATGGTTACTCAACATCTAATAACACATCATTAATGGATCCATTGGAATATATGTCATTGGAATTAGAGTGCTCAGAAAATAAAATTGAGGATGAAACAGTGGTGAATGGAAACACACTCACATTGCTAATATACACATCACACCAACCCAAGTTCTAGGGCACGAGTTCATAGACGTAGAAAGGACTACCAGTAATACACATTGTGGCGACCATCAGACCTTGGTTGAAGATGAAGCATGTCAGCAAAGCCAAAGAGGTATTAAGCTTAATGGTCAACAACAACAAATAGAAAGGAACTGAGAAACGATGTGGAAACAAGTGAAAATTCAAATGAGTACGAAGGTAGTGGAACCGAGAATAGAATGATACTCATAAACAAAGTCACAATGGACCCATTTGTCTTTGCAAGACGAAGGAACTTCTAGTTAGGAGAATCAAGCAAGATGGCTAAAGAGAGCAACAATGAACCACACTAGATAACCAAAGCTGAACAAAGGCAAAAGATCAGGTCAGTTATCCATTCCATAAGCAATTATGTATTTGACAATGAAATTAATAATTGTAATAAACTATTTCTGTTGAAAAATGGTAGCCAAGAAACTATCAGGTTATGGGAACTAGGGAATGAAATAGGGGTTAGATCTGATGGGGAAGATGAAACCATTTTAAGGAAATTAGACGAATTAGAAGCGATAGATAAAGAATTGAAAAAGGACAATGAGAAGGGGGGGAACGATCAATAATAAATGAAGATTACAAACATAAACATAAGGGGGTTAGGGAACGCAATTAAGTGGAAGTACATTAAAGATCTAATAGTGAAGGAGGATACCGAAATGATCTGTATACAAGAAACAAAGTTGAATACTTTAAGTAATGAGAAATGTTATAGATTATGGGGAGACAATAATATAGATTGGATACACAAGGAAACTGAAGGTGGGGCTAAGGGTATTCTGATTATGTGGTACAAAAATATATTTGTATATGAGAGACACAGTAAAGGGGTTCCGGCTGTCATAGGTCAACATAAGGAAAATAATGTTTCAATTATAGTAGTAAATGTTTACTCGTCGTGTCATTTAAAAGACAAAGTAGGAATGTGGGATGAAATAGTCACTGTTCCTGCGGAAACAAATAAGAGATATTAGGGACACAAACAACGCCTTACCTCAATCCTTAACCTCTCGACCTGGCTCCTTCTCGGTTTGCAAGTGCCAACTGATAATGTATGTGGCTTGGACCCTTAAGAGGTTACCTACAGAGAGGGCTCCGACGATCAAGTCAGCAAAAAGGCTCTCAAAAAGTCAAATCTTGGATTAAGGAATTAATGAAAGTGTACCTCTTAATTGTTGGGGGTCCACGTGTATTTATAGAGTCATTAATTATGTTTGCCCTTGTTATGGGTTGGATCATTGTTTGGATTCTGGATCATTGTTTGGATCTAAAGTGTTTGTTGGTACAAGGGGCCTTGTCTGCAATATTCTAAGTCTAGTGTTAAACGTATTATGTCTTATCTTTTTGAAGTAGGGGGCCTGAGCCGCTATGTGTTTCTGCTTGACCGATTATTTACTTAGTAATTTTACTTGTGGGGTTCCGTATAGGCGGGCTTGGCCGTGTGGTTTTCTTGGTCCGCCTAGATATAGTACAGTCACAATTAGACATTTAGAGGTCTATAAGACATGGTATATATTGGGGGACTTTAATGTAGTTAGAAAAATGGAGGAAAGAAGAGGAGTAAACATTGATGGTAATAGTAAAAAGGAGATTTCAGAATTTCATAAATTTATTGAAAAAATAGAGATGTTTGATATACCACTTGTTGGCCGGAAATACACATGGTACAAACCAAATGGAAGTGCTAAAAGTAGAATAGATAGAATTTTAACTTCCTTTGAGTGGTTTGAATAATGGCCATGATGCAAACAACACATCCTAGATATACAGGTTTCAGATCATTGTGCCATTGTACTAAGAACATCAAAGGTAGAATGGGGCCCAAAACCCTTTAGATCTTTAGAGGTCAACAACAAATTGTTAGAACAAGGAGATTTTAATTCTAAGTATTTCCACTCATTGATCAAATGGAAAAGGATGAAGAATGAGATTAAAAGAGTGGAAATCCAAGGGGTGTGGAAAGAAGATCCAACATTTGTTAAAGAAGTTGTTAAAGAATTATATGAAAACATATTGTTTGCAATAGATGGATTAAAACTTAGGTTGGACAATATTGTATTCAGGGAGTTAACTATGGAGGATAATAACATGTTAACTAGATGTATTGAGGAATTAGAAATTAAGGAGGATAATAACATGTTAACTAGATGTATTGAGGAATTAGAAATTAAGGATGCAGTGTGGCAGTGTGGGAGTTCAAACAGCCTAGGTCCTAACGGTTAGATGTAGTGTGTGAAGCAAACCTCCAAAACATTATGGCTATAAAGAGTATACTTAGATGCTTTAAAATGGGTTCAGGCCATAAGGTAAACTTTCATAAAAGTAAGATCGGAGCCTTAGGTGTAGACATAAATGTTATATAAAGGTACTATGAGGTCTTAAATTGAAATATTATGGAACTGCCATTTAAGTATTTAGGTCTGTCTATGGGGGAAATCCTAGAAAGCAATCCTTTTAGCAACCTATCTTTAGTAAAATTAAAAACAAGTTATCAAGTTGGAAGGGCAAGTTCTTATCATTTGTAGGGCAAATTTGTCTCATAAAATATGTCATTACCGCACCAATTTGTGTATGCAAGACAATCATAAAACTGCAAAGAAATTTTCTTTGGGGATGGGGTTCAGACGAAAAAAGAATAGCTTGGGTAAAATGGGATAACTTATGCAAACCTAAAGAAAAGGGAGGGTTAGGAATAGAAGACATTAGATTGTTCAATAAAGCCCTATTAGCTAAGTGGAAATGGAGATTAAGTGTGGCTGCACAAGGATTATGAAAAAATATATTAGAATCAAAATATGGATCTTGGAGAAATTTAAATGGAAATTTTAAAAAAGAATATTCGTCTTTGTGGTGGAAAGATTTAAGTGAAGTAAGTGGTAAAGGTCAAGAAGAAAGATGGTTTGATCAAAATATTGAGTGGAAAGTTAGATCAAGGACTAAGATCAAGTTTTTGGAGGACATATGGGTAGGAGATATCCCATTAAATGTTATATTCCCTAGGCTATATGCTAACTCTCATAATAGAGAACAAACATTAGTTGAGTTAGGGAATTTGATTAGTAACAATTGGGAGTAAAAACTAAGTTGGAGGAGAGAACTGTTTGAATGGGAAAAACCCCAACTAATAGAATTCATGCATATATTAACATAAAACTCATTACAGATAGAAGGTGATGATACATGGGTTTGGAAAGATGTGAAAGGGGAGAAGTATATAGTAAAATCTGCTTATACAAAATTGCCTAACACATTTATTAGGGAACATTTTAATATGTTCAAGTTATTTTGGAGCATAAGAGCCCTCCCATCTGCACAATGTTTTGCTTGGAGGGTAATCTTAAATAGGGTGGCAACAAAGGATAACCTTAGGAGGAGAGGAACAACATTACAAGACACCTTTTGCGCGTTATGTGGGTTAGAGGAGGAAATTGTAAGCCACTTATCTTTTACATGTAACATTGCCAACAAGGTATGGAATATATGCAATAGATGGGTAGGTGTAAGCACTACACACCATAATCAATCGTGCGTTCATTTCCAAATTTTTTTTCATTTTGCATTTTAACAACAAGGGGAACAATCTATAGAAAGGATTATGGATTTCTGTCATATGGAACATTTGGAGTCATAGGAATAGAGTTGTTTTTAGGCAATGAAAAGTTGATGCAGAGGAAATTTTCACTATGGCACAATTGAGAGTGTGGACATGGATGAAACACAAATATCCTACTATGAAGTTCTCGTACGTAGAATGGCTTCAATTTCCAATTGAGTGCATTAGATTTATCTCTTAGGCAATATAAAGAGGTATACCATAAACATATGGGTATCTTGGTAAGGGAGAGGTAGACTAACCTATAATAGGAAGAGAGGGAAAGGTATATAATATAAGAGAAATATTTGTGTGTTTGTATCTAACTTTTTGTGTAGGTGCTTGAAGTAAACACTATGGAAAACAAAGCTCTATACCCACTGCGAAGGTGTACAAAATGGTTCTAAAAGCTACTACATGAAAGGGAGTTGAATTGCGGTGAAAAACCTTATGTGAATAATATAGCAATACTCTAATATGTGTTGGATAAATGTTGTCATGTGTTTTTGTTGTAGTTCTTTGTTGTTTAGTGCATTCTTCTACATAGAACTTAGATTGTCTTTTTTAATTTTTCTGTAATATGTGGGGTTGGGTAGATTTTTAGTTGATGTGTAGGTTTGCAAAGAGATGTATTCTTGTGTCTCTTTATCTCTTTTCCTTTTGTAAATATCATGTATGTGTTGTCTTATGATTTTCTTTTTATCTTTTTGAAGGTAAAGTTCTTATTGTATTAGAAGGATTTATGTGTTTGGGGTTTATGTGATTTTGATACGATTTATGAAAAATGATGTTAAAGGTTGAATTTAGGATTGAATAGGGGAGAAGCATTTTGAGAAATTAAACTTTTAAGATGTTGATTTTAGGCCTATGAAAGGAAACTGGGGATTAATTGAAGGTCTGGAATTAAAGTTGCGGTGGATCAATGGGTGTTTAAGCGTGTTGATGAATTACAAAAATTGATTTAATTTGGAGACTAGAAAAATTATGAGTTAATCAGTTAAAGAGTTTTTGGCATCATGGTTGAATATGTGTATGTAATTTTAACATTTGTTTGTTAGAGTAGCAGATGAATGGGTTGTGTGGGTATTTTGCTTAATGTTATGTGTTGATATCACATTAAAATTGAGGTTTAAATATGAACTGGCGCAACTTAGCACACATTCAAGTTTTTCAAATGTGGTGAAGTTTTGTTTTGATATCTACAGTAGTTTTGTAAAGATGTTCTTCTTTAAATTCTGGATGATATTCTTCTTTAAACTCAAGATAGGTTCAAAATAATACGAAATACCATTATTTTATTTGGTTCGATGTGGGAGTTTATTTGGATTAAGCTTAACATGTATATGTTTGAGTTTTTTTATGGACGTCAAATAGCAAGGGTTTTAAAATATATTTATCAAGCCAATTCATGGTAAAATATTATGTTTTGGCCATGTGAAACTTTCTTTAATTTTTAAAATGGCTTTCGTTTTATAATTATAACTATGTTTGGTTTTATTATATACTTAGGAAACGATAAGTTCATAACGTTTTCAGGTTTTATAAATATGATGGTAGGAGATTATGTGGCACCTTTATTTACATTCAATTTCATTAAAAGTTATATTTAATATTATATCCATATGGAGTTTAAGGATCTTAAATTGTATATGGGTTATACAAAAGTTTACGTTGTTACATAGTTTATAACATTAATTAAATCTAAGTTGTTTGTATTAGGCTAGAATATATATATATATATATATATATATATATATATATATATATATATATATATATATATATATATATTATTTTATATATAAAAAAATTTTTTTTTTGATATATAAATATTTATTTAGTTGTAGTTTTATTTTTT
>Ga0099822_1008757_pt1 | contig 12902 bp, 8 predicted proteins | sample CowpeawhiteBW_FD_76839 | JGI IMG/M metagenome (GOLD analysis project Ga0099822, IMG submission 76839) | Root nodule microbial communities of legume samples collected from California USA - Cow pea white BW | ecosystem: Host-associated > Plants > Roots > Nodule | place: USA: California | collected... | reverse complement strand
TTTTTTATATATATATAAATATTTTTTTTTTATTTTTTTTATAATTTAAAAATTTGGATATTATAATAAAAATAAAAAAAATTTTTATATTTAATATATATATATATATATATATATATATATATATATATATATATATATATAAGTATATTTAAGTATAATAATAATATCATAATTAAATTTTAAGATGCTTCTAATTAAAATAATTTTAATACAGTTATTTTTGGAACAAAGTAACGTAAACTGATTTTTTTAATTGAACAAATTTTTATAATGAAAATGAGAAAGGTTACACTTATCATCTATCTAATTTGAAAGATTACTTTAAAATAAAATAACGGGTAGAGGACATAATATATTTATTATCTAATTATTCTAAAAAACTAATTTACAATAAAATTAAAAAATTAAGACTAAGAATAAGTTATCCAATTATTCTTGAAATAAGTGAACTAATATGTACAATATTCCTCACCTTAAACCAATTACCGACCCACTAGTATTTTAGTTTAATTTAAATATCTCTTTATTGACTAATATTTTAGTTTAGTTTAAAAGTCTCTTTATTGATAAATTATCAAATTTTATTTTAAATTTTTTATTCCTAGTAAATATTTTTCTTTTGTTTTTGTTATAAAAATAATTTAAATAGTACCTCAAACAGTAAAATGGTAATGGTGACTTTCAATATCATTTTATTTAAAGAATAAAATAAATTACTTTACATAGTACTTTAAAGACAAAATATTTTTCTTACTAAAAACAAAGAAAAAAACATAATCACAGACAACAAAAATAATTGTTTAATCATTTTATTACTTTGTAATGGAGATATTTCCACATAAGATGAGTGTGGTCACAAGTGCAGCAACAACACCACAGTGATTTGTGCAAATATCAGAAAAATCTGCACCGTTGATTTCCAACAAACATCCACGTGTCCTGCATGCACAGCATCAAAGAATAGGTTCTCACAAACTTTCTCTCTCCATTTCTCATTTGTTCACTTTAAACTTTTCCATTCTTGCAAACTACTTTCATCAATAAATACCTCCCTCTCCAAACCAAAATCACATCTCACACTTTCACTCATTAACTCTTTTCCATGGCTTCCACAATCACCTCTTCCTCCTTATTCTCTGCCTCCACTCTCTCTCCACCCTCTTCATCACTCTTCTCCGCCAAACCCACCCATGCTACCCCCGTTCGCCGCCTCCACGCTTCTCGCGCGTCTTTGTCCGCCGCTGCTCCCCCGCCACCCTACGACTTGTCCTCCTTCAGGTTCCAGCCGATCAAGGAGTCTATTGTGTCGCGTGAGATGACGCGCCGCTACATGACCGACATGGTCACGCATGCTGACACTGATGTCGTCATCATCGGGGCTGGATCCGCCGGACTTTCCTGTGCGTACGAACTCAGCAAGAATCCTGATGTTAATGTTGCCATTATCGAACAGTCGGTCAGCCCTGGCGGTGGCGCGTGGCTCGGTGGCCAGCTCTTCTCCGCCATGGTCAGTAACTGTGTTATTTCTCTCTCCACATACCAGCAACATCTTGTTTCTATTATTATTATTATTTTGTTTTTGTTATTTATTTTCTTTCTAACTGAGTTAAGGTAAAAAGAGATCTTATAAAATAACTAGTGAAACGCATGCACAGGTGACAGGTGACAGGTGACGTTTGTGTTTATGAATAATTATTTATTATTTAATATTTATATTTTTAATTTATTTAAATAGTTTTTATATTTAGTGTTAATTAAAATATTTATTCAAATGAAAAAATAAAATTTATTAAATTAAATAATTTTACTAAAATAAAATATCTACAAAATAAATGCATTAGATTAATTCTTATTCAAATGTATTTACATTTTTTTTTTTGAAATAGTAAAATTTGGTATGGTTAACAAGTAAATATAGACATGAATGGCAGACCAGTATTTCTTCTAGAAAGGGTGTTATTTTTATCATGATAAATTAAGATTTTAATTTTGTTAGGACTTTGTGTTAGATTTAGTATTTGATTATGTTGGATCAGGAAAAAAACATGGGATTTGTTCTTAGTATTTAGTATATTTGATTCTGTTGGATCAGGAAAAAAACAAAACATGGGATTTGTTCTTAGTATTTAGTATTTGATTATGTTGGATCAGGAAAAAAAAACATGGGGAATTTTTTCTTAGTATTTAGTACTTGATTCCGGTAGAACAGAAAAAGAAACATGGAATTTTTTTAAGGCAAGACAAAAAACATGAATAAGTTTAAAAAAATAATTAAAGAACTTAATATTTTTAATTATTATTTTACCAAGGTAATAAAAGTTCTGATTTCTTGATAAATAGTTATAGAATATTTTTAATTATTATTTTATCAAGGTAATAAAAGTACTGATTTCTTGAGAAATAGTTATAATATTAGACCATGTTTGCACTAAAATGCATTTATTTGACATATCAATATTATTACAAATAATAATTAATTATTATTAAATACTTTAATAGATGGATAAGATAATAATTAATAGCGCATTAAATCTCTAGACATTAATAGTTAAAAAAACGGAAATAATTAAAACATTTATTAAATTATAAATATTTTTAATTATTTACCTAATGTAACAGAAGTTCTATTTTCTTCAGAAGACAGCTCTAAAAGTATAAATTTGGCTCAATTATTAAGTGCTTAAGTGTATTGAAATGAAATTATGAGTTTTAAATTTAAATTATTAATATCTGACTCAATTGTTCCTGTTGAAAGGGATTTTGAACTGATCTTATTTGAAGGAAAATAGTTGCATGCCATTTGTTTGTATACTTTTTTTTTTAGCATATATTTCCTTTAATTATTCTATCTAAAGGGTTTAAACTAATTTACCATAAAAGTGGACTCTTTTTGAGGGCTTTTGGGGTTATCTTTTATACAAAGAGAAATGTTATAAAATTTCCTCTAGTATTATTTTTATATTATTATTAAAATTATGAAGGTTTAAAATATATAATATACTTGTACATCTTTTAGTAGTTTTTTTTTTTGTTAAAGACTATATTGAAGTTGTAAAATAAAGCATATTAAAGGCCATGAATAAAATGTTAAATAATGTCAAGAATAATTTTTTAGCAAATTTACCTTTTGACAAATATAAGAATAAATTAAAAGGGTCATTGAATTATTAAAGGTTGTGCAAAAAATTGTAAAAAATGTTATATTGAATAGTTTAATAACTTCAAGGGGTATGAAAATGAATCATATATATAAATTTTAATTAACAGTATAACAGTGTATCAAAGGGTCATCGAAACTAAGGAGAAGTACCGAAAGGTAGATGAAAATAAAAGAACAGTAGTAGAAGAAAATTGTGAAGAGATATGAAAGAGAGAATGATATTGTGGATGTGGAAGTGCAGATAGTGCGTAAGCCAGCACATCTTTTCCTTGACGAGCTTGGTCTTGAGTATGACGAGCAAGAGAACTACGTGGTGATCAAGCACGCTGCACTGTTCACATCGACCATCATGAGCAAGCTGTTGGCGAGGCCAAACGTGAAGCTCTTCAACGCTGTGGCAGCTGAGGATTTGATCGTGAAGAATGGGAGAGTTGGTGGGGTTGTCACTAACTGGGCCTTGGTTTCCATGAACCATGACACTCAATCCTGCATGGACCCCAATGTGATGGAGGCCAAGGTGGTGGTGAGTTCTTGTGGCCATGATGGACCCTTTGGAGCCACTGGTGTGAAGAGGCTCAAGAGCATTGGCTTGATTGAGAATGTGCCAGGAATGAAGGCCCTTGACATGAACATTGCAGAGGATGCCATTGTGAGACTCACCAGGGAAATTGTTCCTGGCATGATTGTTACTGGGATGGAAGTTGCTGAGATTGATGGTGCTCCAAGAATGGTAAAACTCTCTCTCCACTCACTGAAAATTCTTTATTTTTTCTGGTGTTCACTGGGAAATAGTGTTTGAATATTTTTTGGGGAATTGGAAATGCAGGGTCCAACCTTTGGAGCAATGATGATATCAGGGCAGAAAGCAGCTCATCTGGCTTTGAGATCTTTGAAACTTCCCAATGCATTGGCATCTGTTGGAAATGTTCATCCTGAGCTTGTCCTAGCTGCTGCTGCTGCTGAATCTGCTGAAATTGCTGAAGCTTAATCAATGTTGCATTAAATTTAGTTTGGTTGTAGTATGGATGCTTGCAACTAGAAATAATAGCAGTAGTTCTGAAATTAAGCTTTTAAGACGTTGGTAGTGATGAATTGGGATGGTTGATGTGATTCCCTATGAAGTTTTTATAAGGTTTTTCGTAATATCATGAATTGTGTTTGTCAACTCTGTTTTTCTTTTTCTCACTCCCTCAAACCCCTGTTTTTGAAGGACCACATTATTGTGCCAAGTTTCGTGCTATTATTATTATTATTATTATTTTTTTATTTTGAAAATTTGAAATCAAAGTTTTTGAGATAGAATTTTAGATGACGTTTTATAAGGAAAACCCCATTATCATTGGATCATATCTTTTTATAAAAAATTTAAAATGATTTACTGTGAAGTATATGGTTCAAATGAATTGTTTCTAAGGAAATAAATTTTGAAAAATTATCAGAATATTTTATTATTTAAACGTATAATAATATAAATTTCATTCAAAGTACTTGAAATTTTTCACATTTTTCACATTATGTATATTTTTTTCATATAAAATGTTTAAAAATAATTGATATTCAATAATTAAATTAATTTTTTAAATTCATTTAATTTTATTTACATATAATAGAAATTTATTTAAAATTTCATTCCAACAAAGTATTTCAAATTTAAATACTTAAATCAAAATATTGTAATTTGGAATTGTTCATTCCAACACATCCTAAAGGCATTTTATTGAAAGTGTACTTTCCAAAATTAGGGAAAATTATACTTTATTTAAGAATATTTAAAAAAGCGAGATCATTTTTTTATAATTAAATAATTTAATTTTTTTTTGTTTATAAGTTTTTATTTATTTTCATAGTTTAGAACACTAATTTTTAATTTTAGAGAAAGGTGATGTCAATTTATTATAATTATAAAATAGATAAATTCGTCTATTATTATTTATGTTTATTAATAAAATCATGTTTGTTTCTTGTGTCAAGTCACCTTCCTAAGGCATTCTTTTTTGGTGCCCAAAACATTCCTTTCATCTCCTCTTTCTTTAATTTAATATTTTAATGATATTACTAAATTATTAAAGAAGAAGAATGAGATGACATATATGGGATTTAATTATAATATACCAAATAAAACCTTCTTTTTATAGGCTGATAAATGGATTTGACGGAGTTAAGTTTGATTATCTTCATTTCCGTCTCAAAATAAAACTTATTAATATTTCTATATTATAAATTTTTTGTATAATTTTAAATAAGTTCATATGAAAAATCAGTATAAATTTTAACATAAAATACTTCAAAATTAATCTATTTATACTTTATTTATTAATTAAATACGTTTTAAAAGTTATAATCAAAGTTAAAGAATAATATTGCCACGTATTTAACATTGAAAACATACATATATTTTTTTCTTCAATGTATAATTAAATACGTTTTTTTCTTCAATATATAATATAATATAGTGAAACGGATTTCTATATACTAACTCACACACACACAATCTCCGAAAATCGCTTTATTATTAATAGAAAAATAAAATAAAAACAAGAAAACACAACAACTCTTTAAAGTAATAATTTAATCCAAACCTCCACAACACTTTTATTATAAGAGTATAAAAAATGAGAAAGCAAAATCAAATACAAACTTAAAGTTTCTTTGATTCGGGACAAAGAACCTCATGGCATGGACTTAGAGTTCATTATATAGTCACTAATACCCATCTTTGGTTATCTTAGTCGATGTGGGACTTTTCAAAACATGTTATTTTCATCTCCACTCTTATTCAAATAAACACATCTTCATTGTTAATCATGCTCCACCATAAGGAGTATCACTTGGAATCAAATCGTCCCGAGAATTTTCACTTGGAATCAAACTATTCCAAGAATTTCCACTTGAAATCAAGCCATCCCAAAAATTTTCACTTGGAATCAAACTATCCCAAGAATTTTCACTTGAAATTAAACCATTCGAAGAATTTTCACTTAGAATTAAACCATTTGAAGAATTTTCACATGGAATTAAATCATCCCAAGAATTTTCACTTGGAATCAAACCATCCCAAGAATTTCCACTTGGAATTAAACCATCCCAGGAATTTCCACTTGGAATCAAACCATTCCAAGAATTTCCACTTCAACTAAAGTCATCCCAAGAATTTCCATGCACCCTGCATCAATGCTAACCAATGCTCGTGTATAATCACCACACACCTTGCATAAATATTAGCCAATGTTCACGCATAAACATCATACACCTTGCATAAATATTAGCCAATGCTCGCGCATAAACATCATACACCCTTCGTTAGAACCATGCTGTAACCTACGATGCAAAACCATTGAACCTTGCGAAAAGCCACAAATTGAACATCTGCACTTAGCAACCACCGTTCCATTTGACTCCCTTGTCGGAGATGCAACACCCGTTGACGTAATGCTTGCTAATGTAGCACCACCATTTACTCTCGTCAGAGCAGGTCTGTAAACTGTAGAGCACTTCCTCCACGCACATGCCGCAAACTATGACTCACACAAATTAGATCTCCATCGTACATCACTCACCAGGCCATGCGAGCACCAACTGCGATGTCCTCCGCAAATCCAGGAGCATCTTGCCACCCGCGAACTCCACTGCAGATCCATCACGACTCACAGTCCTCGTTCCTCCACAAAATCAACTACAAATTCATCGCGTCAACACAACTTGACAATGATCTTTCCATCAAATTTCTCGTTGCAACTTCAACAACCAAGGATGATTCTCCAACAACAAGGAATTAATCTTTTCTAATATGGAAGATCAGGCTACACTGCAACCATAGACTCTGATACCATTGTAGGGAAAACCCCCCCGAGAATCACTTTATTATTAATAGAGAAATAAAATAAACACAAGGAAACACAGACAACTCTCTCATGCCCTTTGATCCCAAGTACACTCACACTTTACAAGAGTATAAGAAATAAGAAAGAGAAAGCAGAGTCAAATAAAAGCTTGAAGTTTCTTTGACTTGGGACAAAGAACATCATGGACTTAGAGCCCATTATATAGTCACTAATACCCACCCTTGGTTATCCTAGGTGATGTGAGACTTTTCAAAACGTATTATTTTCATAACCCAATAATTTCAAACGAAATAAGTTGTAATATTAGCAACGAGATCCTTTTTATTTCAAGACTAAAATAAATATATTAAAAAAAAAGAATTTTGTATCATTTCAATTTTATATTTTAATAATACTAACTTCATAGAAACATAAAAGAAATTTACGAAATTAGTGTTCCAGTACACTAAATGAAATTACTTTATGCCCTCTTATTTTCACAAAGAAAAGAAAATAAATGAAGAGATATTTTCGTTTTGTTCTTTTTCCTTTTGATTTCAATTTATTTGCATTGAATTTTACCATCTCATCTACAAGCAATGTATCCTTCCCATAAAGGTAAAGAAATACAACTTTTTATGTAATTCTCATCCTTCTTTGATTAAATTTATTTTTTCTTCTTCTTTTGAATATGTTTTGTCTATCTATATTGTAAATATTGTTTTCTTTTATTGTTTAACGAAATTAAAATATGCTTTATTATAATTCATAGTTATCTTTAAAATATATTTACGTGAATTTTCAGTGTCTTTTACTATTTTATTTTTAGCATTTCTATATCTAATTACAAAATTCATTTTTTATAATTTTATTTTTGACACTCAAGTTAGTTAATAAGTAATAAGGTCTAAATAGAAGCAAATCTTAGAAAATCCCACTTTTTCACCTTGGGTATATTTATACTAGTTTATGTTGGACCTTCACTATTCATGACAAATCATAGGTCCAATTATGTCCTAATCATGGTTTAGGGTTGCTTTGTTCACATAATCAGATTTAATCACTGATTCTACTTTTTTTATAGGACTTCATCTAGTGTACTCTACTTCAAATTTTTAATTGTTCTTGTTGCTCTTAGAATTTATGATTTATATAGTTTATTCTATTTAAATGAAATTGATAAGTTAAAATATTTAAAATACTTTTAGATAATTAAATATAAATTAAAGGATTTCATAAAAGAAATTATATCTTAAAATTGAAAATTTTTAATTGTCAAACTATCATTTTATCTATTTATAGAAATGTTTATAGATGACTAATATTATCTCTACAATATATTTGATTGTATATTTGTTTTACCTTGATTATATACACACCACAACAAAAAAACATTTTAGTCACCGACGAAATTGGTGACTAAAAGAGTAAAACAGTCGTAAACATCATTAGTCACCGAAAATAAATGGTGGCGAAAATTCAAGTCGCAAAATCATTAGTCACCGATTTTGAAATCAGTCACTAAACTATCACCGATATTTTAATTGCTAATCGGTCACTAAATATTTGTCATCTTTAAGTATTGTTGACCAATTTAGCCACCAAATTTTTCGTCTCTAATTTAGTTGCTAATTGGGATAAATTTTAATTTAATAAAATAATTTTTGGTTGTTAATTCGGTAGCCAATACGTACAATTTTTAATTTAATTCAAATAGTTATCGATGGCTAAATCAGTATCTAATTCAATTTTAAACAATTGTCAAATCAGTGACTAAATCAGTGACTAAATCAATGACCAAATCAATGACTAAATCAGTGACTAAATCGATGGCAAAAACTAGAAATATTTAGAGACCAATATAATTTGTTAATAAATATATGGACATGATTTTACTTGTTTATAAAAGATATTTTGCTTGCTTGTAAACAATTTTCTAACCTAGTTATAAATGCTACAAATTTAACTATGTTAAATAACAATAAACTCTAATATATAATATACTAAAAAGTAGTATAAAAATTCAAATTACATGATCTGACATAAAACAAGATCTGGTTTGCTTATGTCAAAACCTCTTTATAACTAGGTGTGGTATTTTGTATTTTTAAATATTTATAAATTTATAAATTATATTGTAATTATATTTATAACTAGGTGTGACATATTATATTGTAATTATTTCCTCTATCCCTTGACTTCTCTCGCTTGAGGAACTAGCATTTTTTAATCACATGTCCTGGTTTATTGCAATGGAAGCATGTGATATTTGTCTTTGGCCTTGACTTTCCTCTTGACTTACTACGATCATTAAATATTTGAGAATGAACATTAAATCTCTGAGAGCGGTTATTAAATTTCTGATAATTTCTATACATATTTCTTCCTCTTGACTCCATAACTAAAACTTCATTTTAAGAAGAGGAGATATCCTTATTGCTACCATTCCTTCTAATTTCTTCATTTAAGAGGCTATCTTTGATCATGTCAAAAGTCAATTTTCCATTAGGAGCGAAGTTACTCAGAGATACCACCAAAGTCTCCCAACTGTCTGGTAATGAGTTAAGCAACAACAATGCTAATAACTCATCATCTAATACAATCTCCACTGTGATCAACTAATTCACCATATTCTGAAAATTGCTCAAGTGCTCTGCCATTGAGGAACCATCCTTGTATTTCAAGTTTACTATCTTCCTAATAAGGAATGCCTTGTTCAAGGAATTTTTAGAATCAAACAGCTCACTTAATCTCTTCCATAAATTGTAAGCAAGAGTCTCACTTGACACAAGATGATAAATAGATTGATCTATCCATTGTCTGATCACACCAATAGTCTTCCTATTTATCTTCTTCCAATCTCCATCAGTTTTACCTATTGGTTTAACACCCTTTTCCTCAATAGGATCATACAGGTCTCTGCAAAATAACAAATCTTCCATGCGATATTTTCATATTCAATAATTTGTAGAATCCAATTTAATCATGGTTCCGACACCATCATTATTTCCTATTTTCAAAGCACAAATCAAAGCCCCTAATCGGAGCTCTGATACTAGTTTAGGGAAGATTTGGTTTAGATTTTGCTTCCGCGCTTGGTTATTTGTTATTTTTGAGATCTTCCTAACAACAAAATATAATCTTTTTATATAATTAAGAATGTCAATTGGTTTATCATTTTTCAAACCTATAATTTCTCTTAAGATATTTAATTATGAAAATAAATCAAATTCATCACTATCCAAAATTATCATGTTTTAAAGATTTTTCAAAGTTTAAGCATTTTTCTTTCAAAAATGCACAATCTAGTGACAATTGGTGGATCTTTAACAAAACTTAGGGGGTGTCAAGATAAAAGGTTAAATATGTTTTTAGTCTATGAACTTTGATGCAAAATTATAATACATTAGTGTCTGAAACTTTGATACATTTTAGTCCCCAAACTTTAAATGAATAGATATAGTACTTTTAACCCAATTAAGTTAATTATTTTTATGTGTCAAACGCGTTTTTCAGCAGATATTGAAACGGGAACATGTTAGGCACCGTAAATAACTCAACTACTAAAAACAAATTTTAATTTCACATCAAAACAAAAATTAAAAAATGAGAAATATATAATTTTTTTTAAAATATCAAATCCATTAAAATTGAATATATATATATATATATATATATATATATATTACTTACGTAGAAAAAAAATCGAGGAAGGGAAGGGGGCGGGGGCATGCCCCCCTATAGGGACACTAAGGTCCGTCCCTGTTAGTGACTTTAATTTTTTGACACTACATAAAAAATAAAAAATATCTTCACATATTTTAAATTGTTCAAATCTACTCTAGAGTGTGGTAATTTCTTTATCTACAATATACAAAAAGTAATATATTTTAAACGATTCTTGAAGAGATTTTACAATTTCATTCTCAATGTTTTAATCAAATTGTTTCTTTGTGCGTCTAATACGGTTTTCCACAAAAATTTAGGTTCTTCTCAATCGATAGTACGTCTCTTTTTCTCTAAAATTAAATTATCTTTTTACAGAAAACCTACTTTGAATTATGCTCCAATTAATCTATTATCCACCAAAAGACTAACCCTTAATCTAATTGATAGTTTTGTAGAAAAATTTCAGTGCCTCGTCAAAATTTACGCAAAAACATTTTGAAACTCGTAAATCAAAAGTACCAAAAAACAAAATTGGACAAAAGACGTATTTCTAATTTTAGTACAAATCCAAAATAGAATAAAAAGTACAACAACACAATTAGAAAGAAAAAACATACTAATCATAAATGAGAATGAAAATTGGTTCACATAGATAATATGAGATTGAAGGAATGTAGTCTATCAAAACCCTAAAAATGACTTTTAGAAGAGAAGAAAGTCACAAAGAGATGAAACGATAAAAGAGAAAAATAGAATTATTATAAGAGAATGAAAATAACTAATCATTCTCTTCGTAAACAAAATTATAATTTACTAAATACAGTTTTAACTCATCAATTATCATTTTTAATACCAATAAAAATTAACATACACTAATAATAATTTAATTAAATTTTATTTGCAAACATAAACTTATAATTAATGTAATAAAACTATATTAGTAATAAAATATTCTTTTGAGACTTTTTTTTTTCTCAAACATAATTTTATAATAAAATTAATAGATGTATATTAGTACAAAAATAGTTTTTCGAGGCTTGTTTTCTTAAAAATAATTTTATAATTAATTAATTAATAGGGAAATATTAGTAGCAATAAACTTGTTTTGAGGTCTTCTTTTGCTGGAAGTCTAAAGCGAGCAACGAGCCAGTCTTGAGTGCAACAAGCTTATAACTCAAATAAATAAATAAATAAAAATCTATTTCTGCTCAAACATACACTAATATTAATACATATTAATACGTTTTTGTCTCTTAACCAAGATTATGCCTTTTGGACATTTCTTAATTTAGTTTGCTTTACCAACTCTTTTTTATGCTATTGTTGAATCCAATTGAGAACTTTGCATAAGTAAAATTAAATATCACTTTACAATATTGATGGCAGAAATTCTAAATTAACTTTTCTCGTGCATATAATTATTTTTTGTATATTTTTTCGCATCTTTTACTGCGTACAACACATTACAAATATGAAAAAAAAATGGTTATACATACCAAAAATAAAATTAACATACAACAATTGTGTTTCATGATACAAATGGTTGGAACCCTTCTGTCAATGCTGTAGTAAAGTATAATTCAATCTTTTTAGAAGAATCAAAGTTGTCTTCTAAACAAGGGTTGAGCAACACATCACTTGGTGAGTGGAAAACCAAATATTGCGAGCTATATTATGTTAGGGATTCTTAGCCTGCAAAAATCACAATTTTTGTGTATATAATTAAGTGGATAACTAAAGAAAAGTATAATAAAAACAAAAAGAATTTTTTTAAAACAAGCTATAGCACAATATAAGCACTATATGTCACACAATTCTACGACAAAATTATTATTATAATAATAATAATAAATATCGTAGACCTATATACTCCTTATTTGTTGTAATAATATATATCAATGATTTTCTTAAAATAATCATTTTCTGGTGATATGATGCATCAATTTATGAGCATGGACTCGATATTTAGTTTCCACTATACAAAGAAAATATAAATATGATTATCATTAACATGACATTTTTTTTAGTTCTTATTCCCATAAACGAAGATAATTAAACAAAAAGTTATATAATTCATTTTTCTTTTTTCAAATATAGATCAGCATAAAAGGAGTAAAATGAATAGGAGTTTATAATGATATGGATGATATATATATATATATATATATATATATATATATATATATATATATATATATATATATATATATATATATATATATAAGATATATATAAAAAATATAATAAAA
>Ga0099822_1008753_pt1 | contig 12904 bp, 6 predicted proteins | sample CowpeawhiteBW_FD_76839 | JGI IMG/M metagenome (GOLD analysis project Ga0099822, IMG submission 76839) | Root nodule microbial communities of legume samples collected from California USA - Cow pea white BW | ecosystem: Host-associated > Plants > Roots > Nodule | place: USA: California | collected... | reverse complement strand
ATATAATTTAACAATCTCTATTCTTAAAATTAAATATATAAATTCTCCAATTAAAAATAAAAACAACAAATTTTTTTAAAACTTTATTAAAAATTATATATATATATATATATATATATTTTTTTTTTTTTTAAAATTTTATTCCTTTGATACAATAGAAATGCGGATATACAAGTTCATGCATTCCTGCTATTAATAAATATTTTAGTTTCATACATTGATACTGTTAGGATTTTTACACAGTATATATATTTTAAAATTTTATTCCTTTGATATAATAGAAATGCGGATATACAAGTTCATGCATTCCTGCTATTAATAAATATTTTAGTTTCATACATTGATACTGTTAGGAATTTTACACAGTTAACCAATTAGGAACCATTACAGATTTGATTTTCAAAGTAATTTATCATAAAAAGCCTAGTATTGAATTACATTATTATAAACGAACCACCAATTAGTTTTCGGTTCCATTTAGATCTTACCATGCATGGAAATCATGATTATATGATAGTGTAAAAATCTTTTACACTTTTGGTAGATACTAGTTAAATTCTACGGTGAATCTAAAAAATTAGATAACTTACATTCAACTATGGTTTTGTTGCTACTAATTCTGTGTGTCAAGTAGAGTTGACAGTTTAAGCAAATGAATAGTAAACTAATCACTAATTAAACCAAAGGAGTCATTCTTGGTTCAAAATGCTCACTGAAATACTAGGTTAGAATTTAGATATGTTACTCATTCAGGGAACTTGCATTCCTATTTACCCAAGATTGTTCCTTCATCCCTCCCCGGCCCATAGCATTTGATTATCGTTAATCAAATCATGTGCACTTGACTCTCTCTTTGTGAATACATTTTTTTTTTTAATTTTTCGTGCTTGTTTCTTTGAAGAAATTTAAAAGGTATTGTAAGAGTGAACCAGAAATGAAAATTAAAGCTATATTGCTTTGGTGTAAATTGCTATTATTTTTCTGTCATAGACTAGGACTTTAAAAGCTGAATATGGTGCCTTGTGCTTGTTGATCTATGTGTCTTGTTTTTTGAACCACTATGGAATATTAATATCTAATACCGTTTTTGTGGTATGTTTGTCTAAGGATAGCCGTCTTAACAACAACAGCCTTACTGGTCCTATTCCCATGTCACTGACTAATGTCACTGCTCTGCAAGTGCTGTGAGCCAGTTTCCCTCAACATGTGGTTTATTTATCTTAGCAATGTTTTTATGCAAAGCTAATGTTTTGTTCTCAATATTTACTCTGAAATGTAGGGATTTTTCAAATAACCGTCTCTCAGGTGTGGTTCCTGTTAATGGCTCCTTCTCACTATTCACTCCCATAAGGTATTTTGCTCAGCTTTGAGATATTCTTGCTTTCAGTGATCTGGCCTGCAAACGATTTCTGAATGGATTGCCCTTCCTGTAGTTTTACCAACAACTTGGATTTATGTGGCCCAGTCACTGGGCACCCTTGTCCTGGGTCACCTCCATTTTCTCCTCCCCCTCCTTTTGTTCCACCATCCCCAATTTCAGCTCCAGGTATTCTTTATTGTGCTTTTGAAACTTTAAAATTTGGACTACACTGTTATCTGCAAATTTGTCATAATTTCTATAGTTGTTGCTTAGTTTTTCTTAACCTGGGTTTTAACTTGAAGTTCATGCTATACCCATCGTGGTGGCTATTTCAACTTTTTATAATGTGGTTATGATGACTGGGCAATATTCCATGTCCTGATTTTTCTATTTTTGGTTTATTGAAATTTAATTATTGGTGTTAATATTTTCTTCTAATTTCCATTGAACGTCAGGATTCTTATTGTGTCATGCTAGTGAGTTGGTGTAGATTTACATAGACTTATTGTTCGTTCTCCATTGCTGCTGTTTATTGTCTTGTGAAGTTTTGAAGATTAAAATCTTTTCTTATCTAGTCGTTGGTCAGTCATACATTTTAATAGGTTCAGTCAATGCCTATTTATGCTCCCTGTCAGTTATTGCGTTCTTGGAAACCTCAGTATAAAGGAAGCACTTATATTTTGTGATTTCCTCTGTCTAATTGCAGGAGGAAATAGTGCCACTGGTGCAATAGCTGGAGGAGTAGCTGCAGGTGCTGCTCTTTTATTTGCTGCTCCAGCAATTGCATTTGCATGGTGGCGTCGAAGGAAACCACAAGAATTTTTCTTTGATGTGCCTGGTGAACTTTCCCTTCCTATTTGAGTTAGTAGTGCATTGGTGGAACAATTGGAGGGAGTTTGACTCCTTACATCTAATTGCAGCTGAAGAAGATCCAGAAGTACACCTTGGGCAGCTCAAGAGGTTCTCACTCCGGGAACTGCAAGTTGCAACAGATACCTTTAGTAATAAAAACATTCTTGGAAGGGGAGGATTTGGTAAGGTGTACAAAGGACGCTTGGCAGATGGTTCACTGGTTGCTGTGAAAAGATTGAAAGAGGAGCGCACGCCTGGTGGGGAGCTTCAGTTTCAGACAGAAGTAGAGATGATCAGCATGGCTGTGCACCGAAATCTCCTCCGTCTACGTGGGTTCTGTATGACACCAACGGAAAGGCTACTTGTATATCCTTACATGGCTAATGGAAGCGTTGCATCATGCTTAAGAGGTATGGCCTTTCCTTTTTCCTCCAGTCTTTGGCCTAGCAACAAAATAGAACATGGCTTATGTTAAAAGCCCTTCATTTTTGCTGTGTAGTGACTTTGAGTTTAGTTTTTCAGGACATGTTAATAAGTTACATATGATATCAGTTTGACTTTTCAGTTTTTTAACTGTCGTGCACTCTACTTTCTTGATTACCTATCATTGCCAGTTATTCCTCTCAATTTTCAAATTCTATAAATCCTTGCTACTGGCAATTAAAGCACATATATAGTTTTAGTGTCCTCTAGCTCTGGTACGTATAAAGAATACTAATAAAAATGATAATTAGGGTTTAAATTTATAAAGACATGTTTGGCAAAAGTTTACTAGTGTCATCTGTGGTTTAAAAGAGACTTCTAGTTTCAAAGTCCCTAGAGTTATTTCTCTAATATGATGTTAAGAAAAGTAAAAAGCCCACTCTACCTTTTACTCCTTTTTTCTTATTCATGTCTACATATACATCAAAACAAGGAATTTTGGGCCACCATTTTTGGATTAAGTGTTAACTACCATTGACTTCACTTATAGATTTTGTTATCCTCTGGCTTGGAAAGTGATTCTGCACTGATGTACAATTTCGTGCTGAAAGTATGTTTGAAGTATAGACTCAAACTAAAGAAGAGAAGATAAAGCACCATTATAAGATAAAGGCACCATTATAAGATAAAGACACTGCGCGATTTATGCAATTTGAGTTTGTTAACACTACAGTCACTGGAAATCCCATGATGTTTAGTACTGTACTGTAATGTTCTATGCTACAGTGAGATGAATTTGGTTAAACCACAAGTCAACAAAACTTATGTTACTGACTCAGTTCTTTATTTTATTTATGTCAAACATGAGTCTTCTACCTTATCTTTCCCAATTTTCTGTTGCCTCATGATCTCGTATTTGCATTATTCCAGAGCGTCCGGCACACCAACAACCCCTTGATTGGCCAACAAGAAAAAGAATAGCATTGGGTTCATCAAGGGGTCTTTCATATTTGCATGATCACTGTGATCCAAAGATTATCCACCGTGATGTAAAAGCTGCAAACATATTGTTGGATGAGGAGTTTGAGGCTGTTGTTGGGGATTTTGGGTTGGCTAAACTGATGGACTACAAGGATACCCATGTTACAACTGCTGTACGAGGCACAATTGGGCACATAGCCCCAGAGTACCTATCTACTGGTAAATCTTCAGAGAAAACTGATGTATTTGGGTATGGTATAATGCTTCTGGAGCTGATCACTGGACAAAGGGCTTTTGACTTAGCTCGTCTTGCTAATGATGATGATGTTATGTTGCTGGATTGGGTATGAACTGCAAATGCATACCGTTGTGTATTTGTTAATTTCATTTATGTTTACAGTTGAGTTTCATTCAATCCTTAAAGTAGTTTTCTCCTTCCTTCAATTCTTCAGACAAGGATGACACAGGAGTAGTAATCATGCCCGCAGATAGTAGAATGCAGAACATTTTCAAATTTTCCATTTTTTACATTTTCTTTGTCACCACTGTGCTAATTTCAATGCTATTTTTGTGCTTCTAAATACTTTCACTGTTTTATTATTGAAAATGGTATCTATGACATCAAATGTGTCCTGTTAGGTCTTGCAGGAGAAAACAAGTTCTAACTGATAATACTTTTTGACTGCAGGCTAGGAAAATTAGGTCAACGTTAATGTTACTAATGCTATTAGCACTGAAATGTACTAACTGCCAATATAATTTATCATGATCTGATTTAGGAAAGAAAAAACAGGCTATGCCTCTAATTGGAAAAGAAGGATTAGCATGATGTTGAACATTGACTTGTAGTCTTTTGAACTGTGCATTCATGATCTTTCATGAAACAATAACATGTTAAATTACAGTCCATGTTACTTGTCGACAAGAATCACAAGTGAATTCATAATATTTTATAGTAATCTAACGGCTGAGTATGTTCTTAGGTTAAAGGACTTCTGAAGGAAAAGAAGCTAGAAATGCTTGTGGACCCTGATCTCCATAGCAATTACATAGATGCTGAGGTAGAACAATTGATTCAGGTTGCACTGCTTTGCACACAAGGTTTCCCTATGGACCGGCCTAAGATGTCAGAAGTAGTGCGAATGCTTGAAGGTGATGGTTTGGCAGAAAGATGGGACGAGTGGCAAAAGGTGGAGGTTCTGCGCCAGGAAGTGGAGCTCACCCCTCATTCCAGTTCTGATTGGATTGTTGACTCAACTGAAAATCTACATGCAGTTGAGTTATCTGGTCCAAGGTAACTCTGGCACAATAGTAAGTTAAAAGGAGAAAATAGAATTGTTTGACATTTTTTTCAGCTATAGAAGTTCTCTTTCACTCTTGTTCCTTCCTGTAAGTCTAGTCCACTGCATTGTATTCATTTACGTTTGTGCATAGCTTTCTTGAGTTACAATGTGTATCACCTGCTTCTGCTGTGGTTTGATGAAGTGAAAATTTACTTAGATTAAAGAATTGCAGTAGAATTATGCACACTATCTTTTATACTTTTCTATAATCTGCAATTTTGATGATGATGTTCTGTAAAGTTGTGTGGTAGGAGACTATCCCTGCACCCTCATGGGCAAGGTGGCCAATTTGCATGGATCCTTTGTCCTTACAAGTGCTTGCTATCATTCAAATCTGGGTTTGTTTGTCATGATTATTACTTCATTTTCCATGCATCAAGTTTTTCATTTTTTAAAACGTAGTGCTTGACTCATTGTATAAATTTATTAGTTTTTCTGCACCACCCTTTTATTTTTCTTTTTTACTTTGCTCAATTCTTTCTTTTACCTTGCTTGCTTATATGTTTAATACTTTATGTGCTTGTATATTGATCAATTATTTTATATTTGCTTCAAGTTTATGGCGATATTTTTTATTCAATGATCCTGATTGATTTTGCTGGCAGTGTTTTATGTTTTTCTGTATCATTTGTAGGTTGATGATTAATTATATCTTATTAGTTTCAATTTAATTAGAATATACTAATGAATGAAGTTTTTTTTTTACTTATAATATAATACTTTTGTAATAATTATTTGAGTGATTTCTACTTGTTTGTAGTTAATCTTTATATTTGGCATCTAAATTAAATTTATTTGTCTTTAAATATAACATCAATAGTTCATTCATATCCATTAAACTATTTAATTTAGGTAATGTACCACTATATTTTTATGAAATTGTATGTTTTTTTTCAAAATTATTAAATAAATAATGTATACAAGGAGCTCAAATTTTTCTTTAAAAGCTCTTCAACTTTTGAAAGAGAAAAAGATAAACTCATAATATATATTGTTTATGAACTACAATAATTAAATATAGTTTGATTCAAAAGGTAATTACTGTGAGGAACAATTAGAAGATGGGTTCATATGGATTCAGTGATTTCTTTTCAAAAAAATTACTTAACTTTAGTGTATTATTATTATTATTATTATTATTATTATTATTATTATGTATGGAATGACCAACCTTAATTTAAAAAAAATATATAAAGGAAATCAGTGAAAAATATGTGAAGTTATGGAACTTATTTTGAGCAGAATTCACTTAATCCGTCCTGTCCTGTCCTGGTTCATATATTTATAAGAAAATTTTAAAATACTTTTTATTTATAATTTAGGACAGGAAGAGAACATTTTCTCTGGAGTCTTAAAAAGTGAACTAAGTCGCCTTGCCGGAATAATTTTGAATCACTAATCAAACCTCTTTCTAATTTAATCACTAATCATTAATCAATTTCTTCAAAAATGAAAAAAATTTCTTAATCCTTTTTCTGAAACCGTTCTTATATTTAGTAATTACTATAGTTTTATAAGCTTTACAAGTTTGAAGTAACTTTTTCGTTAGAGTTCTCACTGACATTCGAAGTTGCTTAAAATGTATTGTTTTTCCGGCCAACTCAACTTAATAAAAAAATGTCTATTAAAGCAATAAATGTTATGTATGATAATTAAATTTAAATATAAAAAATGTAAAATTGTGAGTTGTTTTAAATTTCTTTGACTTTCTTCCATTAATGCAAGTTTTTAGTTTTATATTTAATTGTAATACTTTACATATGAATAATTTGAATCACAATTTGAAGTTTTTAGTAAAAATATTTCACTTATTTGTTAAACTAAAACTAATAGATATTAAAATTTAAGAAATTTAAACTATAGGTTTGATATGTAAAAATGGAGTAAAATTTCTAGCATGATTTTTTTTTTGTTTTAAATTTCTTTTTATTTGGTTTTGATCGTCTATATAAACTCCAAAATAAATTTAGCATTAAATTTTAAAAGTCATACATTAGGTAAAATGTAACATCCCAATTTTAGCAGCTTGAAACTAAAAAAAAAAAATAGGGAGTTTTATTGTAGTTCTAAACCAGATAATCCAATGTACACAATATATTAATACAGTCTTACAAAAGATATGACTAAAAAAATATATCAATTATACACTTAAACTAAACTAGTAAACACTATGCTTAAATTGACCCCTACTAAAGCTTCAACTGGAAAGCTCTTCCACAACCTAAAACGATGAATCCTCATCCTTTATAAGTGCCCTTGACACTGCAACCACATCTGCTCCCACCGAAAAGGTGATCATCGCAAAAGAAAAACATACAATACGAGACAGAAACACAAAAAGCAAGGGTAAGTTAATAATGATTTAAAGAAGGTTACATTAGAGAAAGAGTATAATAACAATCAATTATCACAAATTCACATAGGAACATTCCAATACTCACACGTCATTCAACTCTAGACTCAATTATCCGGATATATGCAATTAACATTGGACCTCTTGGTGGCTTGCACCGTGTATGATTCTCAAACTCTGCAGAGTTTGGCCTCAAGGGGTTATCACCCAATCATCACACCAGGTAAATCTCCTTCGCGCCAAAGACTTGATCGAGCCCAGTGGCTAAGACCTCCTGCTACTCCTCACGGCATAACCCATTATACTCTATATGAGCCTTAATGGTTATTGGAGCGTCAGGATACCAACCAAAACTGAGTCCTTATGTCTTTGCATAACCTATCTCATCCACACTTAGAATTTCTCCACGAAATTCCTCCATAATTCACATACAACAGACATATTCACCCAATCTCACTCAAAGCATACAAAGACAGTCAAAATAATCCATTTCAGATCAGTTAATGCAATGAAACACATCAAAACAACAAACACATGAAATATGGCAGCTTAGCGCTCAGCCTCATATTCCAACGCTCAGCCTCAACATTAGAGTTTTGTTCCAGACCTGCAGGGGTCTCAACGCTGGGGCACCACTCGGCTGGCGCTCAACCTCATTCTTCTCGCATTTTTCAATGCTAGGCACCGTTGGGCTGGCACTCAGCGCGGATTCTGTCGGATTTTTCAAGGCTCAACCTCACACCAGAAAACAGCACAGATTCTGGTTTTCATTGGGAGATGTTTCACTTGAATTCATGACCAAATTGGCACCTCCATGACAGAGTTGTCTAGTTTTCAAAATGGTTTTCAAGCAAAGTGAGATGATATCAATTAGAGCCATGATTCAAGTGTTCATTTTCTAATTCAACCTCAATTCACACAATGCAATCACAATTTCACTTATACCAAACATAAAACATTTCGCAATCTCATAGCAATCAAACAGGCAGTCCTAATTACATATAATTACATCACTGAATTCTTTTAAGTACAATCAATTATTAGCTTCCCTTACCTGACAAAGCGACTCTACAAACCCAAATCGCTCAAAGAACACCAAAACATATCTAACTCCACAGGATGCTCTATCTACACATAGAAACACCACAAGAACGATCAAGACCTACCATCATCATCACTGATCAACAAAGACTCATCTCATACTGATGATTAAAACAAGGCATGCAAGCAAAAGATGACTCACATGCGAGAGAAAACAGAATTAGACCAAAACGAGGGCATAAATTCAACTTACGCGAACGGAGAAACTGATCGGTCCAATTTGAAGAGCTCGCCGAGAGGATCAATCCTACGGTCTCAATTCTTCAATCAGACGACTAGAAAGACAAAATCTCTAGAGAGAAGTCAGAGAACTCTAGAAAAGTGGTTTCTAGAGAGATGATGTGTTTTAAAATAATGAAACTCGTTTATAACAATTTTATTTATACTAAAACCTTTTAATATTAAAATAATCGAGTCTCACTATTTTTAAACCACTATCACTTTTTAAATGCCAAACAAAATAGAAACGAATACTTGTATAAAAGACCAATAATATAAGAAGGAAACAAAAAAACTTGTTATGATAAGATCTCTGATGGGAATTTTTTACTAGAATTCTGTATCAATATTATTTATATATGGGTTTTTTAAACCTTATTTTTTTAAATTGAAAAAAAAAACTTTGGGTAACCTTATTTAATTTTAAGCAACTTGTGTTGGTGAAGTTTCACATTAACGTAATATTCTCTTGTCCATGTTTATAAGAACCTTTCAACTAATTTACACCCTGTAAAGAAAATTAATTAAAAATAAATTAATGCATCATTAAATTACAAAGAGATCTTGTAAAAATGATCATTTTTTTGAAAAGGGTGTCAACAAAGAACAAAAAGAGTATTTCTGTTGACAAAAAAACTCCCATCAAATATACTCTAAGTAAACACTTCGTTTGTTGTGACAACACTTTTTATTAGTATCCTCGAACCCGGCAGAAAGATAAAACAAACTAGAGGGAGAAAGTGTATCAGCAAAAACAGTAAGTAAATATTCATTGGCTAAATGGGTAAAAAAATTGTAAGAACTATCATGATCTCCCTTGGACAAACATGATCTGCACCAATTTTTCTTGAGATGAAATGCAAAGGATGATTAAATGAAGGAAAATGGTGGAGATTAGATTGTGGAATCTAGACATGGAGAAGGGGTGAAAAGTTAAAATGAATGGATCTAATCCACAATCCTTATTGAGTAATCCACCCCAACTTCCTGGTGCTTGGTTTATATGACATTGAACTATGCAGTGACAGTAGTGTTTGACAAAATGTTGAGGGTGTGTGTGTACCATGTTCTATCAACCCATTGGATTTTGCATCAACTTCTGGATATAAATTGCATCTAGTTTAATTAAACATCGCTGCACTAATTGAAACCCAGGATCACAAAACTCGGCAAAAGTTATCCTTTCAATTGTCAAATTTAAAGCCCATAACTTAAATGCCTCCGATAAACGCCACACCAAAATTTGTAAGAGAATTCAGCCACACTGCAGATCTGCTTCCGGTTCATCATGACATTTCACCACACTCATGGTATATACAAACTACTACTGCTATAATTTTGTTAAGATTGTGAGGGTAAAGACCAATTTCTGACCCAATCTGTCAGAGTTGCAACATTTCTACTAATGTCTTCGATATTGTCACTCTTCAATGCAACCACTTTCTCCTCCGAGTAGCTTTCTTTAGCCTCCTCAAGCAGAACTTGGAAGATTTCACATTCAATGTTGTTTGAAAGCTTTGAATCCGTGTACCCCCTATTACATGTACGGAGATAGTTTAATGAAACCAATAACAGTAGCAAAATCAACGTGATAAAAACAGAAACAAGTGCTTTCATACCTCCTACTCAAACGGTCATACAAAATGGTGTTATCAGTTTGAAGTACAACTACACAATCGAACCATCGCTCTGGAAAGAAATCACAGCCATGGTAATCCACAATGTTTCCGCCCTCTTCCATAACATCCTCAAGTTCATCACACACCTACAGAAACCATGTAAAATTGTAAAACCTATAAATCAAGCAACATACACAAGATGACAAGAAACGTGTAAATGAAGAAAATATTAAAACTGTTTCATGTGATCCAACGTAACATAAACCAAATCCAGGCCTCGTCAAACTAAAGTATCTCCACACCATTATTCTTAATAACATTTTCTTTTGGCATGAAGAGCCCCGAGAAATTACATATAAATGTACACAATCAATAGTATAAATAAATAACTAAACTCAAGGAAAATTCAGAAGAAAAATTAGATTCAGTTTGTACCACTGGAAGTTCAGCACATTTATGCACTGCAGTAATGATTTCGAGAGTTGTTATGAAGGAGAGAAAGGTATAAGGACAGCTAAAGGGATTAGACATTAGGGGAGTAAGAATAGATGACGAGAATGTTGCTCCGCACATGAGGTCTACAAAGTGTAGGATCTGGAACACTCCCACTTCAGGATGTTACTTTCACTAAATAGTTGAGTAGACGAGTCTTAACTTTTCTCAGGATGTTATCAGTAATCTCCAAGAGATATTAGAAACAGATGCAGGAATATTGTACCATTAAGTAGCATGAACCTTTGCTAATTGCTACAATGGAACCATGACTTACGGAGAGATAGTCTTTAATTCAATGTTCAATATATCTACTACCTCAAGTTTTGACGAGGATCATTATTTAGTAATAATTTAGAATCAATTGACCTACTATTAACATTTCAAAATTGAAATGAGTAAAAAGATTGTATCTGCCAATTTAAATCAATGTTGAGAGAGTTATTTTCTTATCTTTGCACTTACATGTTTCCTCCCTTTAGAGGAGCTAAATGGCAAACAAAAAGCATAAATAAATGGCTGTCAATACATAAATTGGCAGCTTACCAAGTCTTCATTAAGAACATAACAATCAAGCTCATCATCCCAGCCATCATGCAAGTTCTTTTCCTTGACTAATTCTCCAATATTGATGTGGCGGAGTTGGGTGGCTTCTGCTAGAGTAGTGCACATGGTTGTCTTTCCAGTCCCCGGAGTTCCAGTCACCAGAATGTTTGGATTCTTCCTCTTACCATTTTCTAGCACCATGACTGCAACCTACATCAAAAAATAGGCAGTCTCAATGTTTCACACAACAAAATATAAATATCATCATCAAGGCTATTTTCAAATTTATTCTTCAATTCAATCTCTACTGCAAGGCTATTGTGTTTTTCCTAATCCGTGGTAGTTTTGTTTCTGCCTCTCCGCATGCTAGGGCAACGCGGTATACATCTAACCCTCACCAGATTGGAACCTCACACACTACGTCATACATTTGTTCTATTTCAGTTTCTCTAGTCATTTTAAAGCAATTTAGAGTCTACCCACTGAACACATAAGAGTACTAGTTGTTTGATCCTTTAAAAGCCTCAAATCTTAAAAAAGGTGACAACAATTTATACTGTGTTCTATAACCAAGCAATAGACTAACCAATAAACTAATAGATTAATTCCAGGTTACTTCTCCTCGCCAACACCGAATAATTGACAAATAAAACAGTCCTTAAAGGCACATAAAGGAAGTAAAACCAATATACCTGCAAAAATCACTTTGCCCATAACTATAACTAAAATGCATTAGGCTCAAGAAAATTGAAAAATAAAAATTGGATCTACACGTAGTTACATAATTATCTCAATAACCCATACACCGAAATCTCCAATGTACCATAGCCGCATAACATTTCACAATGTGATTTTTTTTTTCACACAAACTTACTGAACCACTGTCCGATACCCACCATAACTTTGATGCATACAAGAATTCGTAAAAAAAAAAAAGACATGGTTTTAAACAATTCTACTCTAGCAAGACGCATCATCAATCAGTCGTGAATTGTTCGTAAAGTGTGAACGAGGATGAACATACGAAAGTGTTAGGACTGAATCGAAACGGCGTCGCAGCGGCAGCTTCTGTCGGGTACTTTTCTCTGCTCTGCTAGGTTAGGGTTGATCGGATTGAGGAAGCATTACTCGTTCTTGTTTTTATTGTTGTTACTCTGAAAATAGGCGAGTTAAATTTTAACTACTAAAATATTTAAAATGATACGATTGCACCAAAGCATCTTTTATGTAGGTTAACAAACTTTACAAACGGTAAGGATGCGTTTGAGAAAATCTTTCCTTTTTTTTTTTTTTAAATTTTGAGTACATTTGTCAATTTATTTGATTTGTATTTGTTTTGTTTGCCATCTGTTCTAGATTTGCAATCTCTATTTTGTATGATTATATGTTTGTTTTGTTTAGTTTTTATTTTCTTTGTAAAAAAGTATGTTTTTTTTCCTGATCTTTTTTGTCAGCTTTTTTTCAAGGTTCAATCTTTCAATATTTTTTCTACATGCGTAAATGTAATAATCATGATATATATATATATATATATATATATATATATATATATATATATATTTTTTTTTTTTTTTTTTTTTTTTTTTTTTTTTTTTTTTTTTTTTTTTTTTTTTTT
>Ga0099822_1008745_pt1 | contig 12908 bp, 6 predicted proteins | sample CowpeawhiteBW_FD_76839 | JGI IMG/M metagenome (GOLD analysis project Ga0099822, IMG submission 76839) | Root nodule microbial communities of legume samples collected from California USA - Cow pea white BW | ecosystem: Host-associated > Plants > Roots > Nodule | place: USA: California | collected... | reverse complement strand
TATTTGTTTTTTTTATTCTTTTTATTATATCTTTTTTTTTTTATATATTTATTTAAAAAAGTATATATATATGTATATACATATATATATATATATATATATATATATATATAATTTAAACAATAATCATTATTTGTAATATTATTTCTATTACATAAATTAATTATTTCAAAATTAATATTTTTAAATTTAATTTATACCCATCGTTCTTAAAACATAACTAAAGATAATTTTATATTTCGTTATATTACATAATTAGTTTTAGTTTCTTTCCATCAATTACATTAATCTAATATATTATATACTTATCACTCAATTTTTTTTTTTTAATTTAAATAACTTAGTTTTCTACTTCCTTCCCCTCTCAACCCCACTCTAGTGTCATTAGTGAAGTTGGATAGTGTGTGATTTAATCATCATGCTTACAACATATTTAACACATATTTAAGCAATTGATTTGAAATTATTTGCATTTCTACTTGGTTTAAAGTATTTATGATAATTTATAGGACAAGATTCAAAAGAAAAGAAAAAAAAAAACTTAAGATAGAAAAGAAAGCGGTGGATTTATAGAAATTGTTTGGTAAATTACTGACATACCCTTATATATAATATTTGATTTTTTTAATTTTTTAATTGATAAAAATATATAAAATTTATATTTTTTGTTATTTTAGTTTTATTTTTAATTATTATTTTAAAAATAAATTATTTTATGAATAGTTTATTTTTAATTATTATTCTAAAAATCTTTTTTTCGTATTCATATTTTATTCTTCTAATTTTATATTTAATAATTATTTAAAAATTTAATTATATATATTTTATTAATTTTAACTCAAATTTTACAAAAATTAAAAAAATACAAAAACATAAACATTAAACCATTAAAAATTGTCAGTTATTATTAAAAAAAAATAAATATTAATAATTTTAATGAATACTTTATTTCCACTTTCTCAAGTATTTTTTAACTATAAAAGATTTATATTTTAAAAAATACACTTAAAAAAAAATTTAACCTTACACTAAAAGTAACTTGCGGACTTTTCTTACTTTAATTATATTAAGAATTTATATCCATAACTTTCTATTCAAATTCACCCTCTTCAACCAAGACATCAGTTTGTCATTGTTCTATTACGACAAAACCAGATAAACTAAGTAATCATAGTACTCTAAAATATCAATTATATATATATTAATTAGCATAAATACAAATACTCTAAACTATGTATGTAATTTTTAAATATATAAAATAAAATTTTTATTTATTAAAAATAAAATAAAACATATCTAAAAAATAAAAATAAAAAAATAATTTTATAAAATTATAAAAATAACGATCCATTTTTAAAATTTTAATAAATAATTATATTTTAAAAAATAAAATTAGAATTTTAAAATATAAACAAAATAAAAAATTATCTTTATATAATATATATATATATATATAAATATAAAACTAAAAGAAGTTATGACTTATTTTAAATAATCCTACTGATGTAAACAATATAATTTGTCACAGAAGTAGTGCTCCCTTCTTCTTCTCCAAATCTCTCCCACCACCACTGGTCTTGCACAATCTCCTCAATACCCTTTCTTCTTCGCTGTTCTTCTGCCATGTAAATCACTTTCCTCCTTTCTTCAGTTGTCTTTTTTTTTTTTTTTTTTTTTTTTTAATTTTTATAATTTTTTTTTTTTTTTTCTTTTTTTTTTGTTTTTTGTTTTTTTGTTTTTTTTTTTCCTATTTCTTCTTTTTTTTTCTTTTCCCCCTTTCTCCCCTCTTCTTTTTTTTTTTTTTTTTTTTTTTCTAATCTTTACAATTTGAATCTTTCTGCTCCTCTTGTGTTGATTTTGGTTCTATTGGCTGTTATTCTCCAATTTCGACTGTCTTTTGCTTTACCACTTTGGCACAATTTTTGAACTTTTCCCCTCTCGTTTTCTCTTTTCAATGTTAGCGATGGAATCCATGTCAATTCTGTCAATTCTCAGAGCCGGGTGTAAATTCAAGTACTGAATCCCTGTTTAAACCATTCATTCATTTTGTATTTTCTACCCTACCCAAGTCTGCTACCGCATTGCTTCAACACTAGGGTTTATCATAAAAATTCATTATTTTCTTTAAAATCTGACCCATTTTTATTACAGATTCATGGATGATAGTAACAGATGATTTATTCTCTTTTTTTACCAATAGTTTGCATCTATATAGGTTTTTCTCTATGTTTGTATAACGTATCCATCCAACATATCTTATATTTAAATTCAAGAAAATTGCTGTATCCCTATATTCGTGTCATGTATTATTCTTTCAGACACTGTGGAAGACTAGTTAACCGGGAATAATGTTTACTTCTTATTTTTTCTATACTACTGATACTATTTGGGAGGAGGCCGGAACAACTGTATTTTGTAATGCATTTTAATCTAATACAAAATCCTGCTATAATGACTCAATCTGCTCATCTTCTTGCTTAGCCCATATACATTTTGTCTTAACATATTCCTAATACCTCTGTCTTAACTTTCTCCTAACACAATTAAAAATCCCAGAATCAGTTGAAAAGATTTCTTCTTATACTTTGATGGCCACAGAGTCCTTCATTGTAGTTGTAATATGTCATTCTAAAAGAGAGAAATATATGGTTATTTCTTTTATTGGTTTTACTTTTGGCTTTTGGTATTCAACAATACTTACAGATTAAATTTCCAATGTTTGATAATGTTAATTTGTAAATGCTCTTCAGCACCGACATCTGACTTTATCTCAGCTTGGAGAACGTTGAGCTTTATTAGTGCTTGGCCTTTTTTATTTGTGAATCAAACAACAAAAGCACGTCAGTTAGGACTTCTGATTCTTCATGGCTGATTTTATGACCTCTACTCACCGAGTGAAGTGGATTTTTACCCCTCAACAGCTGGTAATTTTTTCGCTTCTGCCTTTGCTATTCATTTAGAAACAAGATTCACGGTCACATTTGTTACCTCAACGGAGGCTGATATAATTTTTCAGTGGAAGAGGGGGGTTTTAGTGAAAATAGGAAAATATATTTTCTGTGATACTATTATTTGTACAGTTTACTGTTTTCATTTTTCTTAAATCTATTTTGGTTTTAGGTTGAGAAATATAAAGCAGCTAATCAGAGAGCCAAACACATTCTAGAGAAGGTATACAGACTTTTCCCATAAACTAATGCAAGTTTTTAACCAGCAAGATTTAGGACCGTACAACCTTATTGTTGCATATTTTTGTGAACAATGTGGCCTTTTGGGCGCTGCTTTCCCCTTATACCTTGTAGACAGAGGTTGGGCTGGTGGGTTTGGATACACCACCTGACGTTTATTCAAGAAACTCTTGTCACATGGGAGCACATGCCATAAATTTGATGATATAACTTGCTGGAATAAGTTAGTTGAAGAGTTTATTTGTATATGGTACCCCAAGAAATTTATTGAATTAACCTTAAAAGAGCCTATGGGTACCATATTTAAATAAGCTCCAAAAAAATGATTGCTTGACATTTCATGGTATCTTTTGAAAGTTCGTTATTTGGCTGCTGATGACTATTAATTTTTAAACAAGTATGGTGCAACTCTAATGGAAGTAGACGTTGATGGATCATTGTCATATCCTGAACCCCAGATGACTGCAAAAGACAGTGGTAATGTTTTTTCCACAAATTTGGTTCATTTTTCTTTCAATATGTAGACAGTAATTTGTCTTTTAATTTTCTAATTGTTTTCAAAGTATTTCATTACGTTTTGGTTCCCCCTGATTGTTGTGAGAATTTCTATTTTCTACTTTTCACAAGGGTTGTATTTTATGTTAGGTGAGAAGCATTCTCGGACAAAACCTCTTAGTATTGAAGAAGAACAGTGCATACGGGTATTTTATGAAAACAAGCTACAAGAAGTATGTAAGAACTTCCGCTTCCCTCATAAGATCCAGGTATGCAAGCCTGTGCTAACGAATTGATTAGGGAAACACTGTTTTCTATTATAATTTTTTTGATTAGTTTGTAATATACAGGCAACAGCCCTTATCTATTTTAAAAGATTCTATCTACAATGGTCGGTGATGGAACATCAACCAAAACATATTATGTAAGATTTGCTTTCAGTCTTATGAGGACCTCTAATCTAAGGATGAAGGATGCATTGCACTTGTATTTTTGACAATATTAAATCGGAATTTAAATTAATAATTATAGGGAATTTGTTACTTTATTTATTTGTTGATATTGGTAGGATGATTGCACCAGGTGCGCTGCTTTCAGTCTTTTGATTAATATTATTATCCTTTTGATCTAATTCCTTATTTTTTGTGGTTTGGTTTGAGTGATTACCTATTTAGTTGTCATATATTTTTCAAAATCTTTCTTTTTTACTCGTTATCTTCTCATTATATCAGATTGAATTTTTCTCAGGTTGACCTGCATATATGCTGCTTGTAAGATAGAAGAAAATCATGTGTCGGCTGAGGAGCTTGGTAAGGGGATCTCACAGGATCATCAAATGATTCTCAATAATGAGATGATAGTTTATCAGGCATGGATGGCCCCCAAATAATAAAATGTTCTCTTTTTTATTTTTTGTTTTTGTTCATCTATGACATGAAACCCTTGTTTTGCAGAGTTTGGAATTTGATCTAATTGTATATGCACCATATCGGTCGGTTGAAGGTTTTATACTTGATATGGAGGTTAGTCTGGTTGGCATGAGTGGAATTTTTTTAAATGTTAATTTTATCAAATTACTTGTGCATCTCACAGTCAATAAATATGACACTTTCTCTCTTTTTCTGGCTTAGTAATTTCACGACTTGGCTGATATAAACTGTGTTCTTTTTAGTGATATTATTTATGCTAAAAGTTTTATCTATTGGCATAGACAGGAATTTTGCAATGCTGGTGATGATCAGCTTCAAATGCTTAAGGTACTTATATTCATATTGCCCAACGAAATTGGTTGATATCTTCCCGAGCCCATTGTTGTTGTGACTGAGCAAATGGAACTCTTTTTTCTTTTTATTTGTAGGCTGTCTTAACATTTCCTCCCTCCCACCCCAAATTTATGTGACAATTGATGGTTATTGGGGCTGTATGTTACTACCCTTTTCATAAAAATAACTTTTTTTAATTTATCACTACTAAAAGTTTTGCATGCATTTGTTTAAACTTTTCAATATAATTAGAAGCTGAAAAAAAATCTATAATTTGATTGAAATTAGTAGGTATTTTGAATAGCTTCTTAGTAGTAACAGTTTATTTTTAGAAGTGTCTTTTATGATTGTAAACAAACATAATTTTGCTTTTCTAAAAATTCTCTAAAATTTGATCACTATATTTATTATTTTGTACCAGAATCATTTTTTCTGTAACTAAAGCTTATTCTAAAACATAATAAATTTAAATAATTTATGTTGGGAACTGTACAGCTTGCAGTTGAAAATGGTCTCCAACCATTTATTCGGCACTTGAAATATAAATATATTGCTCTATTTTTTAATTGGCATTTTGCAAAATATTGAGGCAATTTCTTTCTGAAAGTTGTGAAGAGGTCCCCATGAGCCATTCTCACATCTGATTCTTTCGTGATGAACTTCCAATATATGTGTAGTGATGGGTTCCTTTATTCCCTTCTCTTATGGAGCAATGTTTTGTAAGCGATGTTTTGTAGATGTTTAACCATTGTTCTTCCCTAGGTATAAAATGTTTTGTACATGTTCACTGGCATTTAATAATTTTTTGTTGATGTTATACAGACTTTGCGAGAGACAGCATGGTTGGAAGTTGATAAAATGATGCTTACAGACGCACCACTTTTATTTCCTCCCGGGCAGGTATTCTAAAAAAAATCTAGCTATTTATCTATCAATAGATGGATAGATAAATAGAGAGTTCCTTCACATATTTTCCTTGCTCTGTCTTGCCTTTATCAGGGATTTAAAATTAAGAATTACATGTTTTATAATTAAAGTCAGTTTATGAGCCAAAATCAAGTAATCATGTCATAAATCACAACCCAGTCCAGTGAATATTAATGAACTAAATTTAAGTAAAGAGCAGTCAACCAGTAATAACTTCAAATGTAAATTGATTAACCATTGTCATTTACTTTAATTTCAGTTGATTGTTTCAAAATTTGAAATATGCTTGCCAGGTTTTCCATATCATAAAAAAAACAGTAACCTAAGCTACACCTCTCAATTACTGATTTGAAGCTAAACATTTTTTGGTCAATCTAGACTCAATGTTCTTCAGCTCTGTTTTAAACCATTTTACATCAAAATCTAAGCTTCCTGTTTGTCTTCTTATGAAGTTGGCCTTGGCTGCTCTGGGCAACTCAAATGCACTGCACAATGTCATTGACTTTGATAGGTACTTATATTTGCTTCACATGCTTATTTCCGATAATCAATTCTGAACCTTCCCCCTGTTCTTTTCCCTTTTTGTTATCTTATCTGTTACAAAATCATGTAACAAAATGGTCTGCCTGAGATGTGTTATTGTAGTATATATATTCATATATTCACTCTATCCCGTACTTAATTGCAGTTATCTTGGGAGCATTTTTTACGGTCAGAATTCCATGCATACAATGGCCGAGCTTGCTGAATCGCTGCATGCAATTGATTCCTGTGTAATTGTTTCTCATTCTGATATTTGTCATTAAACTCAACAACTGATGTCAAATTCCGAATCAATATTCTGTATTGGGCAGGAATTGGGCTTTCCTTTTGTTTTACATGTGGACCATTGTGGTATGCAGGTAAAAAACTACAAAATTCCTTCTGACAAGGAATTGAAGCATATCAACCGAAAACTGAAGTCTTGTTGGGGTCATAGCTCTCATGACGAGTACTTCCTTCAACCTTATATTGAATTACATACCAGTCCTTAAAATCTACTGAAAAGAAGAAACCTGTTGTACTGTATAATTAATAACTTCGTTTTTTTTTACAGGGGCAAGAAGCGGGAGAAGAAATCAAAGCACAAGTCCAAAAGGAGCTCAAATGAGGCACAAAATATGCCATCTCTTGGCTAGCATTATAATAATTTAAAATGGGTTGAAATTTTTAAGTTTCTTTTAAAACTCCTGCTTGCTTATTGGTGAGTCTATTTTTATTGCTTCACTTTATGCCCCTCAATTGACATTTATATTATGTCGTTGACATTTTACTCGGAAATGATCAACAAATATTTCTGTCGAAGTACACATATTTTATTTATGCTAAAAGCTATTAATTATGGTGGCCTATGTCTTGTATCTTTCTTCCATGATTGAAGTACAGTATAGTCTTTATTGTTTACATGTCCCCTCCCCCCAACTCCTCTATTTCTTAACGATGGATGTCGTAGTGTTTGTGAATCAATAATTTGTAACAGTTGTTTTTATTTCATCACAAGTTAAAATTCGTGATTGATTAACCCCGGTTTACATTACACGTTTAGTCCCTCATTCCTACAATTTTGAAAACCCTTGTATCTATTCTCTTGTCTTTAATTTGTTTTAGTTATATAAACTGTCCATTAAATCTGACAATTATATGAATGTTTCTTATTTTCAAATTAAATATGCTTAGTTTTATAGTGAGTTTTGTCTAGTACCTATACAACAGTTTGAGTTACTCTGTCTCTGTGCCTTCAAATTGAAGATAATTTTCCAATTTACACATGACTCCGATTCCGAATTTTTTAGTTTCAAAATTAGTTTCTGGAGTTATTCCATACATTTCAATATCTGTCACATTTATTTATTTTCAAAATAATGTTTTGAAATTAATTTTCCAAAAGGAATATTTTTGAAAACAAAAGAAAAAACAAGGAAAAGGGGTATAGAGAAAAAAAGGAGATTGAAAATAAAATAGCCTACTCCAATTATAGTCTTTTATACACCAGCTTAATTTATTTCATCACCCCCTACTTTCTTCATGTGCATTAATTATTTTGAATTGTGTGCTTTGAAAATATATTTTTAACTGCATAGTTTAAAATTTAAAAATGTATTTTAAATTTTATAATTGAGAAATGAAAAATGCATTTCAAATTTATATAATTCAAAATTCAAAAATACATCTTAAAGTACAATTTAAAAATGTATTTTAAATTATACAATTTAAAATATAAAAATACATTTTTGATTTGGAATACATTTTCAGAATATACAGTTTGCAATCTAGAAATGTAATCTGAATTTTAAAATAAAAAAATTAGAATATATTTTTAAATTCAAAAATACATTTTGAATTATGCAATTTGAAAATCTGTTATACTCTTTCAGATTTAGATATTTAAGATTATATAATCTAAAATAAATTTTCGGAATTATAAATATATTTTAGATTATACAATAAAAAATATATTTTCAAAAACTTTTAACGCCTATGAAGAAAACCCACATGATAGGAGCGGTATCTAGGAAGCGAAGCCCACATGTCCATTGGCCCAATCTAACATAATCAGAATGGATGCTTCTCTCTTGAAGGCTCCGAAGGGGAAGCCTTCAAAATCATAATGGCGTGCTTAGCCTCCTCCACCTTCACCCTTCCTTCCTGCGCTTCACCACTCAACAAGGCAATTCTTCACCTTTTTCTCTTTCCCCATAACATAAAATAACCAAGTTTTCTCAAATTTCGTTAAAGTATCTTTTGCTAAAACCCATTTTCATTCCACAATGTACCCAAGCATACACTGTCGTTCGTATCTTCTAATTTAACTTTTCGTGATTCTTTTCCTTTTCATTTCGGTGTACTGATGCTAATTAAATCTCAAAATTCATCAACAGTTCAGTTTCTAATTCTTATGATATTGTGTAAAATTCATAACTCTATGCTTCTCAACTCGCTTTGTTTCTGTGATCCTGTTTTTTCTAATTTTATACTGCAACGAAGTTTATCTTCTCTCTTTGTATATTGACGTTGAATGAAATGTGGTTACTTCTGATGATTTACTATCAGGGTGTGCACCAACATCAACTAAATTTTGCTCTGGATAGACTTCTAAGCAAAGCAACAATTCGTACAGGTATTTTTTTTCAGCCTCTCACTTAATAACCGTGTGCTTCTCCGTTAATAGCTTCATCGATAGAACTGTTCACTATGTTTTATTTCATAATGTTTGATAACTTTGGTAGTTTGATTTTAATTCTTTACACACTAGAGTTTGGGGATGGGGTCTTCCTTCTAAGCTGTGTAACTCCAGTATTCTCACGGTCGCTTAGTAGTTATTTATTACCTTTAACTCACTGCCAGGATCTTTCAGTATTGTCAGGATGTGAAACTGTAATGTTTCATTGTTAATTATTTAATATGTCTGCTTGCTTTAAACTTGTAAAGTATGTAATCTTTTTGTTGAGTCATGCTGGCTTATTGGAAATGAATATTCGGTTTTGGGGTGGAATTGCTACAGCCATTTTATGGTTAGGTAGGATTAGAGTTTTGAATCTACATCTTAGTCGCTACTTTTAGTTGTGAACCGTGTCTGAAGGTATTATAAATTTCCAGTTTGTGGAGGTAGATCATCAGTGAGGAAGAAGATTTATAAAATAAGAGGGTAAAAAGAAAAGCCAAATTTTGTGAATTAAAAGGGGACCTTTCTCATTCTGCCATTCTTCCTCACTCTTAAAAGACGAAGTAAAGGACAAGCAGACATCTTGGTTTTTGAAACCGGCGTATTATATATACATGGTTTAGCTTTACTTAGATCCTGCAAAATTTAGATATACTTATATTCTGTGAAACATACAATATTGAAGTTTTCTAAGCATCATTCCGGTACATAATTTTGTCTTTTTTTTTTTAATTGTATAGTAAAAGTGCTCATGTCTTTGCTTCCTTGGACAGGAATTTATTTCAGATTTCATAGTTATCATGGGTCCATTCTTGGAGGGGTTAGTTTGCTCTTCTAGGTCTATTTTATCCTCTGCCACCGCCATCAAGTAGGATTTTATTGCTTATCAGAAACGTCATGCTGTGATGAATATGAGAAATTACAAAGCAAAATTGGAATCTGAATAGTTTTATGATGTTGGGCAAATGTTAACCACACTACATACACCCACATAACCACGGGTGTTTATCACACATACCTGTGATAGCTTCAACTTCAACTTAGAATACAAACATAGCCAACTTTTGGAAGTTATAAGATAATTGTTTTGGGAGTGTTTTTCATAATTTTATCATGTTTGTGTTCTCAAATATTCATTTTAATCTGACAGTATATACTATATTTGCAGATCAGAAAACTGTTGGATCTAGCAGTTTGAATAAACTTACACTATCCTTGAAAGGACGCTGTCTTCGCTGTTTGAGGTCATGCACGAGATTTCTACATGAAACTAATTCATATAATTTGGATGTAGGTTATTGTACTGAAATAGTTATATCTGGATATTGGGTGGGACCTGATGCTGATGATGGGTGGGGACTTGTGGAAGCTGTAATTAATCAAATGAATTGATCCATTTTTTTTACTTCTTTTAGATAAGGGTTGATTTTTCTTCATTTTTATCAAATATGTTAGTGGCTGTTCGGCTCTTGGTAAGCTGAGTACAGGCTCCGTAAACTAACCAATGATTTGGGAAATTCAGAGTATCATGTATAAAAGAATACTGAAGGGATAATATCTAATTATTGATGCAGTCAATGAAAGCTTGATAGATAGGTTTCAGTGTGCATGTTTTGTTAATTACTTCACGTTTCTTTTTCGAAGCTGTAGTTGACTGAGATTGAACTTGAAAGGCTGCTGAAGTTGTCTGAAGTTAAATCTGGTATCATTATTTACTCTCAGTGAATTTGAATTGGTCTGAATTATCGTAATAGTCTCAAACCTAACTGTGTGAATTTGAATTGGTCTGAATTTTAACGAAGCAATTATTTTTTTTAAGAATTTAGTTTCTTTATAATAAAATGCTTTATTTTGATAAACATTTTTTTTAGTGTGTTTAGATGACGCAAATAAAGAGAATAATTCATTTATTTAAATAATTTAAAATTCTTTCAAAAAAAATACATATTTGGATTAGGAAATTAAAAATGACATGTTTAGATTAGAAAATTAAAAGAGAATTAAAATTGAGGAATTTTAAAAAAGTATTTCAAATAACTAAAATAATATAATTTGAAATTCACTCAAAAAAAAGAAAGAAATTGAAATTATCCAAGTTGTGAAATTGCTTATTGGTTAGGACATAAAAGGTTCACAGGTCCAAAAAGTCGAGTTGCATATCAAAATGGGAGCCGGGTCAAGATAGACCGAAGGTCAATTTAGGTTGACATCATGTTTTCTTCTATCTAAATTGTCTACTCATCAAATATAATTTTCCATCAACCTAAATAATGGTTCTTATACATCATGCATAGTCGTTTCCTAATTTTTCATCAACATTGTAAGGCCCATCAATTTTCTTTATTATTATTCTGTCCTAAATCTAAGGGCTTGCCCCAAATCTTTTGGACCTAAAGGTTGGTCCATGAGGTGCCAAGACCCCTAAAGCAGTCAAGAGTCTCATTCTGCACTCACTTTGTCAAAAACAATGTTTGACTCCTTTTCCTTTTCCAAAACAGAAGCTCTACTAGGGTTTAGAGTTTCGTCATCTTCAAGCTAGCTCAAACCAGTTTTCTACTCCATGTAAGTCAGTTTTCAGTTATGCTAAGGGAAGCTAGAGTCCTTTCTGTTTTTAAGTTTTAATGTCTATTATTGGTTTTTCCACTCTATTTCGTGTTTGTGGTGATTAAATGATGTTTGGAATAAGATGAATGTGTGATGTGTGTTTGTTCTGGATGAATCTGTATGTTGACCTGCGTGAACAGTTGAGGGTGCTGGTTTTCTCGCCCAAGTGAGTGTGTGCCGCCTAGGCGTGATTAGCAGCAACTCGCCCAGGTTGGTTGCGCGAGCTGTCGCTCAAGCGACGAGCTCCTGTTTTGAGCGAGAGTCTATCTCGTTCAGGCGATGAGGCCTCGCCTAAGCGAGAGAACGCTGTTTCCCACTTTTCGAGCTTTTGCCTAGGTGAAAGGAGCTCGCCTGAGCGAGAAACCCTCTCGCCTGAGCGAGACCTTTCTGCCTGAGCGAGGGGCTGGGCGAGAATGCATTCTGGTTTTGTTTTTACTCTATTCTTGAATGTTTGGCACATGTTTGAATGATTCACTGTGTTAAAGCATGAGATGGGTGAATATGTATGAGTAAAAATGGATTATGGATTGTGAGTGATGAATTTGGCATGATCTTGGTATGTGAAGAGTATGGAATGGTTGATTTTCAAAGTGACATGGAATTGGCATGAGTATGAAAGTTATATTGATAAATGGAACATGTTGGTATGGTTAGGACGTAATTCCACGATAATTTTGTGGTGGTGCCTCATTGGGTTAGGACGTAATTCCATAAATCTCTAGGTGAGATCTTATGGTGGTGCCTCAGTTGGTCGGGACGTAATTCTATGACCCCTGTTAGTGAGAGTTCATGGTGGTACCCCATTTATATAATTTAGTAAGGATTCAAGGTAAGGTTGCATCCTGACACTTTAAAGAGTTAGTTAGTCTCACATAGAGCGTACTGACTCTAGTGGTGAGAGTAGCAGGAGCCCTGGAACCCATTAAGGACTAACCTTGTGTGTTGGGATGAGACATTTTAACAATTTAGCTCGATAGAGCAGGGATTCCACCACAAGTGCAAGCATCCGCTTAATCCGACTAATTATATATATCCGGATGAGTCGTGTCTCGAGTCTTAGTGTATTGTGTGCAAGTCATAACATGATTGGGTGATATTTGCATTTTGGTTTATGGATATCTATATATATATATATATATATATATATATATATATATATATATATATATATATATATATATATATATATATATATATATATATATATATATATATTTTTTTTTTTATATA
>Ga0099822_1008744_pt1 | contig 12909 bp, 3 predicted proteins | sample CowpeawhiteBW_FD_76839 | JGI IMG/M metagenome (GOLD analysis project Ga0099822, IMG submission 76839) | Root nodule microbial communities of legume samples collected from California USA - Cow pea white BW | ecosystem: Host-associated > Plants > Roots > Nodule | place: USA: California | collected... | reverse complement strand
AAAAAAACGCACACAGAGTAAGAGAGAGTAGAGAGCATATATCATTTTTATACATAGTATTTTAAAAAACTATAAATATATATATATATATATATATATATATATATATATATATATATCATCCAAATATGTTATGACTTTTGAACAATACACTAGACTCAGACTCGACTCATCCGGATACATATAATCTAGTCGGATTCAACGGATGCTTGCACTTGTGGTGGATATCTCTGCTCACCCCCAAGCTAAGTGTTACAAGTGTTACAATGTTCAATCCCCCCCACACAAGATTAGCCTTTAATAAGTTTCGGGCCTCCTGCTACTCTCACCATAAGAGTCGGTCCGCTCTAAGTGAGACTAACTGACTCCTTAGAGTGTCAGGATCCAACCTTACCTTGAATCCTTACCAATTTATATAGATGGGGCACCACCATGAACTCCCACTAACAGGGGTCATGGAATTACGTCCCGACCACTGAAGCACGACCCTGAAATCTCACCTAGAACCATTTCATGCTCATTACATGCCAAGAATTATCCAAGTTCGTCATTCACAACTCATACACCCTCCCACTCATGCATATCCATTCCTCTCATGCCATTATATAATAATCCAATCAAATACATGTCAAACATCCAAGAACAGGGAAAACACCATACCGGAACACACTCTCGTCCAGCTCTTCGCTCAGGCTGAAGGGTCTCGCTAAAGCGAGAGGGTCTCTCGCTTAGGCGAGCTCCCTTCGCCTAGGTGAGAGCTCGACACACAGGAACAATGGCCTCTACGCATTCTCGCTTAGGCGAGACTCCCCTCGCCTAAGCATGACGCTCACTCGCTCAAAACTGAGTTGGTCGCTTGAGCGACCACTCGCATGAAAAGTCCTGGGCGAGTGTTTGCTCATCTTGCCTAGGCGAGGCAAGTTCGCTTGGGCGAGATTATCAACCCTCGCCACTGTTTTCATTGCACCTGCATCAACCATATACATATGCCAAACAAAATAACCAGACAAATCCAGCCATCCACAGCAGTTCACAACTCAAAAGTCATGAAACCAAGAATAGTACAAACCACAATCACACCATACCAAAGGGTTCTAGCTTCCTTTACCTGGAAATAGCTAGCAAAAAACTCAAAAACCAACTAGCGAGCACAGCAGCTCCGAGGTTAGCTCAAGAACAACTTAAGGAGCTGGAAAAAACTTAAAGGAACGGTAGGGACATAAGTTACCCAGAGTAACAGTAGCAGAAAAAGCAAGCACGGATGAGGAAACAGTTACGTGGAAGAAAAGAACTGGTTCGAACTTGATTGACCAAGGTGGTACCAAACCCTAGCAGAGAGGGAGACGGCTACGGCTCTAAGGTTTTCTGAAAGTGAGTAGAATGAGTGTGTTAGGGCAGACTTAGGGTTTGGTTTCTCCTTTGGGCCAACTCTTAGGCCCATTAGAGTTGGGGCAGCCCTTAAAGATTGGGGCTGAAATAAGAAGGCCTTACACTCAATATGATAAAAAGTTGAAATTATAATTGAAAATTCTATTTGATTACTAAGTGAACGAATTTTCAACAAACATTTTATGCTAAAATATTGATATTTACTTTTATAACATGTGTTATATGTGATAAAAATATTTACTTATAATATTTATACGATAAAAATAATTAATATTTTTATTGTATTATTGGGTTAAATCGAGTTTATTAAATATAGAACATTTACATCACTCCATTTTAACTGAATGAAATTGAGTAATCTTGCTAAAATATTTTTGAATTAGAGTGGATGAGTTTGTATATTACATTACATTCCTAACTTTTGACAATGTTATAAACTTAATTGATTATAATTGGACTTTAAAGAAAAACAACACAAAACATAAATCGTGAAAACCTAGAGAATGAAAAGGATATTTATTTAGTTCAATCTCTAAATCACATTTTCCTTTATACCTTTCGGTTCCCATTAAAATTTTAGAGCACCATTTTCAGTAACTTCAAAAAAGCAAACACCTTTTGGAGTTGGCCAAAAGGTTGTTAGGTTCAATCTTATGGAGCCATCTTCTTCGTAATATCTTTATTAATCTTACCACCAATCACCATCAACTTAGTAATCACTTCCATAAATTTAACATTTCACGGTTTTGGAATCAATATCTCATTTTTCACACCTCATTTTTTTCTAAGAAAAAAATAAAAATTTAAGTAAAAAGTAATAGTTCTGACCAATGTAAACTCAAAATATTAAACTGAAATTAAGATTTTGCAATGTTAAATAGAGTTACTCACGAATTTCTAAATAGAGTACCCACTTTCAACATATATGATCAAGTAATTTGTCACAAAGGAAATGGTGTAGGATGTTGGACTAGGAACAATACACCTGTAGCAACAATTCTCCTATTTCTGCCACGCTCTTAGGTTATGTTCACTTTAGGGAAATGATTTGGAGGAGAGTAATTAGATGGATTTGAAGAGATAAAAGAGGAGATTATAGTGTTGTTTGTTTTGAGGAATAGATAAAAGGATTTGAAGAGAAAGTTTATGAAAGTTTGTGAATAATTTGATAGATGTGACAAATAAAAAATATATTTTAATAGATTAAATTATAAAATTACTCTTTTGTCCCTATAATTAAAATGAAGAGAAAATAAATTTTATTTAGGTAAAATTAATTTAGAATTAATGGAAATATAAGCTATTTAGTTAGAATAAAAATTTAAGAGGTATAACAAAATTAAAATAAAATTTGATTGGCTAAAATTTTGTTTTAATTTTTTGTTGAATTAAAAAACTAATAATATTATTAGTTACTATAGTAAAGACAAATCTACTGCAGCACTACACCACAAACCAACCATCACTACCACACACACTTTAATTTGAAAAGAAAAAAGTGAAGGGCAGTTTTGGTTATTTGCATTGGATAAATAGTAAATCTTTGCACATCCCTTCAATTGCGTGAAGATGGAAATAAGTGAGTCTCATGCACATTCGTCCCTTCTATCGCCTTCAAGTTTATAGAAATGAACATACTTATTCCTTGTAAATCTATCTGTTTGAATAGTCTTTAACCGGAAGCGAACACAACGTTACACAGTTGTATACACAAGCCCTTTGCTTCTGCCACACACAACAACATTTCTCACACATAAATTATCAAACACCAAAAATGAAGAATATGGATGAATAATGGAATAGAGAAAATAAGAGACAATATTTTCTCATTAACAGCAAAACATGTACAAAAGGTGTTTCGGGTGTAGGGACCAAGCTCCTACCAATACCACTTAAATTATACTTCTTTCTCCTTGATGCTTCCTTTCCAAGTAGTCCGTCCAAAATTCCACTCCACGCAATCTTCTCTCTGGTCCGATCGGTTGAACGGGTGATCGGTTTACCTGTCTAAAAGACTCCGATGCTTAAGTCAGTTTTAGGGTCGATCGGTCGATAATCGTAACTGCTGTAATAAATGCGGAATTAAAGATCATCACCAACCTACCTTTGGGCCCTATTTATAGTTTCTGGTGTGGGCCTATAATTAGGGCTCCTTAATCACGGCCCAATGATCCCTTAATTAGGATTACCGACTTGCTTAACTTTAATTAACCTGGCTGATTGACCCAGGTTTTCTGTTTGGCCTATCGATCGACGAACGCTTGGTTAGGCGAATTGTCTTAATCAAAAAATGTGTTTTATCTGTGTGGCTAATGGGCCGATCGTCTTTGGCTTTGCCACACGATCTATATGTTGCTAGCGGCCTGTGTCCGCTAGAGTTTTGTCTGGTAAGCCGATGCGCCGATGGACTGCGCAGTACACCAGCCCTCCCAGCCTTGATGACACAGGTGAAACGAGAAGGTTTATAGGAGAGATTCCCTGTGTCGATGGACCGGTGGGCTATACAGGAGAGATTCCCTGTGCCGATGGACCGGTGAACGATACAAGGAGAGATTCCTTGTGTCGATGGACTGGTGAGCCATACAGTACACTAGGTATTTAAATTGTCTGACGGTTAATACCGTTACAAACTTTAATTTTTATTTAACACTCCATCCTAATCAAAGAATCTATACACATCAACCCCATGAGCTCTCTAAGTTTCTCAAATTTCAAACATTTTAGTGACTTAGTATAGCCATTAGCCACTTAATCCTCAGTTTCTTGTTCTCTTTGAATGTTATTTTATATTCATCATTTGCATTCGTGGTGGGTTCTTTAAACCCATTCTTGACAATCACATCCACTCTTCATGTCTAAGAATCACATCCATCTTGATGCACCAATCGTCATAATCTATGATACAAATCTACTGGACCAGGGACAATACACCTGTTGCAACAATCATTCTGCTTCTACCATGCTTTCACACAATTGTATGCACAGGCCTGTGCTTTTGCCGCGCAATCAACACTTCTCACACACAAATTATCTAACACTGAAAATGCAAAATGGATGAACAATGAAATAGAGGAAACAAGAGACAATATTTTCTCATTAACAACAAAGTATGTAGTATACAAGGTATTTATATTATCTTAACAGTTAAGACCGTTACAAACTTTGATTACAATTTAACATGAGAGTCTCTATCTAATAAGGTTTGATTTAGAGAGCTAGATCTACTTAGTCTTACTTAACTCTCACTTAAGTTTTATTTGTAATTCCAATTTATGAAAGTTTAAACTTTAAAAATAATTTGGCTTAGTTCTTAAATTTGTCATAATGTTTTTTTATTGTTTATTTTTTGCACAAATTAGTAGTCCAAAAAAAACATATGCTTTTCTTAGTTCTTAATAGATATCATAAAAAAGAAAAAACCTAGTCCTCCCAAAATTATGATTCGTCACTAATTAAACCAATTTTATTCTTTGAAAGAAAACTACCTCATTTAACCATTTTATTGCTCAAAGAAAACAAATATACAGCCTGTCAGAATTAGATATATTTTAATAAGATTGTATAAAACACATAAAATTAGGATTCATTAATCACATGTGTCTTTGGTGAAATGTCCTTTATTTATTTGTCATGCAAAATTGTAGTGGATAGAAAGAGATGGAAAGAGATCAACATCCTTTTTCAAGACCGATTCTGCAAATTATTTTTTTTCAAAACTTAAAGGAAACAATTGCTTTTTTTTTTTCATAAACAATTATATCAAATTGAGAGAACAAAACCATATAAAAATAAATTATTTTTTCAAAAATTAAAGGAACAATTGTATTTTTTTAGATATTTTTTCATAAACAATACATCAAGAGACCAAAAGAATATTAAAAAAATAAAATCATTAAATATGCTTCGTTTTTTAAATTGGAACAGAAGTGAAAATAAAATTAAACTTTCTTGCATCGGTGTTAATCTCTATCTTTATAGAATAAAAAGATCTACATAGGAAAAAAAATAGTGAAAGTCAATTTCATAAAAAAAAAATGGATGCTTTCCATTTTCTTTTTAGAAGACAAGGTACATATCTAACCTTCAGAACAAATATATCTAATCTATCATTCATTGTATTTCGGGTTCTGTGGGCTATTTCACTCTCTTGTTTACCAAAAGTTAGTCATATATGCCCTACTACATGTTATTGTGTTCCTTCATACTTCCCTTTTATTTTATTTTGTTTTGTTTTATTTAAAAGAAAACTAATTAATCATAGTTTCTAGTATCTCTAAAATCTTGAATGACACTTGAAAAGAAAGTGAGAGAATACTATTCAAGACAAAACCAAAAAATGGGATTTCAATTCAGCTGCTTCCTTGTTGTCCAACATGAAATCCTTAAAATACCAGCCACAGCTTAATTAATGTGCAATGAATGAAGCCATTAGAGTTTCACTAGTGACTAATCTCAAGACATAAACTACAAGGTTAATTAGTTTAGGTTCTCTGTTGAATTTTTTATTTTTGTTTTTATGATGAACCTTCAAAATACCGAAAATTGAAAGAGAATCCAAACTCAAAGTCAACTACTAATTCTCAAAATTGTTAACTTAATGAATTCTAAAATCTTTAAGAAATATAAAGAAAGATGTCACTGTGCACTTGATTATTTATTTATTTATTTATTATTAATTATTTAAACTATAGTTTTATTCGTATGTACTTTGAAATTATGTAACATGTCTAGATGCATGGTTGTGGACAAAGAGATGGTGTTTGTTTGATGTGGAACTGAAAGAAGAAAAAAAAAAGGTTGTGGATTGTCCAGGTGCTTGCACCTACAGATGCTTAGAAAGAGATTAGTAAGAAGCGTGCATGTTCTTTTGTCAGAGCTCCTTCTTGAAGGATAGAAAGTTGTAGGACTCATGTCCCTAAAACAGTTTGTCTTTTACCATAACTGGAAGACCTAACGGGTACTCTTAAATAACCTTTGTGTCTAAGAACAAGAACCTGTCCTTGATTCCACGTTCACGAAATCTTTTTCGTTTTTAACCATGTGCTTATGTTCTATAGCTATTAAAGTTAACACTTCAAGCAAGTTCTTAAAAGAAAACTTTTCTCCAAAATTTTAACTTTTAAGACTTAAATGTCAGTGTCATCTAGTATGAGATCATCGTTAATTTTATTATATATATATAACTTAATCTTAATCTCAGAAAAGATAAATTTACATTATATAAATTAATATAAATCTTATCTAACAATAATCAATTTTATAAAGTTAAATTATGTTTAAAATATACTTCATATAATATTAGTTATTGTAATTGCAACTATATTGAAAATGTTCGAAAAAGAATATGTGTCTATCACTTAGTACATTTTTATAAGTTAAAATAGACTACAAAAAAGTTGAAATAAAACATGGGATAATCTTACGAATTAGCACTGAATAGATTAATTTTAATATATAAAAATGTTTTTTTTAAATTGTTTGGAGTTTATCTTGTAAAGATTTAGAAAATTGTATTTTAAAATTGATAAGGATTTAAAAATAGTGAGACTCGATTATTTTAATATTAAAATATTTTAGTATAAATAGTTTTATTAAAACGAGTTTCATTATTTTAAAACACAACATTTTTCTAGAAAACATTTTTCTAGAAAATATTTTTCTAGAGTTCTCTGACTTCTCTCTAAGAACTCTTCTTCTCTACTCATCTGATTGCAGAACCAAGACTGCATGATTGATCTTCGTGGGAAACTTTTCAATTTGGATCCATCAGTTTCTCTATCTAGGTAAGTTGAGTTTCAACCTTTTTTCTTGACCTTTTTATGTTTTGTATTGCATGTGAGCCTTCTTTCATTTTCTTGCGTCATTTTAGCCATCGATATGAGTCTTTGCTAATTAGGATCATATTAGTATGTCCTGACCGTTCTTGTGATGTTTCCATGTATAGAGAGAGCATCTACAAATTGAAAGGAGTTTCGCAATTAAAGTCTTGTGAGCTACTTGATCAAGTAAAGGAAGCTAGTCTTTAATTGTTTTGTAATGTTCTTGCTAACTTTGATGAATGCATATTGATGATTGATTTCTGTAAGTATTGAAATGGATAGTTTAGCCAAAAAGGGGGTTGAATTGGCTTTTTGAAAACTTTGCTTACTTTTAGAAACTAAAAGAATCCTTTTTATTGAATCAAACTGACCATGAAATCATAACGCAAGTATTGTAGAGCTATACATTTTCAATCAATTAAAATAAAAAATAACAGATTAATTTGTTCATGCAATATGATTCAACAGATTAAAAGATACAATCAACTGATATTCTGAAACATTATGCAGAAATGCGAAAAGCACTAAACTCACTCAAACAACCATCTTTACCAAACATCCCAATGAGATTGACTCCCCTCATGTTAAGAAAGCAAATATCCCAATGACAAAAGGCGGTTATCTTATACATGGCACTGCTCATATGTACACTGGTGTTGTCAATATCACTCTATATAGATAGGTAATATTTGTTATTTGTTAGTGTTTCTATGTAATATATCATGTAGATAAACTTATATCAAGTTTTGGGCACTTCAAATATCCATTACTACTAAATCTTGTCGATAAATTTTATATCTTTGTAAGAAATTAACTACCTTAATGCATATTCTCTCTTTTTATCCTTTCACTTAACTTAGGACGAAAAGGTTTTATGCACTTCAAATTCAAAATACGGAACAGGAAAAGAAGCAGGAAACGAAAAAAGTTACCTAGTCGAAATGTCGGTTTGCTATCCAATGCCTAGTTCTATCGAGATTAAAGATATAGTGAAATTCTAACACCGAAATCCATATATGAAAACAAGTTTCGTACCAGGGTTATGAGACATTTCTACATTTACTTGACAAAACAAATACATAACAAAGATTTGAAGTGTTGATGTGAAATTATTTATTTATCTTTTTGTAATATCTTATTTAATTTGTATCATGATTGTAATACTTGAATATCAATCTTATTTCATGACTATATTTGTCTTAATGTTATTTTACGTTTAATCCACCACTAGGTTTGTGATAGCGTTATTTTTTCTATATTGCGTCTTGTTGATGTGTTATTCCGTAGACAAAATAATTTGTATACTAACAACACACTGAAAAAAAGTAATATACAAATTGACCATATAACTTAAAAAGAGGATATTGTGAACCTAGTGCCCATTTGAGTTCAAGAATAACAAAACACTTGTGCAAAGTGAATTATCATTCACATTAAAAGAAAGATGAAGAAAAACAAACAAGTACAAGGATGGATATGAATAAACCATCTTTCGTATTGTGCAAGATAAGTATTTTTTGTGTACATCTTTCTAGAGATTCCCACAATTCACTCTTGTAAAAGGAAAACAAAAATATAGACAAGATTCCTATAAACAAAAAACCATACATGGTTTGTTCAAACAACTTGGTAACCAAGTTGTTTCTACACCTTCGAATAGCTTTATAAATTTTATGGTATTCTCTTGAATCACATGCAACAAAAAACACACCACATGTACATAAAAACTCAAAATGACTCAAAAACAGAACAAAAAATGCACTTACTTCATAAATAAAACTATTATGCTCCAAGTCGGTTAGTCTTCAATCTTCTAAAAGATGAATTAAGAGATAAGAAAACCAGAAAGACAATAGAAAAAAATAGAAGGAGAATATTCTTCTCAAAAAATATCATTTTTTGTAAAATAAAACTTATTACCTAGTTTCTTGTATTTATTATTAGAATTTCTAATAATAAAGTAATCGAATGTTATTTATAAAAGTCTACTTCTTTCTTAATTATTTTCTGAGTCTTACATAGTAAAAATGATGATGCTAGTTTATAATTAAAAAGCAATAACACAAGTAAACGATACATTTCATGACAAATGATAGTTTTTAATATTGAGTTGTGTATAGTAGAATTAATGATCCCAGTTTATAATTAAAAAGCAAGAACACAAGTAAACGATAACAGGACAAATGATAGTTTTTAACATTGAGTAATGTGAAGTTGAATGGTTAAAGTGATGGAAAGGAGAAGCTCTCTAGGTGAAGATCACATAAGAAAATTAGGGTTTAACCTAAATAATTCGAAGCTTAAAACACAAATAAGAATCTGACTATTATATCTGCGTGTAATTATTGAGCAAAGAAACGACAGAACACAGAAAAATACAGAGAAGACCAACCACCCACGATGAAGAAACAGCATAAGGTGCAACCTTTTCATAAAGAGCCATCAAACAAACAAATCATCTCTTCACTACGTTCCATAATGTATCTATGTGTCACTCTCCTAGATGCTACCCAACTTATCTTTCCTAAAATAAATCAATAATTTTATCAATAAACAAGCAATCAGAATATTCTAGTTCTAAAATATTATAAAAGGCTCTTCAACATCTACAATTTAGAAGAAAAAAAAAACTAACCTATCATTAAATCGATTATTACACTGGCTTGAGTTTCAATTCAGTTAATAAATTTTATGATGTTAAAACCTAAAATAAAACATAAATATATAATTATTTACACTCGAAATACATATAAAAATTTAAATAAGATAAATTAAAGTTTCAATAATATGCATCAATATCTATTTAATACTAACAATTTTTTGTGTGACAAAAAAATAAGACTAGTACTTAATTTCTTTTATCAATTTAAATTTTTGCCGATTTAATTATGTTTGACCTATTTTCATCAATTTTTTAATTCTTTAAACTATTTCTTAAACTATTTTGGATTTTATTTGAACAATAACCAACTTGCAATTTTTTGAACATGTTGAAAAAAAAAATTCTTATTATTGCTAGACCGAGATGTATCTAGAATCACATGTGTCTGCTTGTCTTTTCACTCTTCAGGTCTGGATATATATCATCTATTAATTGTGTCAATGAGTCCTCTTTTGTTATGTTACCAAGTCTTCAAGTTAGAGATGTCTTGTAAATGGGAATATAGCAATAATATTACTTACATATCATAGTGACTACTTGTATGTCCTATTTGTTGAGTCTAGGATCAAAGACGATTAACAGTTTGGAAGACCTAAAGCAAATTTCATAATAAAATATTTTATTTAAATTTATTTTTTGAGTTTTTTATGTAAAATTATTTATGAAATTGTTGAAATTAATTTCATTTAATATTTTTTTTTCAATTGATAATAAGATTAATCTATTTAATCTTTTTATATATTTAATCCTTATTATGAATTTGAGAATCAGACTTATCATCATCATTAATTAGGGATGGTAACGGGCAGAGCGGGGACGTGTTTTGTTATCCCATATCTATCTGCAGAGAAAAAATTCATCTCATCCTCATACCCAAATTCAACGGGTATCAAGTTTTGGTCTCATTTTCATCCCCATCGGGTAACGGGTATATACTCGTACCCGTACTCATACCCGTTTTCTTACTATTTCAATATCAATTAATTAAATTTTATAAAATAATAAAAATTACGGTAAAGTAAACATAATATTCTTAAATATTCAATATTAAAATGAATGTTGATTCTTCAATATCAAATATTTAGAAATAAATCATATTATAATTATATACATTTCAAATTAGAATACCAAATAAAATTTGATGAAAACCAAAACATTTATTAAATTTGCAAACATTAATGAAACCTAGTTGATAAAATTTAAAAGTATTTTTTAAAAAATATAAAAGGAAAATAAATATTCAAATTAAAAATTGTTTTAAATGTCTATTTACTTCATTTTTTTAAATTCTAATGAAATATCTTTTCTTTTTCATATACTAATAAAAGTTATATTACATCACTTCATCAAAATCATACAAAGAGCAAATATTAAACTAATAACAATAAAATTTTAACAGATCTTTCACCTTTTGAGGATGGTGATAAAAAAGATTCATGACGATTAAATTAAATTATTATATTATAATAACTAAAAATTATTTATAAAATTATAGTGATAAAATTACACATATGATAATGAGTTAAAAAATAAAAATAATTATATAAAAATAACAAAATAGTATTATACATTATAAAAATAAACAACGAATACAAATATTAAAAAAATTATCAAATGTGTGTCTTAGAAACAATTTGAGATACCATTGAATGAAATTGTATAAAGGAAAACAAATGTATAATTAAGGGTATGATAAGATGAAAAATACCTTAGAGATCTAAAATGTCTTTTCAAATATCAACTTAGTCGATGATTGATATATAACAAAAATGGTTTTAGCAAAATAAAAAAAAAAATTTAAATGAAACAAAAATTAATAATAATAGAATAAAGAAGATAAATTTTTTATATTACCTAATGAATAAAAAGTTTATACTATGGAACATTTAAATTGACACTGGTAAACATTCTCAAGTGAAAAGAAAATATACAACAAAATAAAAGTACTAAAAAAGAGTAAAATTATCCAAATGCGAGACATAAAAAATATTTAATTGACATACATCATTTGATCATAATTACATATATTGGAGAAATAAAAAATAGAATATATATATATATATATATATATATATATATATATGGATTTAAGGTTACTTAATAGACAATGAGTATTTTAATAATTTAGATGGAGACATGGATATGAGGAGGACGGGGACGGGATAGATATGTACATCCATATCCTCATTCTCATACCTAATTAAAAAAGTCAAGTATTCTCCATACACATACTCATGGTCAATGCAGGTATTCCCCTTTAATACATGGACGAGTGATAATGTTAATTTTTACCATTATCCAAGCTACATTTTATTAGCAAAATCATCTCTTCCAAAGCTTTTAACCTACTTAATCCTCAATTTTACCTTACTTTTGTAAATAAATACCATTAATCCCCAATTTTATGTCTATATATAGATTGGAAGCTTTGTTCCAAAAATCCAAACAAATGAGTGACCCAGAATAGCAAGGATAAGAGCAAAAATGTCAATAAGAAGCGATTGGCGACACAAAGCCAGTGCCACGCACAAAAGGCCATCAGCACCAGGTGCTAGCCAAGCGCCAACTAGGCTTCAGGCTCCTCACCGCCTGGCAGAACCTGGACACCGCCGGGCAGTACATGCAGAGTTTATGCACTATTTGATAGCTAGCGCCTAGCGGTGAGAGGCTTCCGCCAAGCACCAGTTTTCGCTGATGTGTCAAGTTGGCCCTTTTTATTCTATTTTCGAGAGGGGAAAATCATCTTGGACAGTTTGGAGCTCGAGCAACACGTTTTGGAGCGCTTGGAGGACTGGTAGGATTAGTGGGAACTACCCTTTCTTCCTCTTTGTATTTCCTCCCCTTCCACTCCCATTTTGTAAGCTTGGGCTCTCCATGACAATGGAGAGCTAAACCCATTTTTGTTGGGGTTAGATGTAGCCACTGAACTTTCATGTATTTGTGGATGATTTGAATATATATATATATATATATATATATATATATATATATATATATATATATATATATTTTTTTTTTTTTTTTTTTTTTTTTTTTTTT
>Ga0099822_1008738_pt1 | contig 12915 bp, 17 predicted proteins | sample CowpeawhiteBW_FD_76839 | JGI IMG/M metagenome (GOLD analysis project Ga0099822, IMG submission 76839) | Root nodule microbial communities of legume samples collected from California USA - Cow pea white BW | ecosystem: Host-associated > Plants > Roots > Nodule | place: USA: California | collected... | reverse complement strand
GATAATTAATAACAAATTGGGCTCTTCCCTCTTTATTCCTTTTTTTTTCATCTCTTTTTTTTCTTTTTATTTTCTAAATTAAAGTTTGAAAATCTTTGAAGAAAATAATGTTTCACATTTTTTTATTTTTTTTTATTTTTTTTTGAAAATAAATTTATTTACCCGGACGAAATTTGGTGTTGACGGTGACCTTCAAAGTCAGGGGTTGTGATACATACAGTTCTTCATTTAAGCAACCATACAAGAATGCATTTTTCACATCCATTTGAGAAAGTTTGAAATTACACATGCAAGCAAATGCCAACAATAATCTCACAAATTCTAGCCTAGCTATAGGTGCATATGTTTCATCAAAATCAATACCTTCCTCTTGATTATAACCTTTAACAACTAGCCTAACTTTATTCCTAACAATGTTACCATTTTCATCCATTTTATTCCTAAACACCCATTTAGTACTGATCGAGGTTGTACCCAACCAAATAAAACATATAACTATAATTCCACTTATCATGGGTGTTAAAAATATCTTTTTAGTTGCATAAATGTTATTTTATCTCATGCTCAATAATCCTTATTATAGGAAATCCCAATTAAATCAATCTTTTAAGAACCAAAATTCAATAAAAAATCCAGAATTAAACATTAAATGAGGGCATAAATATGAACTCATCACACCCCCACACTTATCCTTTTGCACTCCTAGGCAAAATTAAGCAATTTCAAAACTTTGTTCTAAGGTATTTTACTTCACATCAACACTGGATCAAAGGAAAAACACAACTAGAAACAAATCATTCTTCTAGAAATCAAATTATCATATATATACAAACGAAAAGATTCTATTTTTCACACATGAGTTAATATTTTAAATTTACAACCCAATCAATTATGAAAGAGGGCACTCAAGTTAAATGCATATTTTCTCACCAAAATTTGCTCAAGTGCTTTGGCTTGTGTTTTCACTCAAAATACTCATGGAGTAAACACTCTGAGTACTTACAAGACTTTAATATTCACAAACTTTCAGAAAATATGCATTCAAAGATCATGAGGATTTTTCAAAGGTTATAATGGAGATAAGGCAAAGGTAGGAAAAATTTTAGGACTTTTGGGATTTTAAAATTAAAATAAAGAAAGAATAGTGGAGCATAATTTCAAAAACAACCATTTTTTTCTTTTTTTGCTCTTTTTGACAAAAGAATCATTTTTCTACTCTTTTTTTCAAAACTCCTTATTCCTCAACCATTTCTAACATAATCCACTAACTCCTTTATTTCTTCCTAAGGTAAAATATGGTCATTTTCTTTTCAAGGTTATGCAATAGGCTTAAAAGAAGAAAAAGAGGTTTAAAAGCTCAAAGGGGCTACCAATGGATTAATATCAAGGTGGGCTTCTTTGGCCAAGTAACTAAAAACAAGATATGCCTCAGTCATATCAAATCATGCATATTCACCTAAAAGATGCAAAACAAAAGAATCAAGCTAAATATTTGAGTATAAACAAAACATGAGCAAGTCACTCAAGAAAAATAGGAATTGAACATGTGGTGGTCTATCCTTTACATTAAGGCTCAAGAATCACAAGGTCAAACTCTTTCACAAAAGATTTGATCAAGTAATTCTCAAATCAACTTAATTAGCAAATCATAGAAACAAACCACTCATATGATTATCCCAGTTTCTGAATCAAATCCTAAAAATCCAATGTCAATATGTTTAATTGGAATCAGGGAAATATTTTTGGTGGATTTCTTATGAGACATATTGTTTAAAAGTTTCACTTAGTAAAAAAAGTTAATACTTTAAAAAAGAAATTATTAACTTTTTTCTCAAATCAACTCAAAAAGAAAGTTGACTTTCACAATTTTCTCAAAAAGAAATCACTATTTAACTTTTTATGAAAATAGAAACAGAAAAAAAAAATCCTACCTACAGTTTTTCTCCCCCACACTTATTTCAAAAATTGTCCTTGATGGACTTATTTTTGGGAGGAGACGGAAAATTTTGTCACTTCTGGCTCAATTTGGCCATATGTCAAAATTTATTTTCTTTAACTTTTTTAAGTACAATTCAGCTTGTACCATTTTTTTAATTTTTACATTTTTATTTTTATCAAAACTAAAAACAAAAACACATATATTTGAAAATGTTTTAAATTTTTCATTAAAATCAAAAACAAAAAACAAATATGCATGCATTTTTAATTTTATATCAACAATGTTTTCATAACAATTTGAATCTAACATCTTTACCTGTTGCAACAACATTTGTTCACCTTTAATGGTCAACTTTTGAAGCATATATTCTATGTCATGACGAAGTGCTCTAAATTCTTGGGTTTCAGCAAATCTCGGATGACATTAGAGGATGGAGTTAACTTATACATGTAATTCTACAAAGTTGTTGTTACTTACATCCTTCATCATGTCGTATAACACCTGATCATTTTCATACCATTCTTGCTTAATATCTTTGCATCGTTGATCAGCACACAACCTTTCATCTATGGTGTCTAATTTCTCTCTCAGTCCATCCATTAATAACACAACTTCCCTATAGGATGGTCCATTGGTTGCTGCAACTTGTTTTGGTGATCCATGTTATTGTTGTTGAAAACCAAATGGAACATATGATGGCTTGAGTGGATACTCAGAATATGGTTGTTGCTCATGGTATGGTGGTTACTCATATTACAAAAAAGATGATCTAGGATATAGATCATTAAATTGACGAATATTTAACCTACTTATATCAGGTGCATTAGTAGGTCTGACAATTGGTTGTTGATAACCATATGGATCATGTGGTTATTGTGGATGGTAATCACAATTCATTTGAAAATCACCTTGTTGATAATTTTCATATTAAAAATGATTTTTCATTTTTGAAAGAGGTTTTTTAAAAAGAAATAAGTTGAAAGCTTGTTAAGTAGACTTCCAGGAAAGAGAGGTGTGTCTTAATGGACAACTTAAGTACCTTATCTTTCCTTAGCCAAAGTGTTCCCCAACTAGTTTCACAAATTTCCTAACAAAATTCCTCAAACAAAAATTATGCTTAAAAAAATGAAAATGACTAAAGAAAATAAAATAAATGTTAGAGAAAAATAATAAAGAAAAAGATGTTAGTGATAAACAAGAATAAAAAATAAAAAATAAATAAAAAAAAATTAAAATAATAAAAATTCTAACTGTGTTCCCCTACGCTGACGCGATCAAATTAATACTACTAAACTATAGCAACTTCAGTATTGCTAAGATAGTAGCCAACAAAATAGAAAGGGTAAAGTAACCCAAAGTCGTCTCCCAACGAACACAGAATTGCTTTTTAATAAATTAGTTATTATAAAAATTATACAAAAGAGTTAGTCAAATAAAATAATAAAAATAATAGTAAAGAAAATAAATTGATTCCACTGTTTTTTCAAAATAGATCCATCATCGGTAATCTAAAGATTATTGCTCAATTAATTATTGTTGAAGATTTGCAAATTAATCAATGTAAATTCTCAATTAATTTGTTGGCATTCTCACTTTTAACCAAAGTAAATTCTCAATCAAAAGCAAGAACTTCGTAGAATAATCATAGTAAATTTAATCAAAGTACATTCTCAATTAAATAGTACTATCCTTAATCATGTACATTCTTTTACCTCTAAAATCAAGCAAAAAGCTAATTAACCAAAGTAAATTATTGATTAATTCTAGTTAAAGTTTTCACCTCTAATCAATGGACATTCTCAATCATTGGTAAAAACTCATTCAATCACTTGAAAGTTTCTAAATTTAATCAAAGTAAATTCTCAATTAAAATTAAAAACCTTTGAACTCATATGATTGATATGCATATAGATTAAAACATCTAACTAATTAGCATGATGTAAAAACCATTACTTTTCATGTGATTCAAAGATAAAAGACATAGATGAATTAAAACCCCAACAAAAATAAAAAGAACAAAGAAATTATTTCATTCTAACCTCATAATCTATAATGAAATTACAATGGAATCAACCCAAGAAGTTTAACACTCCATGAAATACAAAATAAAATAAAAATAGAAGAATTGGTTCGTGCTGGCCATTTTCGCTGCTTCATCCGTAGAGATGACCACCCTCCACGATCCGACCACCGACGCCCTCCCCGCGATTCTCACCACGATAAACGTCCTAGCCAACCCACCAGCCGTGAGCCCCAACTTGCTCGCACTGATATTGCCCCAACCGATCCCCCACAATGCGGCACCATTAACACCATCTCTGGTGGCTTCGCCAGTGGAGGATCCACTTCATCAGCCAGAAAGAAACATATCCGCCACCTCTAATCCATCAACCACATAACCCATTCCCACCACAAACGCCGCATGCCTCCCGTAACCTTCACAAACAATGACTTCCATGGCCTTGATTACCAGTGGGATGACCCCATGGTCATCACGGTTGAATTAGAAAACTATGCCATCAAGAAAGTCCTCATCGACCAAGGTAGTTCAGTCGACATCCTCTATTGGGCGATATATCAAAAACTCCAGCTTCCCACCACTACCATGGTTCCATACGATGAACCCATATATGGCTTCTCAGGGGAAAAGGTCTCCACCCGTGGCTACATCGACCTCCATATTGTCTTCCGCGATGGCGCTCAAACCAAGACAATCCCTATCCGTTTCCTTCTCGGCCTACCATCCCTCAACATTCTCAGCACAGTCGTATCCATACCTCATCTGGTCATGAAATTTCCATCCCCATCCAGAGACATCCTTACCATCCACGGTGACCAACGGCTCGCGCATGAATACATGGCCAGCTGATGGAGGTGTGACAATTAGCAAAGACAAGGATCCACTTGAAGAACTTGGAGGACCGTATGGAACCATCCTTTGTGTGTTGCCTCCTTTGGAAAGAGTGATTCTTTCCTTCCACTTTTAGATTCACCCCTTATTACTTTCTTCTTCACCCAATTTTCAAAAGAATACCTAATTTTGCCCACAAAATATCTCGTGGTCATAACTGGTTCTAACCCTAACAAAAAAATAATCTTAAGTCAGCCCTTGTGCAATGAGATTCACATCACTAGCCTACGCCCACAACTTCCCATTCTTCAAACCAATCATATTGAACGTCCACCCGGCTTTGACATAGCCTTATCTAGAGATGATTTGGACCCCAAAGTAGGCCGCGATGCCCGCCTTGAGCCGGTCGACGAAACTATACCACTGGAACTCCCTAATGGATGCACCATCAAAGTAGGCACTAGTTTACAACACGAACAACGTGCAATCCTTACACCTACCTTCATTAGTAACACTGACCTTTTTGCCTGGTCCGCTGCTGACTTACTCGGTATTGACCCTCAAGTCGCATCCCACAAGCTCTCCATTTACAAGGATGCCACATATGTCTCCCAGAAGAAACAAAAGCTTCGTGAAGAACGTCAACTAGCGGCCAAAACCGAAGCCAACAAGTTACTCAACGCAGGGTTTATCGAAGAAGCCCACTACACCACCTGGCTTTCCAACGTAGTCTTGGTCAAGAAAGCTAACAGCAAGTGACGAATGTGCGTCGATTACACTAATCTCAACAAAGTCTGTCCTAGGGATGCCTACCCCTTACCCAATATTGACCGACTAGTTGACGGTGCAGCCAGTAACAAAGTTCTCAGTTTTCTTAATGCATACTCTGGTTCCAACCAGATTCCCATGGCCACATCTGACATGAACAAAACTGCCTTCATTATAGACGACGCCAACTACTTCTACAAAGTTATGCCATTCGGCCTAAAAAACGCAAGAGCAACGTATTAGTGGCTAATGGATAAGGTCTTCAGCCACATAATGGGCAAATGTGTCGAGGTATACGTTGACGATATGGTTGTCAAATCCCCAAGTCATCACCAACACGCTCAAGACTTGTCTGTTGTCTTCTTTGCATTATGGCAATACAACCTCCGCCTCAACCCCGAAAAGTGTGTCTTTGGCGTCGATCGTGGTAAATTCCTCAGTTTCATGCTCACACAACGCGACATAGAGGCTAACTCCAAAAAAGGCAATGCAATCATTGAGATGTGAAGCCCCAGCAGTATCGAAGAAGTACAAGTCCTCATTGAAAGTCTAACCGCCATTTCCCGCTTCCTTCCCAAATTGGTCAAGCAAACCCAACCCATCATTCAATTGCTCAAGAAATCGGCCAAGTTCTCGTGGAACAACGAATGTGAACAATTTTTTCAAAAACTAAAAAACACCATAACTTCACCACCCATCCTCCATAAGTCGGACACTTATCAACCCCTCCTTGTCTCTATCACCGCCACGGATCACACCGTAAGCGCCGCGCTAGTTCAGGAGGTCGATGGCACTCAACACCTTGTATACTTCGTCAGCCGAACCTTGTACGATCCCGAAACCAGATACCAAATGGTGGAAAAATTAGCCCTATCCTTAGGACACGCAGCGCGACACCTACGTTCCTATTTCCAAAACCACAACATCATCGTCAAAACCGATTACCCCATCCAGAAGATACTTCAAAAGCTAGACCTTGCCGGCCACATGTCGTCTTTTGTCGTAGAATTATCCGAGTTTGACATCTGTTATGAACCCCACGACCCAATCAAAGCTCAATGCCTCCCAGACTTTGTCAACGATCTACAACAAACCCCTGAAGAGGACTAGTGGACACTTTACGTTGATGGTTCTTCAAACCCGAAAGGGGTCGGCACCGACATCGTCTTAGAAGGCTCCAACGACATCCTCATCGAAAAATCCCTGAACTTCGCCTTCAGAACATCCAACAACCAAGCCGAATACAAAGCCATCCTCGCCGGCCTATCCCTCGCTTGCGAAGTCGGCGTCAAAACACTAACGTGCAAAACCGATTCCAAACTCATAGTGGGCCATCTAAATGACGAATTCCAGATCAAAGACCCTATCCTCCTACAATACTATCACCTGGTCCGAAACATCATCCAATCTGCTTTTGAACGAGTATGCATCCGACACATCCCCAGATCTGAAAACGTCAAAGCCGACATATTATCTAAACTGGCCAGCACTAAGCTAAAAAGCCGACACTGATCACTCTTACAACAAACACTATTCGCCCCTTCCACAACAAACACTTGCTATAACCTAACCCAACACTAAGCCGACAATATGGCCAACTGCAACTTAAATGTGTCACTGCCGAACAAGCCTAGTACATCATTAAAGAATTACACGAAGGCATATGCGGCTATCACTCCGGCACACAAACCATGATTACCAGAATCCTCCGCGTCGACTACTTCTGGCCAACCATGGACGCCGATTGCCACACTTTTGTCAAAAAGTGCATACCCTGCTAGAAACATGGTAACCTCATCCATCAAAAGCAAGAACAACTCCACTCTATACTATCTCCGTGGCCCTTCGCAAAGTGGGGAAAGGACATTCTCGGCCCTTTTTCCTCAGGAAAAGGCCAAGTAAAATTCCTTATAGTAGTCATCAAGTACTTCACTAAATGGATAGAGGCCAAACCATTAGCCACCATTACAGCCCAACAAGTCCAACAGTTCATCTGGAAAGATATTATATGCAGATATGGCATCCCACATACGACCATCACCAACAATGACCGACAATTCATAGACAAAGAACTCGCTAAGTTCTATACTGGTTTGGGCATCAAATATGTAACCAGCTCTGTTGAACACCTACAGACCAATGGGCAGGCCGAAGCAACTAACAAAGTTATACTGGTAGAATTGCACAAATGGCTGGATAATGCCAAAGGCCGATGGCCAGAAGAATTAGTGGAAGTGTTGTGGACCTATAGGTGTACCCCTCAACCAGCAACAAACGAATCTCCTTTCAGCCTAGTATACGGCGCAAACGCCATGATACCAGTCGAAATTGGCGAACTGTCTCTGCGTCGAGAACTGTACGACCCAATTCAAAATCACCAAAACATGAGCACTCACCTCGACCTCCTATCCGAATTAAGAGACAAGGCCCAAATACGCAACTTAGCAGCCAAACAGAGAGTGGCCAGAAAGTATAACACGAACTTATACCCAAGATCAGTAGCGCAAGAGGAGAATGGCCAGTAGTGCAAGAAAGAAGGATGGCAAGTTCTCCGCCAATTGGGACAACCCGTACCGAATACGCAAAGATGTTGGAGGATGAGCATATAAGCTCGAATAGTTATCAGGCGAAGAGATACCCAATACATGGAACGTGTCCCATCTCAAATTTTACTTTAGTTAAGATGCCTACTGTACCGAGTACTTATAAGCATGGGTGTACTCTTTTTCCTCACCTGGTCTTTTTTCCCTAAGGAGGGTTTTGGCCAGGAAGTTTTTAACGAGGCACACCAAATTTCATGAATAAAACAAAGGGTTATTAATCTCACGTCTACTCCATGTCTGCTCTTTGACACGTTGTTAATTGCTTAAGTTCCCCACCCTTACCATTACTTAATTTTAATCGCTTAAGTCCTCACCCTTACCACAAGTAAGCGGCCTGGGTCGAACACTATTACTTAATCTTAATCGCTTAAGTTCCCCACCCTTACCATAAGTAAGCGGCCTGGGCGAACACCATTACGTAATTTTAATCGCTTAAATTCCCCACCCATACCACAAGTAAGCGGCCTGGGTCGAACACTATTACTTAATTTTATTCGCTTAAATTCCCCACCCTTACTACAAATAAGCGGCCTAGGTCGAACACCATTACTTAATTTTAATCGCTTAAGTTCCCCACCCTTACCATAAGAAAGCGGCCTAGGTCGAACACCATTACTTAATTTTAATCGCTTAAGTTCCCCACCCTTACCACAAGTAAGCGGCCTGGGTCAAACACCATTACTTAATCTTAATCGCTTAAATTCCCCACCCTTACCACAAGTAAGCGGCCTGAGTGAAACACCATTACTTAATTTTAATCGCTTAAGTTCCCCACCGTTACCACAAGTAAGCTGTCTGGGTCGAACACTTTTACTTAATTTTAATCGCTTAAATTCCCCACCCTTACCACAAGTAAGCAGCCTGGGTCAAACACCATTATTTAATTTTAATCGCTTAAGTTCCCCACCCTTACCACAAGTAAGCGGCCTGGGTCGAACACTTTTACTTAATTTTAATCGCTTATGTTCCCTACCCTTACCACAAGTAAGCGGCCTAGGTCGAACACCATTACTTAATTTTAATCGCTTAAGTTCCCCACCCTTACCACAAGTAAGCGGCGTGGGTCGAACACCCTTAATTTGTTGGTTAATTCATTTAAGTTCCCCACCGCTACCACAAGTAAGCGGCCTGGGTCAAACACTCTTAACATACAGTCGAGTTTGTCAAGCATAACATACATCACAAATCATTAACATCCGACATACAAGATAGTAAACAAAGCATTAATCACATTAAACATAAACACAAAGCAATGTACCAAGTATCACAAACATAATGTACCAATTATTACAGACACAGGCTCAATAATTGTTTCAAATCATTTAAGAGTAAAAGTCCTATTCTACTGAATTATTGTCCCCCTCCACCGCATCCTTCGTCCCCTTCTCCTCCTCTACCGCTTCCTTCTCTGCTTCCCCGTCCGGGCTACTCTCGTCTTCATTAATAAGCTGCCCATTAACAACATCCTTGTTAATGTCAAATCTTGAATCGCTGTATCCACATCTTGATAAAAGAAGGTTGTTTGCCGCAACCCCTTTTGAAAATCATTAGTATGCTCCTGGATGATACAACCCTTCAAGTCATCAAGTTCTAGTGCAGTACCATCATACTTCTCTTTCAACTCATCATAGTCTGCCTCCAAATCCTCTATCTTCTTGTTAAGTTTTCCCTCTGAATCCAAGCAACAGACTTTCCATGTTCCTAGCCTTTTCCTCTCCTCCTCCCAACTCTACCTTTCCTTCTTCCAAGCGGCCCTCTCCTCCTCAAACTTATCGACCTTTCCCTACAACTCCTCCACATTTTCCCTACCTCCCTCCTTTACCTCTCATCGATACAGAGACCCAACACGACGACTCAGTATCAACGCCTTACTTCCAAATTCGACCATCGTCCTCACAAGATGATCTGCCTCCACACCGTCAATAGTGTTGATGATGGTATCTGGAAGGTTGATCGCAATATCTTTTCTAAAAGATATCTCCGGCAACTCAATCAAGTCGAACTTTGGCCCCGTCGTCCCGCTAACCGATCCCGCCTCGAGTAAGGCCGCCCCCACCTTCTTTACATCTTTCCCCTTGTCAGGTCGAGCCAGCAACTCGGCTTTTCTCTTGGTCCCGCTGTGCACGTACACCTCAACTAACGATTCCTGCAGGTTGGGAACATCAGTATTCCTGGTTGCCTTGGCCTTCGCAACAATTTCTTTCCTCAGCTCTTGAAACAACGCCAAATTCTTCTTTCCGGATTGCGCCATGTGCCCTACAACAACACATCAAAACCCGATTAAGTTAACTTAGAATCATTAATACAGTTTAAGTAATAAACAGATACCTTCAATATCAATAATCAGGTGCACTGAATTATAAACTCTAACTAGACCCTTAGTGGGCAACTTATCGGTAAACTTCATCAAGACCTCCACCACCTCCTTATTCGCCGCCGACAACTCGTCGGTGCCCATATCATTATATCGGGAGGGGGTTCCCGTCCAGCTAAACGGGAACTTCGTACTCCCATCTTTGTTCAGGAAATGGGAATTGCCCTCCTTTTTCACCATAACTTTAAAGTATCCATCTTTAAAATGCTTGAAGGATTGAGAGAACGCGTCCAATCTGTTGATACTGGGACGACTCACCAGAGATAGCCAAGTAGTTGGTTGGCGGGGCCTAGTATCGTAGAAGTACAAAAAAGCATAAGGAGAAGGTTGTAGATATAGTGATTGGCACAAAACACAGAAGGCTTGCATATAGGCCCAACTGTTTGGATGCAACTGTGTAGGTGCAACGTTCAATGCACGCAACACCCCCATGGTGAAGTCATCCAGCGGTAACTGCACATGTAGCTGGGAGAAATGGCACATGTACATGTAGAAAAATTTCTCGGTCGCCCCCTCTTGCCCATGACATACGCGGTCAATGGCGCTCACCCGCTCCAAGGAAACGATACCCCTGCTTACACCTTTCGCGATAACAGGGGTACAATTTAGCCAAGAATTCAGCATACGAGACCACTGAAACAAGGACGATTGATTACGAACGTCGGCAGCACCCACTAGTAGCCACCCTTGGCCGGCCAGTTACTCTCCGCTAACTCCTTTGGAGGGTCTTCTCGAACCTCAGTCACCGTCTCCATAGGGATTCTACCTACCACACCCGCAGAACTGGTGCTCTCCTCCTCAACATGTCTACCTCTACTCCCCTCAGACTCTATACTCTCACTACTAGACGTAGACAACGACACACTATCACTACTAGACATACCTTTTTCCTAGAAAGATGACGGCTGGAATTAGGAACAAGTCGGACAGGTATAACGCACATAAGATCTCTAACTAAAAATTCTCGCAAATGAACCAACAAACGTTCACCCATTGTAAAATCCACATTTATAGGCCTGAATCCCAAACGATGAAACCCTTTTCCCGCCAAAATTACAACCCATACCAATCGATACAATCATCTCAAAAGACATGAGTGTTAGAAACGATGACGCAAAAACCCCTTTGATTTGACCTCTAACATCCCTCCACCTGCCATAATCTCTTTCTCGCCTTTAGCCTTAACATTGTTCATCACACTTAAAGGTTGGGGAACTGGTGTAACACACCTAGCCGGTCCCACTGGCATATCAACACATATCACCCTTGACCGACATACCTATATCGTAAGGCTGGGAGACTGGTGTACCACACCAAGCCAACTTAACAAAATAATAATAAAACGATCACCATACCTATACGCCAAAACATTCAAGTAACCGGCCTGGGCTGGGCTAACCTAAGCCTAGCCAGCCTGAACCGGTAACATAAACGTCAAGAGGAATAACCCGTCGAAGACAGCATATGAGCAATACAAACCGCCAAAGGGAGTAGTCGGTTTAGGCCGACAACCTCAATGCACTTAGAAAAATCAAAGCCCCCTGATATCCAATGGGTCCACAATAATGGACCTAAGGGCCTAGGTCAGGGCCTAAGCCCACTTACAGCCCAAACTAAGGCCCAAGCTAAGGCCCGACCCATGACATGACCAAACATAATTAATACTCTATAAATACACTTGGACCCCAATAATTAAAGGTACGCATTCATTACTCCATTAATCACCTGATTTGACTTTTTGAGAGCTTTGGCTGACTTAAGCTTCGGAGTCCCTTCTACAGGTAACCCCTTCGGGGTCCAAGCAGACATGTGCCAACCGGGAAGAGGCCAACTGAAGAGATAGTGGATTGTATAGGTAAGGTGACACTTGTGCCTAACTTATCTTGTTTGTTCTCTGTAGGAACACTATGTATCACACTCAATTTGAAAAGTTTTGGAGAAGTTAGGGAGGGCTAATAGTGGTGCATTGATCAATTTTTGTTTTAAAGTTTCAAAAGCCTTTTCTTGATCTTTGCCCCACTTATAGACCACACCTTTCTTGACCAATTCATTGAGAGGGGTGGCTATGGTCCTAAAGTTTGGCACAAATCTCCTTTAAAAACTAGCCAACCCATGGAAGGACCTAAGCTCACTCACATTCTTTGGGGGAGGCCAATCCTTGATGGCCATCACGTTTTCTTGGTCCACATAGACTCCATGTTGATTTATTTTGAAACCTAGGAAGATCACATGATCCATCCCAAACACACATTTCTCTATGTTAGCATACAAGGATGCCTTCCTTAAGGTCTCTAACACACTCCTTAAATGATGCAAGTGGTCATCTTGAGACATACTATAAATGAAAATGTCATCAAAGTACACCACAACAAACTTCCCT
>Ga0099822_1008736_pt1 | contig 12916 bp, 6 predicted proteins | sample CowpeawhiteBW_FD_76839 | JGI IMG/M metagenome (GOLD analysis project Ga0099822, IMG submission 76839) | Root nodule microbial communities of legume samples collected from California USA - Cow pea white BW | ecosystem: Host-associated > Plants > Roots > Nodule | place: USA: California | collected... | reverse complement strand
CACCAATCTCATTTAGTTCACATGTCAATACTCATACCAAACCCATCATTTATAATTCATGAATCATGCTACGCATACATCACACTCCATTATATACATGTCCCTCATCATAACATTCATACCCAACAAAAATAGATCATCTAGAAATAAACACACATCCAAACAAAGCGCTGTCTCGCTCAACACCTTGCTCAGGCTGAGGGGTCTCGCTCAGGCGAGTCCTCCATCTGCCTAGGCGAGGGCTCAAAACAAGAACAAGGAACGACGCGAGATCTCGCTTAGGCGAGACCCCTCTCGCCTGGGCGAGTTGTCTGCTCGCTCAAAAACACATTCTAGTCGCCTAGGCGACCACTCGCGCAGAAAGCTTTGGGCGAGCCTCTGCACGTCTCGCCTGGGCGTGGCAAGCTCGCCTTGGCGAGTCTATCAGTGTCCGCCACTGTTCGCACCTGCACAACGCATACACACACCCAACAGAGATTTCCAGCCAGTCCAAACACCCATAACAGTACACAATCTCAAGGAATCCACACCACAATGATACAAGTCAAAAACAAATATACCACATGAAGAGGGTCTAGCTTCCCTTACCTGGAAATAAGCTAGCAAAACAACCCGACACGCCCTCGATACCGAACGCACGAGCACAACAACTCAAGGAACAAACGGAAGAGCTGAAAAGATAGCAGAACAGAAGCACGATATGGGTCACTTGGAACCCTAGCTAGGAAAAGTACGAAATGAACAATAGAGACGAGTTTGGGCAAGCCACAGTACTTACATGGAGTAGGAAACAACTTCGAACTAGCTTGAAGACGGCAGGAACCTAACCATAGCAGAGCATATTTTTGGCGCACGGGGGAAGATGACGGCTACGTTTCTGAAAGTGAAAGAGAGTGTGGAATTAGGGCAACGTAAAAGGCTTTTATCCTATGGGTCGGCCTTTAGGCCCATCATTATAGGGCAGCCCTTTAAAAGGGAGCAGAAAATAAAAAGGGGGCCTCATATTCATAAATTTCAAACAAAGTTCAAATAATTTATTTAAATAGTGTTGAATGATAGTTTACAAAGAAATGGAGATTTTTTAAAACCAATTAACAAAAAATAACTCATTCCAGATCAATGTGTTAATATTTTAATTATTTTTAAAAACTTTTTTAATTTAAATTAGAATATAGCAGGTACGAGTATCTACGAGTACATATACTATGATACTCGTATCCGCCTCGTTAACATGCAAGTATAAAAAATATCCATACTTGTTACCTGCATGTATTCATTAACAATATTTATTTCCTATCTATTACGGATTTTATCCACGAATACATCTGAATACATATATTTTTTATATTCCTATATGCAATATGTTTTAATCTTAATTTTTAGGCATATTTGCTTTTATCAAAATAAAAAATGAGTTTTAAAATTTTAAGATTTGGTATTAAACTTAAAGAGGAAAGAATATATTTGAGTAAAAGTAATATGCCATGTTATTTGACAAACATTAATTATTAACAAAATTTGTGGAATCTCTCCTATCAATTAGAACAAATATGATAAAAAAAATATAGATAAACACGAGGATAGTAATATATGTTTTAAGCACATGTTGCATACCGACCACTTTTTCCATTTGTTTTCTTCTCATGTGTATGGTATATCCATAGCTTCTTAATTAGTTGTCAAGCGATTATACTTGATTGAGCATTGCAGCCTTCTTAGTCCATGGACTTTTTACACCACTATACTTCGTTTTCGAAGAAAGAAAATATTGTGGACGGTCCTCCAATAATTAAATACACATATTTTTTTTTCGATATTTAGCTTTTATTTTATTATTTTATTGCATCACCTGTGACGTCAACTCTTTTATCACTTACCTTTTCTTTCATCCACTCATTTCAACCAACATTAGAGGCACGTTTTCCACTGTTTGTAGTTTTTCGTCAACCATAGTTTACAAATACATTGGTATTATTTATTAATTTTCTCAATTTTTGAAGTCAAAACCAAACACTATAAACATATTAGTGACAACTGACGCCAAAGCTAAAATATTCAACGGTAACTAGAAAATAATTTTGATTGTGTCCTAGAATGTGACTCTGAAAACAACATAGTTGTTAATAGAGTAGCATTGTCTGTTGTAAAAGAACACTAGTAGCGTTGCGATGCTATGCACGACATAATGTTTTTTTTTTTATGTGCAATACTAATTATAGATTATGTCCGCTAAATGAAGTAATTTTGATCTAAAATATTTATTAAGCTTAGCTTTGATTTAGTCAATACTATAATGAGTTTATTAAAATACTATTGTTTGATCGACTTTAAGGAGATTTAAAATTAACATTAATTTAGTATGCATCGATCAGTTAGAATCGTTAATTTTCACTATACAAAATTATTAAATTTTGAGGTTATTTTGTGGAGGTTATAAAAAACCTCCACAAATTAACATTATTTGAAATGATTATGATGAGTTGTTTAAGAGCTAATAATTGCATACACTACTAGAAAAATTTTTCATTAATAAACAATTTTAGTGATAAAAAATTAGTCATTATAGTAACCAATTTAGATACTAATTTAAAAAATAAAAAATTATTAGTAAAATAGTAACTATTATAAATAAAAAATTATAATTATTCACTAATAATGTTTTATTCATAATAATGACTATTTTAATAACCAATAATTTTTTACTTTGTAAATTGATCACTATAGTAATTAACAATTTTTAGTCACTCAAATTGGTTATTAATGAAATATTTTCTTGTAGTGGTGATAGGTTTTAATTATTTTTAAGAGGTCTATCACCTCCACCAATTATAATTCATATTTTATTCTCCCCTCATTCCTTTTTTCAGCCTTACACTCCAACATTTTACACTCACTTATAGAGATGGCAAATAAACTCGCCCTCGTGGGTATTGCCCAAACGTGTACCCGTTTTGACAGAAAATTTCCGTGTTGACTGGGTATGGGTATGGGTATGGGGATGTACATATCCCCGCCACAATACTCGTCCTTGTTATATCTTCGTCTTCGTTTAAATTATTAAAATATTCACAATTAATTAAATTACCATATATATATACTTTCATTTTTTATTTCTTCTAATTATTTGGTTTGTCATGAAACTCATTTGCATCTCCAATATATTTTTCATCTTATCATAACCTTTACGTAATTATGTTAAGATGATGTATGTCAATTAAAAAAAGTTATGTCTCACATTTGAATATTTCTATTATTTTTTAATATTTTTATTTACTGTATATTTTTCTTTCACATGAGAATGTTTAATACTCTCAATTTAAGTGTTTAATAACATAAACCTTTCATTTACTAGGTAATATAAAAAAAAAATTCTTAACTTATTATTAATTTTCGTTTCAATTTGAAGAAATATTTTGTTAACATTGAGTATATTTGTTATACATTATACATTTGTTTTCCTTTGTGTGATTTCTTTCAATAGTCTCTCAAATTGTTTCTAAGACACACATTTGTTAATTTTTTAATATTTTTATTTGTTGTTTATTTTCATCATTTATAGGACTATTTCGATATATCTTATCTAATTATTTTTTATTCTCTAACTCATTATCAATCATACTGTAAGTTTTTCACTATAATTGTGTAAATAAATTTTATTTACTACGATATAAAAATTTAATGTAATTGCCATGAATTTTTTATCACCATCTAACATATATTGGAGTTCAAAATATACAAGATCTATGTCAAAATTTTATTATTATGTTTATTATTTGTTCTTTGCGTCATTTTGATCAAATGATGCATTATAATTTTTATTAGTGTATAAAAAAGAGATTCATTATAATCTAAAAAATTGAAATAAAAAAACATTTAAAATATATTTTAATTTGAATATTTATTTTCCTTTTATATTTTTTTAAAATTATTTTTAAATTTTATCAACTAGGTTTCATTAATGTATGTAGTTTGCAAACTTAATAAATGTTTTGGTTCTCGTGAAATTTTATTTGATATTCTAATATAAAATGTAAACAATTATAATTTATTTCAAAGTATTTGATATCGAAGAAACAATCATCTTCCTAATATTGAATATTTGATAATATTATGTTTCCTTTACCGTAATTTTTTATTATTTTATAAAAATTAATATTGAAGTAGTAAGAAAACAGTACGGGTATGGGTACGAGATTATACCCGTTATTCGGTGGAAATGGAATGGGACAAAAGTTTGATACCGATTGAATTTGGGTATGGGGATGAGAATGAATTTTTTCTACGAAAATAAGTATGGGATAGCGAACCTCGTCCCCAACTCATTGCCATCCCTACTCACCCTTTTTCCAAATTTAAAAACCTAAGTGAGTTGAACAAACCTTAGGCACGTAATCAAAATTAGGTGCTCGATCGATCTCGTCATCAAACCTAGGTGTTCTGGTTACCTCATCTTCGTTATCATTCTCAATGCTCGATTGATCTCATCATAACTTAGGTGTTTTGGTTAGTTCTTCTCCTACTACTTGTTCGCCATTGCTCATCTCCTACTCATCGGCCATTGCTCGTCGGCCAATGCTTACAAGGCCCGTCTACCAATGGTTGTAGTGCTCGCATTTTTCAATGTCTTCAAGGTAGGAAATGTTTGATTGCAGTTTGGGAGGAAAAAAGTGATTATTACTTTATTCAACTTATAAATGTCACAAGAGTTTGGGATGTATTTGTTTCTTAGAATTTTTTCTCATCATGTGCTCTCTTTATAACATTATTCACACATTACTAGGAAAATGACTTTATCAACATTTTGAGCTTCAGAATATTTTCCCCTTTCACAGCTTGTAAGTTCTCAACTTTAATTTTGTTTATTGTATTTTTTTAATTAGGGTAATTTGTAATTTTTATCCATTTATTGAATTTTGGGTTTTATCTTGATTGGAATGATTTTTGCACTCAACTTTTATTCATTAGATTGATGAAATTATTCGTACATGCAATTGTAGGCAATTGATGCATGGGGAACTATTGATGTATTACTGAATAACACAAGTAACTTGATAAATTATGCTGCCACTTATTTATTTACTTTAATTTCATATTTCTTACATAAAATATAATGGGTTCAGGAATTACACAAGATGGGTTGTTGATGAGAATGAAGAAATCTCAGTGGCAGGACATTATTGTTTTGAATCTTACAGGTTTTTTCTAAGTTCTTGTTGTTAAATCAAGTATAACTATTTATTTTTCTTTCATTACAAGAGTCGATGGTTTGGTTTTGTACAGGTAGCAGCAAAGATTATGGTGGTGAAAAAGAAGGAGAGAGCTACCATAATAGAACCCTATGGCCATTGAGTTGACTTCTTTTTTCTTGATTCATCAGTTTGTGTTTTATAATGTTTATATGCTAACAACATTGTCTATGTAAATACTAGATGTTGGAATATCATATTATAGTTTCCTGTTACTTTTGTAGGGAAGGATAGTGAACATTACATTTGTTATAGTTTAGGTTGGCAATGTTGGACAAGCCAACTATAGTATTGTAAAGGCAGGGTAATGGGCGTCACAAAAAGTGTTGTTAGGGAATATGCTAGTAGAAGCATCACTATAAAATCTTTGAGCCTAATAGTCAAAAGGCAAGTTTATTATTGGTTGACAGTGTTACTTAAAACGCAACATTTCGTTATAGGTTAATGTAGTAGCCCCAGGATTTATTGCATCTGATATAACTACCAATGCTACAACCATACATGGAGAAAAAAGATTAGAGTTAATCCCCTTAGGTGAGTGACTGAAATACTTTTAACTCTGAAACACTTTAAATAAGTTTTTAAATAATTGAAGATATGCATTTTGCTAATAGTTATTGTTCTTTTACCTCGGATTCAGGAAGATTTGGTAACCATAAGAAGTTTTTGAACTTGTGGAATTCTTGGCTCTTAATCCTTCTGCTAGCTATAACATTGGATAGGTCATTTATTAATTCCACTATTAGTATTGATGTTCTAAATATACAACTAACTATTGAGTTCTATCATTAAACTAGCCATATCTTATTTGTTATTAAAGAAATTATTGTCATGTTGAAATGAAAATGGAAAAGGGTAGTCTGCGGAGGCCTCCTATTGGTCATCTAGATTTATAGGAAAATATCTCTATGAATCAAACTTGAATATTTCTAATATCTCTCACTTTGATTTATTTTTTCTTTATGAAAAGGATTATAAAGAAGCTAAAAATGGTATGTCATTCCTTTTCCAAAATCTACGTCCTTTGTGATTTTATTGTTAAAATACTAAAAAATCATAAAATACTAAAAATCCTAAATGTAAAGGTGCATTGGTTTTCATTTTATGTTTTCAAACTTTCATAGAAAAGTCTCACTTATCGTCTTTTTTTATTCTAACAAAGGTTTATTATGCTTTCTTGTAGGGGTGGCAACGCGGGCCGACCCGGTCTGTTTAGGCCCGGCTCCCATAAAATGTGGGCTGGCCCGCCCCGCCCCGCACACTTTATGTGGACTACAAACACTGGCACGCCCCCCATATTCCTTGACCGGCGGGTCCACGGGCTGGTCCACTTTTTTTTAATTTTTTTCAATTTTTAATTGTTTTTTTAAAAAATTTTATGATAAAAATTTCAATGTTTAAAAATTGGGAAACTTTAAGAAGTTCACAAAATTAAGTAAAGACTTTGGGGAATGGATGATAAATTGACAATTCAACATTTTCATCATATTCATACGATGACATACACAATGTATTCTTTAAATTTTAGCACATTAAAAAGTACATAATACTTTTTTTTCCAGTTATACAAGAATTTGAAACGTTAATGCAAGAGTCCATAAAAAAAGTAATTAATATACACAAGTGCAAGTTTTTTTTATGTGGGCTTGCGGGCTGCTGGCCAGCCCGCGTGGGCTGTGGGCTTATGCGGGTCGGGTCAATGCGGGCCGGGCCAATGCGGGCCTACAGGCTCACTACCCTGGCTTGTCCCGCGTTTTTTTCGCGAGCCTACGGGCCATGCCCTAATTGCCACCCCTACTTTCTTGTTTCCAAGCATGCACTTGAACCCTTTTATAAAAGCCTCTCATACTTTGTAGTTCACACGCACATCCATGCCCACATTTAATGCTTAACCATATATCTTGGTGCATCTTTTCTCTAGATTGGAAAGAAATAGAACACGTCTATTGTTGGGCTTGATTAGTTAATTTTGGAAGAAATCGCACTCTCAACTCAAGCCTAATCCTAATATATATCTATTCAAGTTAATCCTTTATATGTTATTAGTAGGTTCAAATGATCGAGTATATCAGAAAGTTTATATCACACACTCTATTCAACCAACAAAGAAAGAATTTGATAAGTGTTTTTTTTTTGTGATTTTTATCCGATGAAGACTAAAATCTTGTATTTGGTTCATTTGGCATCCAGTACGTTGCAGCTACATCGCACCATCAAATTTCACATGCTTGGCCTTTTGGTTTGTCATGAGAAAGTAGCTTATTTTTTCTATTGTCTATGTTCTAACTCTTCTTTTCTATAACTTCTTAATGGATATTCATCTACTTAATATGTATGTCCTGAGAAACCATATCCCTTTTAATGTTTTTTGTGTCCTAATTTTTAGTGAATTTATTGCTTATATCCAGTTAGAAAAATACATAGGAGATTAGAAAATGTTACTTATATACTACTAGATTGTGGTCTCTTTTAGCTTGTCTTAGGTGCGATCTCTTTTAAAACTACCTTAATGGCAATCTCAATGGTGGTGATTTAGTTTCATCTAACTTAAACAAAGGTTATAAAGCTTAAACGTTTCTCATTGGAAAAGTCAGTTTGTACTATTTATTTTTGCGTTCATGGTTTATTTCTTGAATCTTGCTCTCTCAATAAATGATCTTGAATGAATTTTCAGGTGGAGGGGTCAGCAGTTCTTGCAACCATAGAGTACTAGATCCATCTTCGAATACAATATGGTGTGATGCATCAATGGAGTGATGAGTAGACGTGGTTGTGATTGTAAGGCATGAAGAAGGGGCCATGTAAATACATTTTGGTAACTATGAGAAAAGTGGGACTACTAGTAGTAGTTTGTTCATTATATGGGATTTATTATGTATCTTGTGTACAGTTGCACTTTCTGATGTAATAAAAATGTGTCGTCGGCCTCATATTCTCTCACTCATTCTATATAAAGTGTGTTCACACAAGACGATGAATGTTGGAACAACCTAACATAAAAATATAAAAACGAAAAATATCTTTAGATGAAATAGATTCCTATCCTTAAACAAAAAATTAAATTCAGGTTGTATTATAATTCCTAACAAATATTTATATAAAACAAACTATTATTTTAATAAATAATAGAGATGGAGGTTTTATATTCCTGAAATAAAATAGTTGTAAATAAAGGAGGTTTCAAACCTCCACAAAATAATAGTCACCAATAGAAAAGGTTAAAACCCTCCGCAATGAAACCTTCACAATATAACTCGGATACCAGGGATTTCTCAAAACTTCCGCGAATAGCTTGTGGTGACCTCAAAACTTCCGTGAATAGCTTGTGGTGACTCTAACTATGGAGGTTTAGAAAACCCCCCACAAATTGATCCGCAAAGGGTAAAATCCTTCACAAATTTTGAAATATAAACCTCCACAAAATAACTCTTTTTTTTGTAGTGATGCAAGCGAAATCTTAAATAATCTTTATAATATTTATGTTATTTGGTTAGCATGCTTTTACGATGTGCTAGGTCAAAACTATTTTTTTCTTTTAAAATATATTATGTTGTAAAAATTGTTGTAAATGCTAACAAAAAATCACCAATAAAGAGAGTATACTCTCTGTCCTTAATGATTTCTTCATAACATGTTATGCAATTTCTTTATGATACAATAGGAACTTTTCAAATTTTTAGAAGAATTAGAAACTAGCAAGCTCTTAAAATAATAATAAGAATGAGATAAGACAAGAAATAGTTGGTATTTTAGAGGAGCATTTGCCACCTATTTATAGGTGTGGAGAAACTTTGTCTCTTATGGCCACAACCTAGAGGAGACTAACATCTTCCAAGATTTGTGGAGGTGAAATCTACAAAAACCTTTTAGTTGTAGAAAATTGGACGTGGATCTTGCGTCTAAAGCCTCTAAACGACTTGTGGAAAAGGAACTAGATGAATGTTGTTTTCGATCCTTATGGTTGAAGCCCACCAGAATGAAGACTGAGATTTGCGGCAAACATCTCGAAGCTGAAGCAAAGGGAATGACTCCTCTAGGCTTCCTTATTTAAGGAAAGAAACAAAGCTATCTTTTACGATACTTTGTTTTTCAATAATCCCCCACATATTTGCAAAAGATAGAAAGAAAAAGATTTTGGGTCTCACATAAGATGTGTTAAATATTGAGAAAAACTGTATAGAGTTAATCTCCCTTGTGTCTAAAATATACATAGGATCAATGTATTTATAATAAAGAATGATACAAGTATATATGACAATCAAACATAAATATGATAAATAGAAGATATTAATATGAACAATATCAATAATATCTACCAATATCAAACAATGTCTATTTTTCCTTGATAACCCTAATTAACATAAAACGCAATATTTCTAAGACTCCCCCTCAAGTCAGTGTATATAAGTCGTATGTACCAAGCTTGTTACAAATATAATCAATTTTCAACCCCCTTAAAGACTTAGTGAAAATATTTATTAACTGATCATTTGAGTTAACGAACTCAGTCTTGATGTTTTCAAATACAATTTTTTCTCGAATGAAATGGTAGTTGATCTCAATGTATTTGGTCTTCTCGTGAAAGATAGGAGTAAAAGTTATACGAAGTGCAACCTGATTGTCACATATGTGTCATTTGAGTACATATGGAATAATCATCAATAAAAGTAATAAAATATTGAAAACTTAAATCATACTTAATGCGAACATGGTCCCCAAATGTTAGAGTGAACTAAGGCAAAAGGAGATGAAGCACACTGTGAGACACTACTTGGAAACGAACTATGACTAAGTTTCCCTAATTAACATGACTCACACACACCAAACTAGACAACTTGGATAAGCTGGAAATAAGCTATTGTAATTTTGCCAAACTGGGATGACCTATCTGAGCATGAAGAAGAAAGGGAGACTCTATAATAATGCAACATATGTAAAAAGGCGGAGATGATAAAGATCATGAGACTCACATTCGGTGCCAATCACTTGGCTTGAACTTCGGTCTTGTAAACAAATAAAAGTTTTGATAAAAGAAATAACAAGATCAAGAGAACGTGTTAGACGACTAATGGGTAATAAGTTAAAAGGGGACCCTAGGATATAAAGAACATTATGAATGGATAAAAAAGGAAATTTATATATCCATTAGTCATTATAACAGAAGATAAATTATTCTGAAAGGATAACGAGGAAAACAAATATTTGTTACTAGTAATGTGATATGTAGGTCTTGAGTTGAAAACTCAAAGACCAATAGAAGAAAATCGAGTCAGACCAAAAAAAGATGTACGTCGAAATCATTGATTGCTATGTTATGTAGATTTAACAACATGCTAACTTGCTACAATGTAAAAAAAACATTACTTTTACTTGATTCAGATATAAAAGACATAGAAAAATACAAATCACAACAATACTCATATGAACAAATCAATTATTGCATTCTAACATCAGAATCTGTAATGAAATTACAGTGGAACCAACCCTTGAAGCTTAGCACTCAATGAAATCAAAATAAAATAAAAATAGGAGAAGAATGGAAAGAGAAGAAGTTAGCCCCCCTTAAAAGGTTCCTAAACTCCAAAGTTCTGAGCTTGTCTTTTCTGTTTCCCCTTTGTCTCTTTATTTAAATAATTAAATAAATAAATAAATTATTTAAAGATATCATATAAATTATCACCAACTAATATTTGCATTAACTTTTCAAATTAGCCTCTTGTAATCTTGTAGTCCAAATTTGCAGATAAATCCAAATATATCAATATCTCCACTTTAGCCCTTCTTGTTTGACAAGCTTTGACTAGACTTTAGATATCTTGACTATAGTTTGGCTTGTTGACCATTTGGATGTTCAATGAGGCTTTAACACTTGGCAAATTTCTTTCTCTCCGAAATCAGGTTTCTTCCTCCTCCATTAGGGTTTTATCCTCCAACATGGTTGCTGCACTCGCGTGGGTTGCTGTGGTGGATGGTTATGAACTTTGTCGCATGTTCAATGGAGGATTGTGAACACTTCAGACGTGATTTGCTTCACTTCTGGTGCAATGGAGTTTGTTTGCAAGGGCGTTGTGTATGCAAATGGCAATCTTGCTACAAGTTGTTCTGGTAAAATTCGTAGTGTATGGATAGTGGTGACTTCGCGAGGCTTCGCAGTTTGCGTCTTGGTTCATTCATGGTGGCTTCGTTTAGGGTTCTTTTGTGTTGGTAGTGCAAGGAACTGGTTCGTATTTCTCGTGCAGGTTGAGGTGCATGCTGGGAGCGATTTGAACGCGTTTTGACGAGGGAGAAGGTCCTATTGCTGCTTCCAAGAACTGGTGTGGTCCAGGCGTTTTCGTTCTCAACAGTTCGTGGAAGTAGAGGTGTCAATTTGGCCCCTAGCCCATGGGCCAGACCTGACCCACTCTTCATAAAGCCCTCTTTTAGGGGGACCTCAAATGAGGGGGGCCAAAAGAAAGCCCCAGCCCCCAATGCCCTCTCTAATGGGTTACGGCTAAGGCTAAGGTGAGTTATGCCCCCCAAATAAAACTACATTAAGCCAAAGTCCAAGATCAAGTCGAGCGATATGGACGGGTCTGAAGACCCAAACAAGCCCGACAATCCAAACAGGTCTGATAACCAGGACAAGCCCGAAGTAGATGAAAATGATTTGTGTCGGTGGCTCGTGTGCTTAGAAGAGTTGCCACATTTAAGTCATGGTGGTTGGAAGTTTGAAGACATTGCTTCATCAATGGTGGTGGCATCACGTTTCTGTTCATCGTCGGCACTGTTGCATTTTCCCTTGGATTCCGTTGAGAAGCAGGTGGTGGTTGTCAGCGTCAATGGCCGCACGATGGAGGCTTCAATGGTTGACTTGTGCCTAGGGTTTGAGCAGTGAAAGGTGATGAGGTGTCATGTTTTGATTGGACAGACTTTTAATGTTACGATTCTAACACATGGCAAAATATGCTTAGACAAATTTTTAAAGTGAGGATTGCTATGTGGCAGCATTTCATTGGAGTTGATTTATGAGTAGTAGAAAAGTGGGGTGAAGATAGAAAGATGAAGGGGTCTACGAGTAGGTTTTGAGTGATCCATTTGAAAAAGGTAGTGTTTAAAATAGAAACTAGGGGTGCATTTCATTCCTAATTTATTTTTTTTCCAGAATTTACTGATTTTGATCTTATTTTGTAACTTGAAAAATTTAATTTCACACAATTTAACAACCAAATTTAACTTCAGTTGCATCAACAAACGTTAGAACATTCAAAAATAATTTATGGAACTAAAAAACACTTTTAAGTTATTTTTGTCTCACAAACTCAATAAGCCCAATTATCAGAATTGTCAATTAAATCACTCTTTAACCACAAAATTCAATTAAATACTTAAAATTAAACATTATATGAGGGCAAAAATATGAACTCATCATAATTTTCTTTTCAGAAACCCAAGGCCTTCCTAGTAACATGTGATGAAGGCACATGCTTAAGAAGACTAAGTATGTTTAGAAAGGAAGTTCACTAATCCTTCATCCCTTTCATTTGTGTTTGTTACTTTTGATTCCCAAATTGACTTAGTTGAATCAAATTTAGTTGACTTGTTGACCTTTGACTAGGTTTGACTTGTTGACTATAGTTGACTTGACTTAAGCCAACATGCTAATCTATGTTTATTTGCTTTGTAGGTTAATT
>Ga0099822_1008729_pt1 | contig 12921 bp, 5 predicted proteins | sample CowpeawhiteBW_FD_76839 | JGI IMG/M metagenome (GOLD analysis project Ga0099822, IMG submission 76839) | Root nodule microbial communities of legume samples collected from California USA - Cow pea white BW | ecosystem: Host-associated > Plants > Roots > Nodule | place: USA: California | collected... | reverse complement strand
CATCATACAAGGAGGCTTACCAATCTTTGATGGTAAGATGTTTGATGATTGGAAGATAAAGATGAAGGCTGTGTTTCAGTTCCAAGATGTGGCAGAAATAATTGAAACGGGTCTTGGAGAGCTTAGCAGCAAAGCTACAGACGAAGACAAGAAGAATTATAGGCTGCATCAGAAGTTGGACGGCAAAGCAAGGTTCTTATTGTACCAATGTGTAGATTCACAAATCTTTAACAAGATTTCACAAGCTGAGACAGCAAACGAGGCTTGGGAAATATTGATTAAGACATATGGTGATGATAAGCACAAGACAGTGAAGTTGCAAGCGTTAAAAAGGAAGTTTGAATTTCTGATGATGGAAGACAGCGAGACAGTAGCTCAATACTTGAACAAAATTCAAGAACTGGTGAATGCGATGAAATGCTGTGGTGATAAAGTGTCAGAACAACACGTAATACACAAGGTATTAAGGTCACTTCCTCCTAAATTTGATCACTTAGTGATAACTATAAAAGAAACAAAGAATCTTGCGACACTGGAGATAGAGGAACTCCAACACTCTCTGGAAGCACACGAGTTTAGGATGGATGATCGTAGACACAGCCAAGAACAGGCGTTACAGGTCAGAACAACTTATAACACAAAGGCAAAAAGCTTCAAGAAAGAAGGAAAGCACCACAAGAAGCAAGAAGAGAAATCTGAAGATGAATCCAAGGCTGGAAAAGATCAGAAGAGACAAGGAGTGGAAGAAAAAAATTGAAGTGTTATAACTGCCAGAAGCTTGGGCACTTTGCTCGTGAATGTTGGTATGGTGAAGGTGCCAAGAACAGGCCAAAGAACCAAGCTAATTTGGCCCAAGACGCAACCTCTTCTAATTCTGATGTGGTGTTACTTATGGCCAAAACCAGTAGCGCAGACTCAGAGGAAATAGCTTCCTGGTATTTAGACTCGGGGTGCTCCACTCATATGACAGGTAGACGTGATTGGTTTATCAAACTTGATGATTCTTCACAGGGGAAGATTAGGTTTGCTGATGATAGCAGCCTAAATTCAGAAGGCATTGGTCGAGTGGTATTACAGGATTCAGAGGGCAGAGAAGTGGTGATTGATGGTGTTCTGTATGTACCAGGTTTAAAGACAAACCTCCTCAGTCTTGGACAATTGTTGCAGAAAGGTTTCATGATGGAAATGAAGGAGAACAGTCTAGATGTTTACGATCAATCGAAGAGACTAGTTGTTCATGCAGATATCTCAGAGAACAGAACCTTTCGTATTGCAATGAATACTCGAAAACACCAATGTCTAGCTACAACAGTGAACAAGGATGAATGGATATGGCACAACAGGTTTGGGCATCTGAATTTCCAACACTTATCAAATCTAAGTGCGAAAGATATGGTCAAGGGGCTTCCACCGATCAAGAATCCAGAAGAGGTGTGTAGAGAATGCATACAGTGCAAACAGACTAGGCCAAAGTTCAAAGAATTCGTCCCTACGAAAGCCACTGAGAAACTAGGAGTTGTTTACTCAGATGTTTGTGGTCCTATGCAAGTAGAAACGCCTAGTGGGAACAGGTATATTCTCACGTTCATAGATGATCTTACTAGAAAAATGTGGATCTATCTAATCAAAAGGAAGAGTGAAGTGTTGTCATTGTTTAAAAGATTCAAAAATATGGTGGAACGACAGAGTGGGAGTAGCATCAAGGTTCTAAGGTCTGATGGTGGAGGGGAATATACAACAATAGAATTCAGGGAATTCTGTGAGAAAGAAGGGATTTTTCATGAGTTCACTCCTCCATACACTCCTCAACATAATGGAGCTACAGAAAGAAGAAACAGGACCTTGCTTAACATGGTTAGGTGTATGCTGAAAACCAAGAATATGCCAAGGTTCCTGTGGGGAGAAGCAGCAAGTACAACAACATATGTGCTGAATCGGTCACCAACAAGAAGACTGGAGTTGATGACACCTGAGGAAGCCTGGACAGGTGTCAAACCTGACATTTCACACCTCAAGATATTCGGGTCTCTCTGCTACAAACACGTCCCTGATGCTTTGAGAAGAAAGCTGGATGATAAAAGCACACCCCAAGTGCTGATTGGCTACCATGAGACAGGTGGCTACAAATTATATGACCCCAAATCAAAGCACGTGTCCACTAGCAGAGATGTGTGTGTGGATGAGTCATCTAGCTGGGACTGGACAGTGGCAAGCACGGAAGACACCAACACTCCAAAAATCATTTTAGGAGAAGAAGAATCTGCAGATAAAAACATCACTGATTTGGCCGTGAGGAAATCAGGACGAAGATCACAGCCACCATCCTATCTTCGAGACTATGATATCACCCACGATACTGTTGTAACCTCTGACAGGAATTTAGTGCATTCTGCACTAATTGCTGAATCAGAACCAATCACGTTTGAGGAGGCAGCACAGGATGGTCACTGGTGGCGAGCAATGGAGGAGGAGATTGACTCCATTAAAAGAAACAACACTTGGGAGTTGGTAGAGTTGCCTCTGAACAAAAAGCCCATTGCTCTCAAATGGATTTACAAAGTCAAGGTGAATGCTAGTGGTGAAATCGTGAGGCACAAGGCCAGGCTCGTGGCAAAAGGTTTCTTGCAAAAGGCTGGTATAGACTATGGAGAAGTTTATGCACCAGTAGCGAGAATTGAAACTGTCAGATTAGTAGTGGCTTTGGCAACAAACGAGAACTGGAGTCTGCACCAACTAGATGTAAAATCTGCGTTCTTGAATAGACCCTCAGAGGAAGAAGTATATGTGCAGCAGCCCATTGGCTTTGTGCAGGAGACTGAAGTATACAAGCTCAATAAGGCTTTATACGGGTTAAAACAAGCTCTAAGAGCTTGGAACAAACGGATTGACAAATTCTTTGATGGAATTGGATTCATGAAGTGCATATCAGAACATGGAGTGTATGTGAAGAATACTGAAGGCAACAAAATCATCATTTGCTTGTATGTGGATGATCTCTTAATTACTAGCAGTAGTGAGGAATGCATCGAGTCATGCAAAGCAGAGCTGATGAAGGAGTTTGAGATGAATGATCTCGGAAAGCTGAGTTATTTTCTCGGCATTGAGTTCACACAAACAAAATCTGGGGTAATCATGCACCAAACAAAGTACGCTCGTGATTTGTTGAAGAAGTTCAGTATGGAGCAAAGCAATTCAGCTATCACACCTGCTGAAACTGGTATGAAGCTGGAACACAACCCTGATGAAGAAGGGGTAAATCCTGCAATATATAGAAGCATTGTAGGAAGCCTGAGATATCTGTGTAACACTCGCCCAGATTTGAGTTTCAGCGTTGGGGTTGTCAGTAGATACATGCAAGACCCCAAAATATCACACTTGTTGGCCGTGAAACGCATCATGAGGTATTTGCACGGGACTAAGCAGTTTGGGGTGCTTCTGTCCAAAGGAAATGAAGAGCTGGTAGGATATTCAGATGCATACTGGTGTGGTGACAGAACTGACCGGATAAGCACTGCTGGATACGTGTTTTTCTTGGGAAAGACCCCTATCTCGTGGAGTTCTACCAAGGAACCAGTAGTGGCACTCTCATCATGCGAAGCTGAATACATAGCAGCATCTGAAGCTGCTTGCCAAGCAATCTGGCTGTGTTCTTTGTTGAAAGAACTGGGAATAAATCAAAGGTGTAAACTGAGGTTATTGGTTGACAATCAATCATCTATAAACTTGGCAAAGCACCCTATCTCTCACGGAAGGAGCAAACACATCAAAACAAGGTTTCATTTTATCAGAGAGCAAGTTTCAAATGAAAAACTGGTAGTGGAACATTGTAAGTCAGAGGTGCAGTTTGCGGACATTCTGACGAAAGCATTGAAGCATGCAAGGTTCAAGTTTCTAAGAAAGAGTATTGGTGTTGTAGATGTATCTAGTTTGGTTTGAGGGGGAATATTGTAAGGTGTAAAACCAAAACTATATTCAGTTTCTGTTCCTTCTGTTATTTCTGTTATAACAGTTACTCTCTCTGTATAAAAACGCTATCTGTTTTTCATTCAATTATAAGTTCTACGTCTTTTAGTCATACACAGTGGTTACTCTCTTTTCTTTATTTACGTTAAATCCTTGTTACGTTACGTTGCCAGCTCTGAGTTCAATATTCGTAACATTTTTTATTCTTTTGACCATTATCATTTACTTTCCTTTAGATTTCTAATATCCAAATTAGAGTGAAGATTCAATTGCTAAAAAGGAATCAAAGCATCTCATATACTTCTCTTCATTACATTCACACAACTAATGCAAGGAAAGTATGACTCAAGGAAAAAAAATTGAAATAAAGAATATTCAAAAACATTACTTTCCGTACTTGAACACTCATGTGACTTAATGGATTATAAAGTAATTAAAATTGACTTGCATATACATCTCATATGTTTGTATATAACTAATTGATTTCAAAATATCAAGTTCTGGAAAAGTAATTATAAAGTCACCTTTTAAACTTAGAATTATCATTGTATAAACATAACACCTATGTGACTTAACTTTTCTGTATTATATTTTTTTAGACTTAAATATATTTTAGTCTCATTTCAAAATTTTAACCCAATTTAGTTTCTTAATTTTAGAAATGCGTGAATTATTTTAACCAAATTTTGTTAAATTGAACAAAGATACTATAAGGAGATCATCTTATGTGAACTCTATTGCACAAGGACTAACTTAAGATCTTTAGGATTAGAAACTTATAGAAACTTGGAAAAAAATTAGTAAAAAAAGGTGGGTTGGAAAGTGGTTGATTATCAGTTTGGACAGTTGTTTATAAACGTCAATATCTCGATTTGTATAACTCCAATTGAGGTGATTCAAAAATGACGTGAAAGTTCAAGTTCTGAACTTTAATTTAGACTTAAAAATCATTGATTTTGGGTGAGTAGAACAAGAGTTATGACCATGAGATAAATATGAGCATAATTGAGGTTTTTATGATATTTGGGTGAAGAAGAAAGAACAAGAGGTGAATATGAAATGTGTAAGGAAATAATCACTCTTACCAAATGAGGCAACACACAAAGGATGGAAAAGTCCTCTGGTATAGCCAATGATTCTTAAATCATTCAAGAACTTAGAATAATCACTCTCACTAAAATATCACTAAGATAGAAGAGATGAACTCTAAGATTTCTGAATAAAACTCAACTTGTTTTTCATTAATAAAAAATGTTCAACTTATATAGAGGTTTTAGCCATCAGAATTATAAAAGACCCATCAATTGCAATTACATCCCACTTAAGCTAATAATAATTCACTTAAGCTATTAACTGAAATTGTGTTAACCTAAAAGCACCCAAAAACATTTAATTATGCCTCTTGGTCCTAAAGACGGAACACTGAATTGACAATTGAACCTTTATTACAACTTAAAATAAATTAATTGATTAACCCAAAACATAATTTGGTTAACCAATTTTACAAAGAATTCAATCATTATTTAAACAAATTAATAATTTTAAAAAAATTACAACAAAATAGTACATTAATTATTCTCTATTTGGACAATGATGTAATTCGCTACCATGATTTTTCTTCTTTAAAATTTGGACTTCTATTCAAATACTATTCACAATACTTGTTGAAAAGTTTTTTCTTTTTTTTTTTACTTTTCTTATTCTAACCATTATCATATTTCCTCTAAGCCCTTTCGTCCCTGCTCATTGTAAGTCCCATCATCATCCCTCAAATTCGTCGTCGTGCATCCCTTCAAATCAATGGAAATGAACACTCAAGTCACTCGCTCATCTATATGTTGAAATAGCACATTCCTATCTAGAAACGACCAAAGCATTACTGAACCTAATATGATTTAGAAAATATAGTTTTTTATATTATTTTCTAATATTTTAAATTAATTTATCTTATATTAAGTAAAAGCCTTTTTGTTTTGCATGCACTTTCCTTTTTGTCAGTGCTCCTTTGTTTCTGCCTTCTTCCATCGTGACGCAAGCCATTGAAGATTACACCAATGCTTTTTTAAAATATATCCATTTAAATATATAATTAACTTTATAAATATTTTGAAATTTTAATTGATAAAGTAATATTTCTAATGAGATAAAATCATATAATTACTACTTTTACTCATTCAATTGCTCAATTAAAATTACCAATTAAAACTTAATTGATAAGTATTAAGGATTTAAATTGTCGATGGATGTAGATCCAATATTTTATTCCCCACTCCATTTAATTCAGGAATATAAATATCAATCTTGATTAATATATTTTTAATCTGGAAATCACGATTATTAATGATAAATCCTTAAAATGAATGCAATTTGATTTGTTATAAATTTTTTTTTTTAAATTACATAATTTTTTTAAAAGCAACAAAATAGTGAGGTTTTTATTAAAATATTTAATTATTTCTCAAGTTAAATAATTGAAAGTATCATCATAATATTATTGTATTGAAACTTTTTCTTAATTCACAAAAAGTTAGATTCTTATTTTCTTTCACAGAAACAATTTGGTAAAAAAACCAGTAACTAAATATCATCATTAATGTACATTCCCACCTTTATATTTCTAACATCCAAATTTTTCTTGTAGCAAATGTGATATCATAATACATCAAAATGAAAAACTGTCTGTTTTGCCAGAGCCTCTACAAGACATGATATACATGGGATTAGCAATATATATATATATATATATATATATATATATATATATATATATATATATTATAAAAGGAGATGATACTTTTTGTCTTATTCAACACAGTATAGGGTCAACATGCTGACCAATGATTTCAGAAAGTTGCCAAGTCTTCATCCGCAAATTATTTGGTCTTCCATTTCTTATTGCTTTTGAAAGCATGAAAGGAATAAAGAGGTTTTCTGAAAGTTTCCATCACCTTGGAAAAATGTTAGAGACAGTTACATCATTAATGGAAAGATTCTTGGAACTTTTTGAAGTAGATGTGTCATCCAAGGTCATTCTTCCAACTGAAAATGCTGGTTGGTTAGGTTTTGGAAGAGACATCATGTCACTTGCTAGCATTACAACCACAGTGGACATTGTTGGTCTATCTGCTGCATCTTCTTGAACACATAACAGACCAATGTGCATGCACTTCACAACTTCACTCTCTACACAACTTTCCTCCAACACTGGATCCATTAGTTCCAAACATTTTCCTTCACACCAAACTTTCCAAGCCTGCAAGTAATTGCAATTTTTTTAAATCACATAAGCTTAGTTAACATTGCTGAATAATTAATGTCTTGATTTACGTGAGATGAAAGAAAATATAGAATAAGATGTGAGGAAAGATTGAGTTTATATTTATTCTAAAAACTCACATATAATGTAAGACTTTGACCACATTCTGACAGATAGAATCCACTGTTCTTTTTCCCACAAATGATTTCTAGAACAAGAACTCCATAGCTGAAAACATCAGATTTCACTGAAAACAATCCTTCCATAGCGTACTCCGGAGCCATGTATCCACTAAAGGAAATCAATAAAATTTTGTTATATTTGATATTGAAGTATATGTTTAAATTTACAGATTTATGTTTGGTATAAGTAGAACTTACTATGTCCCCATTACTCGTCTGGTATTTGCTTGGTTCTGGCCTTTCTCAAATGATCTTGCCAATCCAAAATCTGATATTTTAGGATTCATTTCATCATCTAATAAAACATTGCTAGCTTTGAGATCTCTGTGAATAACTTTGAGTCTAGAATCCTCGTGAAGGTATAAAAGTCCTTTTGCTATTCCGTGTATAATGCTTAATCTTAGTTGCCAATCCAGCTGTCTTTTCTTTCTCTCATCTGAGAATATACACACATTATGAAAAGCTAAAAGATGTGTAAATTTTGTTGAGTATGAACTATAATAATTGGTGCTACCTACTACTTGTGTACAATAAATGTCCTGTATACGTCCTAACAACTTTTAGTCCCACAGATAGCAGCACCATTTGACTTGTTTCCATAGACAACAAGACTAATTATGACTCATTATTGAAGAAACAATTGAAGCAAGGGATGCCACATAAACACTCTTATCCAATGAAGCTACACAAGAAGCAATTTTTTAACAAATACTTAGAATCTTTCTGCCAGATAATCTTTTATGATATATAAATAATATGTAGTGAACAAATAAAAAAAAAAAAGAATGAAATGGAATTTTTTGAAACATCGGAAGAAGTAGTCATTTATATGAAAAAAAATTAGAATTCTTATTTGACCAGTTTTAGTCGTTTTTTTTTTTTACTGTTTGTAGTTATCTGATAAGTTTTTCTTTATATTGGTTATGTGGTCTTTTTTGAACCAAACGGGATATGGTTTTCTAAACCAAAGATAATAACATACCAAAGAGGTGAAAGTCGAGACTTGAATTTGTCATATACTCATATACAAGTATCTTCTCTTTCTCCTCCAAGCAGCATGCCAAGAGTCTTACAAGGTTGCGGTGTTGCAATTTAGCTATAAACGTTACTTCATTCTTGAACTCTTCTGACCCTTGACCAGAAGTTTCTGAGAGTCTTTTCACTGCAATTTGTCTTCCATCTGGTAGAACTCCCTGATAAAAGATCGGATAAATACAAGGCTAAAGCACAAAGAAAATGTTAGAAGTAAAAATCTATGCCATAAATTCCTAGTCTATGTACCTTGTAAACGGGGCCAAATCCACCTTCCCCAAGCTTAGATGCTTCTGAAAAGTTATCAGTACTTTCTAGAATTGTGATTAATGGGATTGTAGAGATATCTGGATTCAGTGTTTCCTCAGTTTGAACATTGTGATATGATGATAGACGAATGGTCTCAGGAAGACGCCCACCTACGGTGGAGACAAGTTTTTGAGTATGTGAATTAAGATAACTTCAAACAAATTCTACCATGTTTTGTTAGAGGAAATTACCAGTTTTTCTTCCACTCCTAGTTCTTTTTCTGAACCAGAAGCAGTAAACACTGAAACATAGCAAAGCTACTGCGCCCAGCACGCTTAAGCCAATGATCAATAGTTTTGCCTTACCACCACCCCTTTCTTTGGCTGTAAAAACAATATAAAACAAGCACACTTGTTTTTAAGACAGATTTTCAAGATTTAACCAGACTCATATATACACAAAATTAGTGTAGAAGTGTTAGAGAAGAAAAAAGCTATTGAATTTAGTGTCACCTATTTGAGTATCAGGCACAGGAACAGGAGATGCTGGATTGTGAAAAAGGTAGAAAATGTAGTCATCATACTTTATGAGACAACTTGCAGTGGAAACTTGCCACCCCAATTTATGCTCACAGCATTTGGGAACTTTTGCTAACATGGCCTCCAAACACTCTCTGCACCCTTCACTTGTGAGATCTCTACTGCATTGAACCAAGCCATACCTTTGCTGAGTGGAACTCAAATTGAAGCCATCCATATAGTACAACTGGTTGGTCTCCACAGTGGCTTTTCTGATCAAACTTCTCATAAAAGCCTCACCCTTTTGAATCTCTTCCGAACTCGACACATTTTTTGTTCCAGTATGATTCCATGACGGGTCAACCGTTACATTCCCAAAGAAGTTCTCATTTGAGTACCTTAAGATGCAGAAATCGTACCATGTAATTGCAGATACCCTGTTGGGGCAGCGCTGAAGAACTTCTCTGGAAGCAGTGGACACACAGAACTGACAAAAGTATCCAGAAACATCACCACGGCAATCATAGAGGCCATACACAGCAGCATCTGCACCAGAGGTGTTGTTGCCAAAGCTGTTGTGGTTATAGCCTTTGCTTGTGGCTGCATCTGAGGATAGCCATGAGAGGACACTGTTAAGGTTGTCTTTGTATTCAGTGCTGAGAGGTTTTGGGGTGGTGGAACTGCAGTCATCTCCCACATAGTTGGGTGATTGTGCCTCTGTAAGAAGTGGTTTGAAAACAAGAAAAAACAGAAAAATACAGGAATATATTGATCTCAAAATCAATTGTTTTCCCTCCATGGAAAGTATGTGGATTTGGTTTAGTGAATATATGATAAATGAAAGATACGTGAAATGAAGTATTTGGATTTACATATCACGGGAAGTGTGAATTTTGAAAGGTATTTGGTCATACAAACACACACACACATATATATATATATATATATATATATATATATATATATATATATATATATATTAATTGTGCATGCCCTAAGCAGAAAATCTTGTGATGATAAACAAAAAAGTTGTGTTTGGATGTTGAATGTTCCGTGATTGTAGGTAAATGAAAGAGAAAATACACTGCTATAGCAGTACTCTCTGCCACACTTTTATCACCGAACTAAACCGTAAGTTATGATACCTAACAAAAGAAAAGTCAAAATACTTCTTCTATCTCATAATATAAGTATATTAAGGTTTTTTCCAAATATGTTAATGACAACAATAACTATATTATTTATCAAAATAATTTCACTTTCTAAATAAATAAATGAGTTATCTGAACTGCAAATTTTAGAATGAAGTGATTAAGAAATCATAGATCTTTAACTACTTGTTAGTTAAGCTGATTCATGATTATCTCATTTATAAATTGACAAGAGAGTTGTAACTTCTCTCCATTCTAAGCATGAGTCGTTTTTTATTGTCCCCTAATTTTATAGTTTCGTAACTTCTTTCACACATTTGAAGAACCTTCTTGAATACATTTTTAGTGTTATATATTATTATTATTTTGTAATACTCACACTTAAAGTAAATTATAAATAATTATTTTTTATGAAATTTAAGTGTTTTAAAAGTTTGATATTTTTAACCTAATACTACTAGAAAATATCATATTACACACAAAATTTTATCCAAAAAAAGTCATTGATAAAATAATATTTATTGATGAAAATTTAGTTGACACTAAAACAAAATTTATCGATGAATTTTAAGATTTTAGTTGTCGACAAATATTTTTGTTAATAATGAATCCATTAGTAAAATATGTCACTAGTGTAGAATATTTATTAAAGATGGATATTTTGAATAATAAATTTTGTCAATAGAATAAATGCCAAAATATTTATTATTAAATTTAGTCAATAAAATGGACGTGAAAGTTTTGCTTAAGTGTTGACTTTGTCATTGTAAAATCTATCGATAATGAATTTTGTCAGTAAATCTATTGGTAATGATTTTTAAAATATTCATCAACAAATTCATTGGTAATTGAATTTTTAAGAACTTGTTGATAAAATTGTTTGTAGTTGTATTTTTTTAAATTCATCGGTAAAATGAACACCAATTTTACTACCAAATATAACAAAATATGTATTATAGTTAAAATATAAATGAAGAGAAGAAAAGAAGAATGAGAAAAAATAGAAATAAGAGAGGAAGAGAAAGGGGGTAGGAGGAGGAGGTAGTAACAACAACGAGAATGATGGCATCGACAATGATAATGATGAAGGAGAACGAGTAGGAGGAATAAGATAAAGAGAAAAAATAAAGTGGAGGAAGAAAAGGCGAGGAGGAGAGGAAATAGAAAATAACGATATTTATCAACAACAAAGACTTTGACAATAATTACTCAAAAATAATTATCGATAAATTTTTTACCGTAACAAATTACTAAATAAAATTTCTGATCACTTAATAAAATTTTAATTCTATTCCACTAATAAATATTGTTAAACAAACATATTTACTCATGAACTTTTTTATTGTCAGCAAGCTAATGATAATTTTACTCTACTGACAAATTTTTATACTTTTCGACAAATTTTATCCTTTAGTAAATTATATTTTTTTTTGTAATGTAAATATTTATGTTATAAAGTTTATTCAAGTAACAAATTAATAACATATTAATATCAATAAATTTTAAAGTGAAATATTATGTATTATTTTTGAACAGTTAAAATATAAAAGTATAAAGATGACAAGCCACAAAATATTTGGGTTAAGAAATTGTTTCAATTTTGAAAATGTTATAGGATAGCAACATGTTTTACCTAATGTAATGGCAGAAGATAATTTTGACATAATAACAAATATTAATTAACCATTTGTTCCATATGGTAGTTTGCTTTGTCCTCAGGTATCTCTTTGTTCTCAGTTGAGCATTTGATTCAAATCATTTTCAAAATGGATATTCCTTGTGAGTACCAAGTCAAATATCAATTAATAGTATTCTTCATGAAATTCAATAATCCATAATGGTGGGAAGCAACTACAGTACTATGTCATAATTGCTTCTTGTGTGCTCTATTCTCATCATTTTTTCCAATCCATTTCTTTTATAAATGAACTCCAACTTCACATTTAATACTTTTAGTTAAGAAATTTAAGAAAATAATTATCATCATAAACCACTAATCTATATCTAGAATTATTATTTAGCATGAACAAAAATAGGATTATTTATCAATCCACAAAAAGAATTTTTACTGTTTATAATTAATTTCTGATCCAATAGCACTGTTTTTCTAATTTTTTCTTTTTAATTTTGTTTCTCGTTCTATACTCGAAATGAGTAAGATATTTTGCGAGTCAATTGATTTTTTATTTCTTTTTATTTTTTATTTAACATTAAAAATATATTATACTAATATTTTAAATATATTTTAAAATGTCAAAATAAATAGTAATCAATATGAAAATACAGTAGAGCAATAGAAAAGAAAAACCAGCAAAAAAAAAATCCAAATTCGATATTTTGGATAGGCTGAGCGTGGACCATTTCTCTAGTGCATTCGTTATAACAGGACTGCAACATTTATGTGAGTAGGTATGTTGGTAGATTTGTAGCTAAAACTCTATGGTTCCTATTATCTATAAGATAATATATATATATATATATATATATATATATATATATATATATATATATATATATATATATTATATATAAATCATTTTTTTTTTATATTATATATATATATATTTTTT
>Ga0099822_1008727_pt1 | contig 12921 bp, 9 predicted proteins | sample CowpeawhiteBW_FD_76839 | JGI IMG/M metagenome (GOLD analysis project Ga0099822, IMG submission 76839) | Root nodule microbial communities of legume samples collected from California USA - Cow pea white BW | ecosystem: Host-associated > Plants > Roots > Nodule | place: USA: California | collected... | reverse complement strand
TTTATTTATGTTTTATATCTATATATTTTAAGATATAATCAATAATTTTATTAATATAACTTTGATATATATTTTTTATATATATATATATATATATATATATATATATATATATATATATATATATATATAAAGTCGTGTTCTTTTATCTATTTCGGATCGATCCCTAATTCTGTTTTGAAAATATTGTTTATTGTTTATTACTTATGTAAGGTCGGTTTTCTAGCTATCCTAGGGTCAGTCCATAATTTTGTTGGTAGCTTTTGAGAATGAGTTACTTATTACATATTTAGTCAAGGATTTGAGAGACTTCTTTGGATTGACCAAAATGATGATTTGAGTCCTTGCTTGCTCTAAATCTTAAATAGTCACTTTGATTCATGACAAATCTTTATTAAAACTCATTATTTTTTTAAAATTTTTTATTGAGTCAAAATAAAAATGATCATGTTAAGGTTGATTATTCCCTAAACGATACAATTGTGAAAATCAATTTTTGAGTGAAGCTACCGTGCCAAGCCAATCCAATAAATCACTTAACATTGCCAGATGTTTGTCACTCTAAACATATTTACAAATATTTTTAAAGGTGTTAATCAAAAGAAAAAAATAAAAGAAAATACTATACTTTTTATATCAGTTCCTCCCAAATTGATATACATCCAATTCATCTCAGCTCATAAAAGTTTTTTTCTATTCAGACTTATTATAAGTATTATTTGTTATTTTTGAATAATAATAAATGCATGAAGTTACTCCTTGTTAAGTGAAGAATATTTGTTAAAACTCTCTCAACGTTTAATTTTGAGTATAGAGCATATTTTTAAGTGAAGTATAGTGTTTCAGATTATACAATAATAAAGTTAATGATAAAGATTTTAATATTGCAAGATTCTCATTCAAAATAATGAAAGTAAAATTTATTCTACTTACTAATATAGAACATAATATGAAGAGTATTATGTTGAAAATCATTAAGCACTAAAAGACTTTTTCACATACACTTGACTCACTTGTTGTATCTCCACTTTATTCATTTATGTGTGGAAATCATTATTGTGTATAGGTTTCTAGAGAGAACCTAGGTTGGGTACTTTTAGGAAATCATGTAATAGAACTTTTTAGAAAGTCATGCTTTTATGATGACATCTTTTTGCTATGAAGTACAGATATTATGACATCTTTTGCTATGAAGTACAAATATTATGACATCTTTTGCTATGAAGTACAAAAGAGAGATGTATTACACTTTCTTTATCTTAGTTTACTTCAAACATAATAATACCTAACTAACAGATAATAAGTACATTGATGAGTAATTAATACTTTCTTAGTGTGTTCTCGGATGATTTACCATCTTAGAGATAACATGACTATAATTAAAAAATTTATTTTTTATTAAATTTATCGTATTAATTTTAATTTTTTTAAATGAACCAAAATGACCCGTTATTCTAATATATAACCGGTGGTCCCAAAAACTGCAATCAAGGCTTTTACTTTTTGCATTCCCACAATTTCTTTGTGCACCCACTAAAATTTCAAATGACCATTTAATCCTCTATAAAAGTGAGTTCTAGATTTCAAAACAAGTTCCGAAATTTCTCAAAATAAGATTTTCGAAATACGATTTCTGAAATAACATTTCTAGAATGAGATTTTTGGAACAAAAATCTCGAAATGCGTGAATTGCATGCCAGAGTAAGCTTTCCGAAATAGGATTTTTAGAATAAATTTTTTAAAATGCAAATAATTTTTCGAAACATTCTCATATGAAAATACGTTTCAAAATCTTTTCGAGATGAAACTGTTTTCGCATTCTCCTTTTCCTTTGCAACTTTCTCTCTACTCTCCTCTGCTGCATGCAGCGATGATGATGGAACCAACGACGGTGGTAGTTGTGATGTGATGGAATGAAGAAGGATAGTGTAGGAAGCAAAGTCTCTAGAGAATTATTCGAACTTGTCTAATATAAATATAAATATTTTTAAGGATAATGTTATTTTAATTCATTTTTTTATTTATTTTTAATTTATCATTTTGATCATTATTAGATTATTACATTACATCATTACAAAGAATAAAAAAAAGATGATTTAATGGTGATTGAAATAATAGATTAAAAATGAATCAAAAAAATTTTGGTTAAAATATCATTTTTCTATTTTAATAGCCCATTAAGCCAATTCATGTCACATGATAGCTCTAACTCTAAATAACCCTCTAAACAACCCTCATTGATTGGTTCTTTTAAATACCGATAAGCACTAATATCTTTTTACTTTTTGACATAGACTTATGGTGAAATCTATTCTATCCAAATAGCCCTAGTCTTTAGCTAATACTACTTTTTCTGAATAATTAAAGATGATGATGATGTGATCATGTTTATGATAATGTTAATAATAGCCTCAATTGTCGTAAACAGATTTAAATTAGTCCCCTGAATGAAAAATAAAGCCCAATAAAAAATGTATTTCATTAAAAACATATATATACTAGAAATTAGACCTATTTATAATATATATATATATATATATATATATATAATAATAATAATAATAATAATAGTGAGTGTAAATATTATTTTATAAACTAATTTTATTATAAGGTTGATTTAGGTTTTAAGTCCGTTTCTAATGAGAATCATGGGTTATATTTATATTTGTTTTTATTGAATCTATTATTCAATTTATTATTGGACCACCCATTAATGTTTAGTTTCACATTCGAGATGTATATTTCTTGGCATGAGTCTATTCTAATTATTTGTGTCATTCGTTACGAGATCGACAATTAATTTATAGTCTTACACTTCGGATATATCTTTTGGAATAAGAGTTGTGTGTTGAAATCCACGTTAATTAGAGATACAACTAATTTATCATACATAAGTATATGTAAATCTTATCTTATAAGTTAATTTTGTAAAATTGAATTAAATATATTTTTTAACGATAAGTGGACATGAGAGAGAATAAAGAAAAAAGGAATTGGACAGTAGGTAAAGAAGGAAAAAATGGTGAATTGGATGATGAGTGTGACATATTTACATCACATTATTATGTTATTTAACCCATCACTCAAAAGAGAAAATTGCACGTGAATGACATTATTAGTCCCTTTTACATCAGATTGCACATAACGCCCATGCTTTTTGGTATATTTTGTTTATTTCATTTCAAATGGCACTATAGAAGAAACGGATATGACTTAACAATACAAAAACAAATGTGCATATTGCTAATTAAAAAAAAATACTTTTATCTATATTAAGTTTAGTATTTAGTTATAATAATTAAATAATTTGTAAGTTACATAAAAGTAAAATTGGAAAATTAAGTTTGAGCTGTTTGAATTATAACAGCTCATCATTAAAACAAAACTTATAAACAAATAAATAAATACAAGAGTTATTCACAAAGAATAACCCGATGAAACAACCTTTAAAATAAAATAGGAAAATTCAATATTATAGTTATTCTTGGATTCCCAATAGTAATATATAGTATGAGGTAGCTAGACATGTGGTATGTATCGTCTTGTGCAGCTAACAATATTGGTGATGCAAGATTCTCTTCGTCTTTACAAGCCTTCAACAATGGCGACACTACTCTCATAATCGGATGTTGGAATTACATTTTTTTTCATATGATTAAATTATAGTTATCGAGAGATTGTGATTATATATATACTAGTTTTACATATATAAGGGATTTTTTTCATGTAATATATTTTTCTTCAGATGTATGGTTATCTATTTTTGTTATAGTTATGTGGTCAGTCACTCCGTGAATCTGAACTATGAACTCTGATACCACTGTTAGCATTTGATACAAATTTTATCTTAAAATTTTAAAACAATGATGTTATAAACTTTTATTCTTATATATTATTTAACTTTGTTTATTATGAAACTTTTAACTCACACTTAAATTATTTCAAACAATAAAGACAAGATACCAGAAAGGTTTGGTGCTGGTTTTTTGTGCGGCATGTAAGTACTCTCAACCTTACATTTCCTTTGGCCTCGGGAATCGAAGTTTCTAGAAATGAAGAGAGTGGTGTTTCTTCTTCTATGCAACTTCTCCTTTGCACTGTCATTGTCCTGTGCATGTTTTCATGTTAATGCCGAAATATGGTGTGAGACTTCTTGTTACCAAGCTTGTGCCATAGGGTCTACATTACTTTTATGTAACTTCACTATTATGTGTTAGGTATAATCATGCATCAAACCTCTTATGACCTATTTTTTTTTTTTTTCTCTCAAAAGCTAAAACCAAATTATTTGATAAGAAATCATATTTTCTTTCTAGTTTATGTTTAACTGTAATTATGCATATTTTCTTTTAGATTTTTTTTTTTGAATTTTTTATACTTTATTTGTATCGATGGAGATCAATTTTAATGTTTTGAAGTATTTTCATTTTTTTTAATATACTAGCAAAAATATATTTTAAATACTCAATAAAAAATTACAAAAACTAAAAAAAATCTATGCACAATCTTCTTTTTATTTTCACTTTTAACTCGAATAACATAAAAAAATTTAATTAATATTCTTCAACCTTTTGACCTGATTATGAGAATACATATGTACTACTTCTATTTTATTATTCTTTTGATAAAAATTGCATTTTTATACTACTTTTATTTATTTATTCAATAAATGTCGCGTTTTAAGGTATGATTTGTGTTTTTCGAAATCTTTTATGACTTATTTTTTGCTTTTAATTTTTTTTTTGTATATATTTAATTTTTTCATTCAGTGAGTACTTGTTTGCTTTTCATGAAAAGGTAAAATTCATTTTGACCGAGTGTTTCATAAAAAGTAACATTGTCCTATGTTTTTTTTTATAGATTTTTATTTAGGATTATTTATTTTGAGAGTGTTTTATTTTTCTTAAACAATACAATATATTTAATAAATTTCTTTTATATATAAATTTAATTAATTTTTAATAAAAAAATTGATGAAACAAGGCTTTTTACTTAATTAAAAGAAATTAGTGAGGGCTACATATTATAACATATGATTTTTATTGTAATAGAGATAATTTCTTAAATTATAATCTTTAGATAAAAAGAATATTTTTCAAATAGGGTCATATCATCACTATAAATTTTAACGTCTTAACTAAGTTTCAAAGTCCATCAATCATTAGTCATCACGTGAAAATTTATTAAAAATATTCTAATGAATCACTTATTGATCCAAAAAATCATGAGAGACTAAAGAATAATCACTCTTCAACCAATGCTTTTGAAAATCATGCATCAAAACATGCTCCAAAACATAAATAGACATCATAAACTCAACATAAATAGAAATTTATATTCCTCAAAAGGTGAAAAAACTACTTACATATTCACCCTAATTTTCTCTGAATATATTTTATGCATACTATTTAAATATTTGATGTTATGCTTTCTCTCACATTTCCATCCCAAAGCAAAAAGTGAAGTTTATAACCCAAGTTCACCACATTGTGATTTGTGTCTCTTTTATCATTTTATTACAATTGTTGAAGATTGAGTTAAAATTTTGTATGAAAAAGTAAAATTATCTAAAATTGTTGAAAACTTTAATTTTAAAATATAGGAAAAACATTTTTTTTAAGTATTCACTTCCTTTCTTTGAATGCCCTATTTTTTTTTTTTTTGGGTGAATTTTTAGGGTTATCATTACTCCTACGTCATTTTTTCTTTGAAAAAGGTTAAAACAAATAGAAACTAAATTATTTGAATAGTAACGTTATCTATGAAAGTTAGGTGGGAAGGTACAAGTTTGTTTTCAAGATTCACATCTTTCAATTCCTCACGACTTTATGACTCGTGACATTTTTGTATTATTCTGTGAATAAGTATTTATTCGAATGAGTGGTAATAGAATCAGTTTTAAATAAAAGGTATTCATAAATGGATTTTATAGTAACATGAATTATGTTTAAATATTTTTTGACAAAACACAAGCTAGTTTTAAAATTAAATATAATTTTTTTATTCAATTAAAATTAACTCCACTCAAAGTTAATTCTAAACCTAAAATATATTTCGGAGCAAGAAATCAAGCATATTAAAGTTTAATTAAAATCACGTTAACACATTTCGACATGATTCTAGAAAGTTTATTATGCAGCCCACACACATAGTGAAATAAAGTTCTGATTAAAAGGTTAAAATGTTCTTGAATTGTAAGTATTTAAATGTTATACTTTTACACGTTTTTACTAGCTATCAACTAAAAGTTAAAAAGAATAAAAAAGAAAATTATTTAGCATTATTGTTTCAATCTTGTGAGATTTTGGCTTGTAGTAATTATATATAGCAAAAGAAAATGAAACATGAAAAGCTTACTATCAATAATTGATGATATGATTGAGTTGATAAAATGTCATGACAAAGATGAAAGTACATAATCCTGCCCACACTTTCTCAAAAATAATTAAGGGAAGGTGATGGGATGAGAGACTAAATACACATTATAGAAAAGGATTTATGTAAAAGCATGGGAAGTGTTTGTGCACCCAAGATCCAATTTTAATCTATAGCATAAAAAATGGTACAAACATATTCTTGGATACATTTTTTTAATACGAAAATATATATATATATATATATATATATATATTAAAATTATTCTAGATTCATTTGTTTTATCAATTGGATATATTGAAACAATATAATACTTTAAGATTGTCATATAGAAAATTGTTAGTCTTATTGTTACTTTCGATCGATAAAAAGCTAAATGTAACTTCTCATTTAATAGAAGATAAATCTATAAATGAAACATCACACAAGATATAATATAAAATGACAGTATCAAAAAGGGACACATGTTTAAACCATTACAATTATCCCAAAAGTGTTAGAAGAGAGGATTAAGGCACACCACGATGCCAATAACAAAGCCGAAAGAAAAGTACAACGGTATTCAAAATACATGCTCTAGGAGCAAGATAATACATGGGTCACAACCCTAAAAGAAGACCCGAAACAAGAGGATTCGGCCCAAACAAGCTATGTAGCGGAATTCCCATCACCCTAATGACCACGAGAAGTTCTCACATCTGCTCACATCAATAAATTAATGATCATCGCAAAAGGAGAAAATCCCACACAAAACATACAACAAACAGAAGGGTAAGCTAGAGTAAAAAGGTTTTCATAATACAATTGAACATACAATTTAAAAGTCAAGCGTACATAAATCCACCCAAGCATATAATGGCCGACAAGCAAAACACTAAAACTCAAGACACAATTATCCGGATACATATAATCAGTCGGATTCACTGAATGTTTGCACTTGTGGTAGCCTCTACTGCTCTACAAAGCCAATTGCCAATGGGTTTCACCCTACCACTCACAAGGTTAGTCTTCAAACATCTAAGGCCATTATTCTGCCAAAGACTAGGGCCTCTTGCTATTCTCACCACTTGAGTCAGTACGCTCTATGTGAGACTAACTGACTCCTTAGAGTGTCAAGATGCAATCCTTACTTGAATCCTTACTAAATTATATAATGAGGCACCACCACGAACCTTCGTGGAATTACATCCTAAGCATGAGGCACCACCATGAGCTCCTACTAACAAGGGTCATGGAATTACGTCCTGACCATGAGGCACCACCACGAAACCATCGTGGAATTACTTTCTGACCAATGAGGCACCACCATGAGATCTCACCTAGAGATTCATGGAATTACATCCTAAACCATACTAAAATTATGTCTCATCCACCAAGCACAAAAGTATCATGCATACCAATTCCATACCAACATTCATAACCAACCATCCAATCATGTTCCTTACCAATATCATACCAAGCTCATCATTTTCAGCCCATAAACCATTCAACACATGCAAAATCACACAATTCATGCTTTAACATAGTAATCTAACCAAACATGTGACAATCATTCAAGTATAGAGGACAAAACAACACTTGAGCACATTCTCGCCCAATTCTCGCTCAGGATAAAAGGTCTCGCTCAGGCGAGGGGGTTCTCTCGCTCAAGCGAGCTCCTTTCACCTAGGCGAGAGCTCGAAATGTGGGAATAGTGGCCTTCGCGTTATCTCGCTTAGGCGAGACCTCCTCGCCTGAGCGAGTTGGACTCTCGCTCAAAACATGAGCTCGTCGTCTGAGCGACAACTCGCACAAGTTCTAGGGAACAACTTCTGGTACTCTCGCTTGGGCGAGACTGGCTCGTCTGGGCGAAAATACCAGGTTTCTCCACTATTCACACGTGCAAAACACATAAACAATACCAAATCACAGTTCAACCAATACCAAGCAACTATAATAGCGAGCATACCTCATGAATATGATTTAAACCCAGAAAACATATGAAAAATCATAAAAAGTTGTAAACCATAGCTTCCCTTACCTGGACAGAGGTTAGAGGAAGACATCGACACTCACCAAAAAAATACAGCAGCTCCAAGAGTAGGTTCAAGAGCTAGAAACACTGACCCAGAAAGAAAACGAGGTTATCCCTATGAACCTCTGTTGGTCCACAAAAAAAAATAAAGCTAAAGGGGAGAGTATAAGGGCTGAAGGTCAACTTACGTGAAGTAGAATGAGTTTGAGCGAACTTGACAGAGGTGGAGATTAAACCCTAGCAGAGCTTGCGGCTGCATCCAAGGGAGGGAAAAAGGTGTTGTTTTCTGAAAGTGGCAAAATTGAGAAAGGTTAGGGTTGGTTTAGGGTTTTGAGAACCCTATGGGCCAATCTTAGACCCAACTGATTAGGACAACCCTTAAACGTTAGGACGAAATGTTAAGTGGGCCTTACACTAAACAATTTTTGTGACTTTTAATAATTTTTATTGTAAGATGATATTGGAAAATTTTTGTGTAAGATATGTAATTAACAAATAGAAAAAGGAAGTTTTTTAAAGAGTGGACTTTGAATTAATTAATCTTACAAAGTAAATTTACAAGGCTTGTACTCACTTATATAGTAGTGCAATGAAAATTCTATTAATCAAACGAACACTTATGAGGGAACATCCATTTCACAAAATGATAGAAATACATTCATCAACCTACAAGGTACAAGCTACATTAAGAATATTTCAATTATACCAATTTGTTGTAGTGTGTATGCACAATATGAGAGATCAAATGTATTTATAAAAATCACTCTACAAATATTAGAGGTGTCAATTTGACCCCTAGCTCATGGGCTAGCCCTGACCCACTCTTCATAAAGCCCCCTTTTAGGGGCCCCCCAAATGAGGGGGCCAAAAAAAAGCCCTAGCCCCCAAAGCCCCCTCTTTAGTGGGTTAGGGTTAGGGCTAAGGTGGGTTAGCCCCCCAAATAATACTACATTAAGCCAGAGTCAAAGATCAAGTTGAGTGACCTAGACGGGCTCGACGACCCAGACGGGCCCGATGACCAGGACAGGCCCGATGACAAGGACGAGCCCGACGATCACGACGGGCCTGACAACCTGGACGGGCCTGACAACCTGGACGGGCCCGACAACCCGGATGGGCCCGATGACCCAGATGGGCCCCATAACCCGGACGAGCCCGACGAGCTGGATGGGCCCGACGATCTGGACGAGCCTTACGACCTAGACCACCCGGACGGGCCCAACGACTCAGACGAGCCCAACGATCCGAACAGACCCGACCACCCAGACGAGCCCAACGACACGGACATGCTCGTTAATCCAAACAGACACAATGACCTGAATGGGCTCGACGACCCGAACATGCCCAACGATCCGAATGGGCCCAGACGACTCGGACGAGCCCAACCATCTGAACAGGCCCGACCACCAAGACGAGCCCAACGACACAAACAGACCCGATGATCTAGACGAGCAAAGTGACTTGAACGGGTTCGACGACCCGGATGGGCCCGATGACCCGAACGGGCGCGATGACCAGGACGATCCGAAAAGGCCGAATGACCCGGACGGGCCCGACGACCCAAACGGGCCCGACAACACGGATGATTCTGTTTGTGTCGTTTGGCCTGTATCGATCATCGTCCAGGTAATCTGGCCCAATCGGTTCCTCGGGCCCGTTTGGATCGTTGGGACTATTTGGATCATGAGGCTCGTCCGAGTCGTTGGGTCCATCCGGGTCATCGGGCCTGTCTGGGTTGTAGGGTCAATCCAAGTCGTCAGGTTCGTCCAGGTTGTTGGAATTGTCTGTGTCATCGGGCCCGTATGAGTCGTCGGGCCTGTTTGGGTCGTAGGGCTCGTTCGGGTCATCAAGTTCATACGGGTCGTCGGTGTCGTTCGGGTCATTGGCCCTGTCTAGGTCGTAGGGCATGTCCGGGTCGTCGGGCCCATCTAGGTTGTCATGCTCATTCGGGTTGTCAGGCTCGTCCGTGTAATCAGGCTCGTCTGGGTCGTCGGGCCCATCTCGATCGTAGGGATCGTCTGGGTCATCGACTCCATACGGGTTGTCGGGCCCGTCCGAGTCGTCGGGCCCCTCCGGGTTGTTAGGCTTGTTTGGCTTGTAGGGCTAGTCTGGGTCGTCAGGCCCATTTGGGTCGTAGGACCCGTTCGGGTCGTCGGGCTCGTCCATGTCATCGGGCTCGTTTGTGTTGTCGGGTTTGTCCTGGTTGTCAGGCTCGTCCAGATCGTTTGGGTCATCGGTCTCATCCGGGTCGTCGGGCCTTTTCGGGTCATTGGGCCTGTTTGGATCATCAGGCTCGTTTGAGTCATTGTTCTTGTAGAGGTCGTTGGGCAGGTCCAGGTCGTTCGACCTATTCGAGTCGTCGTGCTTGTAAGGTTCGTTAGGCCTGTCTCACATATAGTAATATATTTTTCATGTGAAAGATGAAAGCCCATAGGTTGGCCTTGGCCCACAGAGCTTTTGTAGGGTTTTTGGCCGTGTGAACTTCTTTGTTGGTGACTTTTTATCAATGTGGGCTTTTTTGGTTGGGTCAAATTGACACCTCTAACAAATATTTTCACTTAAATAAACTTTTATCATAAATATATTTGATTTGGATATCAAAATTCAGTTTAATATATTTAAATTGAAATGTCTGATTATTAACTTAAAAAAACTGTAAAATTATTTTTATTTAATTTACTTAAATTATTATTCATCAAATATAATATTTTAAACGAAAACAACACTAAAGTGAAATTTATGAATAAACTAAACTAAATATAATATAAAAACATCATGTAAACATGTTTATTTTTCTCATTTGTATATTTATTACAAATATATTTGTTTATTTTGAGAAAATAGTGCTTCCAAACAAAACAACCTAAAATTTAGACATTATGTTGAATAAACAATAACCATAAAATATTTAAGTGAAATTCAAAACTTATAAATTACTATTATAAAGAGGACAAAATAATTAAACTAAATTTTAAGTGTCTTCAAAGAAAGTTTTATTAAAAGATATGTTAAATGATTACGTAGAAATTATAAATAATATGAGAAAACAATAAAATGTTCAAACTCAAAATAAAGAGATAACGATCACGCAGGTAATGAAAAAAACTGATACCGAACACTACTGGTAGGTCCAACAAAATTGTAAGCGGGTAAAAAAGAAACAAACACATATGTTATAAGTAGTTTTTATTGCATAAAAAATTTAATAATATTACAATAAGTACATCATAATATTAAATAGTAAAAAATAACTTATATATCAATGAATTTTCATTTTCATTAAGAAAAATACGAATATTAATGTTTGATGATTAATCTATTGACAAACAATATATTTGTGTTTTCTTAAAGCTGGCTAAGGGGACCAAAGATGAAAAACAGTTACATTCAAAAAACATGTTAAAACTATGTCCCTACTGTTGATAGGTATGTCAGTGTATTCACGTCTCTCTCCCTCTAACTCATAATTTTTTCTAACAGAAACTCACCCGCACATTTAATTTTAATAAATATACAATCTTATGATTCAGATATTGAGTCATCATTACATCAGAAAGTCTCTTAAAAATTATGGTATTATAAACATGGACGAGTTTTTCTGTAACAAATTTGAGGGGAAAAATAAAAAATTAAATAAAATTCCACTTGTTATAATTAGGTCAAAATTAATCTATCTATACATTAGAAGTAAAAAATATTGAAAATTATTCCTTTTATATTGGTCACTTTAAAATATGACGTATCCTCAAGGTATCGTTTTTAAAAGACGTAGATTAAAGTAAGAAAAGAAAACATAAATAATATTTGTTTATAAACTTCTTTTAGTGTTTATTCTTGAACTTCTTTTTCTTTTCTTTTTTTTAAAGAAAATTTATGGTCTAACATTAAATTTATTAAAATACTATTGTTACGAACTACTTCCAAACTCCGTATAAATTAGTTTTAATTTATTGATTATTTTTTTCATATATTTTCTTTAATTTTTAATATAACTCATCTAAATAATTTTAAATATTAATCAAAGTTATAATATTGAAGATCGTAAAACTAATGCGGACAAAAAATAAGGATTAAATAAATTGATCATGTGGAAATAATTGATTTAGGGTGAATATTTTTATTATCCAACATATCTCAAAAATTGTCAATATTCTCCCACATGATCTATTTATTCTATTATCAATCAATACAAAAAATTAAATACAAGAATTATGGTGACAGAACCTAGGAATGGCAATTAGGGCCTGGCCCACAGGTCCGACCCGTAGGCCCGCATAAAAAACGCGGGGCGGGCCAGGATAGTGAGCCCGCAAGCCCACGCAGGCTCAGCCCGCATAGGCCCGCGGTCCGCGCGGGCCGGCCCGCAAGCCCGCATAAAAAAAATTGTACTTGTGTATATTAATTACTTATTTTATGGACTCTTGCATTAACATTTCAAATTCTTGTATAACTGGAAAAGACAAGTATTATGTAACTTTTAATGTGCTAAAATTTAAAGAATACATTGTGTATGTCATAGTATGAATATGATG